>Ga0187870_1000007_pt1 | contig 297880 bp, 270 predicted proteins | sample June2016WEW_13_1_3_FD_132974 | JGI IMG/M metagenome (GOLD analysis project Ga0187870, IMG submission 132974) | Peatland microbial communities from SPRUCE experiment site at the Marcell Experimental Forest, Minnesota, USA - June2016WEW_13_150 | ecosystem: Environmental > Terrestrial > Soil >...
CCCTAGCTTCGAAAGAACTCCTCGTGAAGGCTGCGCACGGATTCCTCCGTGGACTCGACCGGCACGACCAGGGAGAGATTGATGTCCGATGCACCAAGGCAGATCATGCGCACCGGCGTGCTCTTGAGGGAGGAGAAGACCCGGGCAAGAAAAACGGTATCCTTCCAGAGGTCCTGTCCGACCAGGCAGATGATGCTCTTCTCCGCCTCCACGCCGACCGTCCCGATCTCTGAAAGGTCCCGCGCGATGTTGTTCACCGCCGCGGGGTTGTCGATAGTGACGGACACGGACACTTCCGACGTTGCAATCAGGTCCACGGAGGTCTGGTACTTCTCGAATATCTCGAATATCCGGCGCAGGAAACCATATGCCAGGAGCATCCGCGAAGAGCTGATGCTCACGAGCGTGATGCCCTTCTTGCACGCAATTGCCCTCAGTCCGGCTCCCGGGATGCTGGGGACGATCCGTGTGCCCGCATCGTCGGGCCGAAAGGTGTTCTTCACCAGGACAGGGATTCCAAGATTAATGGCGGGCTGGATGGTGGACGGATGGATGACCTTGGCCCCGAAGTACGCGAGCTCCGCTGCTTCGCGATAGCTGATCTGATCGATGGTCCGTGCGCCTTTGACTATCCGGGGGTCCGAGGTCATGATGCCTGTCACATCCGTCCAGATCTGGACTTCCTCCGCTCGCAGGGCGGCCCCCACGATCGTGGCCGTGTAGTCGGAGCCGCCGCGGCCCAGAGTGGTGGTGGCGCCGCCGGAGGTGGATGCGATGAACCCCTGCATGATCGCCAGAGCACCCGGCTGAGGCCGCACGCGGGAGGAAATGAGCCGATTGGTGAGGTCTTCGATGGGCACCGCGGAAGTGAAGTTGTCGTCGGTTTTCACCAGATCACGGGAATCGAAGAGCTCCGCCTGCATGCCGCGCTCCCGGGCCCGGTGGAGGAGGACGATCGTGGCGAGCCTTTCCCCGAAAGAGAGGATTGCATCGTTGCTGCGCTTCGACCACTCCTTGAGCATGGCCAGGGCCTTGATGAACGCGCGCAGCTCGCCGCACACGCGATTCAGGTCCGCCTGGCAATTCGCGAGGTTCTCCCCGGTGAGGAAGGCGCGCGCGCAGGCAAGGTGGCGCTCGAGGACCGCAGAGAGTATTGCTTCCGCCTCCGCCTCGTTGCCGGCTCCCACGAGCTTCGCTATCTCCTGAAGCTGGTCGGTGACCTTGGCCATGGCGGAAGACACGAGCACGGGAGCCCTGTCGATCTGGCGCTCCACGATGGCGAGGGTGGCATCCATCATCTCAGCGTTCTGGACGGATGTGCCGCCGAATTTCAAAACGATCATTAATCCACGTGTCCTTTCTCCAGCTCGTCGTCGTTGATTCACGACAGCTACCACATACACGCCGTTGTGTCAATAATTTGCATGCGAATCCTGCATAAACTTGCACCTGTATTGCTATTTTCCTGCGGTCCCGCATAATCGTGCGTGCAAATGGAAATCACGATCGTGGGCCCGGGAGCTGTCGGCACCCTTATTGGCGGCCTGCTGGGGATCAGCGGGCACCAGGTGACGCTTCTCGGGAGGAAGCCCCCTGAGAATCCTGGTGCGCCCGTCCGCCTTGTTCTGCCCCGGCAGTGGCTTCTGGCTGAGGGTCTGCGCTGTGCGGGGCCAGGGGAACCCGGCGGCGCCAGCGACGCATATTTCATGACCATGGGAAGGCATCACCTGCATGCCGTGCGAAGGCCGGACATCGTCCGTCTGATCGGCGCGGGGGAGGCTCCCGTCGCGTTCTTCAACTGCGATCCTTCCGAACCGATCAGGCTCGCCGTGCCCGGAGACCGGGTGAGGCTCTGCCTGACGCTGATGAACGCGGTCAAGCTTCAGGCCGCTGACGTCGAGCTCACGACGGAAAAACCTGCCATCCTGTTCGAGCGTTCCCCGGTCCTCGCGCAGCTCTTCCGGGGCCTCGCAGGTTTCGGATTCCAGATTCTCCCCGTCGACGACGCGAGGCCGTTCCTGAACTCATTACTCGTTGCCCAGCTTCTTTTTCTGCCGGTCGCGATGTGCAATACGACCCTGAACGGCTTTCTCGCCTCTCCACAGGGTCGGGAGCTTGCCTCGAGCATTCTGTCGGAAGGATTCGCCGCCATGGAGCGCGCCGGCATGCCCCTTGCTCCCCTTCCACTCCTGGACCCTCGGGACCTGGCCGCCCGACTGGAGAGAAAACCCGGCTCCTTCGAAACGGTCCCCCCGTTGCCTGACCGGGAATACAACAGCGTGCTGCAATCGCTCCTGCGGGGAAGGCCGACCGAGGCGGCGCACCTCAACAAGCGCATAGTGGAGATCGCCTCTTCCGCGGGCCTGCACCTCGCCTGGAATTGGCGCATACTGCAGAAGGCGAGCAGGGTGGCGAGCATAGGCTTCTACCGCGATCCGTCTGAGCTTCTGCGATCTCTCGCATAGGAGGAAGAAGTAAATGGAACCCGGATTTGCCCGGAAACTCGAGGACGCCTGGTCTGCCCTGTCCGCTCACCACGACCGCACACCTTCAATCGGCGTGATCCTCGGCTCCGGACTCGGAGCGTTCGCCGCAAAGGCAGGCGGAGCCGAAGTGCCCTTTTCATCGATTCCCGGCTTCCCGCGGCCCACGGTGGCCGGACACGCGGGGCTCATCAAGCTGGGCAGGACAGTGGCCGTCATGGCCGGACGCATCCACTACTACGAGGGCCACTCCATCGACGACGTGGTACTCCCTGTCTTTCTTCTTCACCGCTTCGGCGTGCGCACGCTCATCGTCACGAACGCCTCGGGGGGCGTCAACAAGGCGTATGCCCCGGGTGATCTCGTCCTGATAAGCGATCACGTGAACTTCATGGGCGTGAACCCGCTGCGGGGACCCCACCTCGACATCGGGCCGAGATTTCCCGACATGACCGCAGCCTACGATCCGGCCCTTCGCTCCCTCGCGCGCGCGGCATCCGGCCAGGCGCTCGCGGAAGGCGTGTATGCGGCGTTTGCGGGTCCTTCCTATGAGACGCCCGCGGAGATCCGCATGCTCGCCGCCATTGGCGTCGACCTGGTGGGAATGTCCACGGTGCCGGAAGTGATAGCGGCGTCGTACCTCGGCATGCGTGTGCTGGGCGTCTCCTGCGTCACCAACGCGGCGGCGGGGATCCTCCCCCAGCCGCTGGATCACGGCGAGGTGATCGCCCGCGGGAAGGAAGCGGCCCCTCGATTCATCAGGCTTCTGGAAGAGACAATCGGGCGCCTCGGGGGGAGCCTCGGTGAGGGCTGAACAGAGAATCGGCCTCCGCGTGATCGAGGAGATCCGCGAGGCGATTGCCGACGCGAACGGGAACGAAGTGTTCCTTGTCGGCAAGCGGGGCCATGACGGGAAGGTGGAGTCCGTGACGGTGGGCGCCCGCGGCAACGAAGAGGCGGTGCCCGTTCTCTCCCCTCACCTGGAGGAAGGGGACGTCATCATCCACAATCACCCGTCAGGCGGGATCACCCCGAGCGGCGCGGATCTCGCCATCGCCTCACGGCTGGGAAACCAGGGCATCGGCTTTTTCATCGTGGACAACCGGCTCGACGAAGTGTACGTGGTGGCCGAGCCCGTTGAGGCGCGCGAGATCGCGCCGCTGGACGAGGATGCACTGGCGGCCGGCCTCTCCCCTGACGGCGCCCTGAGCAGGCTGTATCCCCTGTTCGAGGAACGTGCCAGCCAGGTCGACATGCTGCGGCTCGTGTGCCGGGCATTCAATGGCGACGAGATCTGTGCGGCCGAGGCCGGCACGGGCGTGGGGAAATCTCTTGCGTACCTGCTTCCCGCCGTTGCCTGGGCCGTCCAGAACGGGGAGAGGGTGGTCGTGTCCACGAATACGATCAACCTCCAGCAGCAGCTCGTGGAGAAAGACATCCCGCTGGTCAAGAAGGTCCTCGGCCAGGACCCGAAGGTGGTGCTCGTAAAAGGGCGGAGAAACTACCTCTGCCTGCACCGCCTGAATGAGGCGCTCGAAGAGCAAAGCCTGTTCGACGAGAGGGACCCCGACCTGTTGGCGATCAGGGAGTGGGCGCGCACCACGGAAACGGGCAGCCGCACCGACCTGTCTTTCTATCCCCCCGAGGACGCCTGGTCCAGGGTGTGCTCGGAGGCCGATGCGTGTCTCGGGCTGCGTTGCAGCCATCGGGAAGGCTGCTTCGTGCTCAAGGCGCGGCGCGAGGCATCCTCCGCGAAGATACTCATCGCCAATCATCATCTTCTCTTCGCCGACCTCGCGTTCCGCATGGCAGGCTCCGGCTTCGACGATCCTGCCGTCCTGCCGCCTTTCCGGCGGCTGATATTCGACGAAGCGCACAACGTGGAAAAGGCCGCAAGCTCTTTTTTTTCCCAGAGCTTCTCCCGCCTGGTGATTCTCCGTTTCCTCGGCCGGCTGCTCCGACGCCGCAAGGGCAGGGCGACCGGGCATTTTCCCGCGCTTGCGCGGCGGCTGGGAAGAAGCGCGCTTGCCAAACGGGTGCCTGAGCTCATCTAGACGGTTTCCACCCGGGCCGAGGAGCTTGATGAGGCGGGCCTCGGGCTGATGGGGGAGGAGAACGCGCTGCTCCTGGACGCGGGAGTGATGCCGGCCTTTCGTGAAAACGTGGGCAGCGTGCTGGGCAATCTCTCTTTCGCCATCAGGGAGCTGGGGGAAGCATTTTCCGAAGTGTTTGAGAAGCTCGGCGCCCGTGAGACCGAAGAAACCCGCACACGGGCGGAGGGGGAGGGGAGCCGCAGGACGACGGAGGACGACCTCATCTGGGATTGCCGCGTACAGCTCGCCCGGCTTTCCGCAATCGCCGACATCTGCGACAGGTTCCGCACTGAAGAGATCGGGGCCAATGACATTTTCTGGATGGAGGCCTTGAAGAGCGGACGCGGCGAGCGGGAAGGGAAGGAGCGCACGGTTCGGCTGGTCATTACTCCGCTGGACATCGGGCCGCTCATGCGCGAGGCCGTCTACGAGCCCATCAAGACGGTGCTCTTCACGTCGGCGACGCTCACCGTGGCGGGCAGTTTCTCATTCTGGGCGGGGAGGATCGGGCTGTCGGGGTCCATCGGGCGGGAGCCTCTCTTCCAGTCGTTCCCCTCTCCGTTCAACTACGAAGAGCGTGTCCTGCTGGGTGTACCCACCGATGCCCCTGCCCCGGATTCCCTGAAGCACAAAGAGTTCCTCGCGCGCTTCATTGCAAAAGCCCTGCTCAAGAGCCGCGGTGCCGGGCTCGTGCTGTTCACCTCCTACAGCCTTCTCCGTGACGTCTATGCGGCCTCTCAGGAGGAATTGGGCAGGGCGGGGATCCGGATGCTGAAGCAGGGCGATGACGACCGGGCCCGGCTCCTCGACGCTTTCCGGGCGGAGAGATCCAGCGTGCTTTTCGCCACGGATTCATTCTGGGAGGGCGTCGACGCGCCCGGTGAGACCCTCCAGGTCGTGATTCTCTGCCGTCTGCCGTTCAGGGTCCCTTCGGAGCCGGTGCTGAAGGCGCGGATGATGGCAATCGAGGAGCGCGGGGGCAATCCGTTCGGAGAGCTTTCCCTGCCTGATGCCGTGGTCCGCATGCGGCAGGGCTTCGGCAGGCTGATGCGCCGCTATGACGACACCGGGGTGGTCCTCATCCTCGATCCTCGAATCGTCACGAAGCAGTACGGCGCGGTGTTCCTGGACAGCCTGCCCCGCACGATGCGCACGATAGCCCCCGCCGCCGAGGTTCTTCGCTCCGTTGCGTCTTTCTTTGGACAAAAAAAAGAGGAGGAAGACGATTCAGTCTCCTCCTCCGCTCAGGCGTGAATCGAAAGCTCTACTCCACCTTTGCCAGCACATCCGCCGCCTTCAGGATGAGCTGCTCTTCCCCGCCGACCTTGATCGTCGTGCCGGCATACTTGTCGTAAATCACGCGGTCCTTTGCCTTGACTTTGATCGCCTCATCTGTGCCGACCGCAATCACGATCCCTTCCTGGGTCTTTTCCTGCGCGGTCTGGGGGATAAGGATCCCGCCCGCAGTCTTTGTTTCCATTTCCACCATCTTCACGAGAATGCGATCTCCGAGCGGTGTCACCTTCATATGCAGTTGTCCTCCCTTGCGTTGTGCTTGTGCTTTGCGCAAACTCACATTGAGTGCGAGTGATTTTAGGCTTAATATAGCCACACAGTCCCGCTCACGTCAAGGATATCTTTCCCCTTGCCGCGAATGACCGGTCGGATTACTTTATTAAGAGATGTTAACATACGACTGGGCCATCCATTTTGACAAAGGATTGAGGTCCCTCGCCAGGCACAGGCCGGGTGACGGCGTCAAATTCCTTCAGAAGGCCCTGGAACATTGTCCCCCGTCGCGGCCGCGAGACCTCTACCGCATCTGCTTCTACCTGGGAATCGGGCTGCGCAGGCTCGGCTTCCCGCAGTCGGCCATCAAGAGCTGGATCTCGTGCCAGCGTCTGAACAAAAGGGGCCACACGCGCAAAATGCTGTCCCGGCTCACCAACTGCTATGGGATGGAGCGCCAGGGCACGACTGAGGATGACGACTGGCAGGCTTTCTCATCCATACAGACCGCCCGGTATCTGCTGGGCAAGAACAAGCGCACTTTCTCCACCCCCGCGGAACAGGACATGATCGGGGACCTCATACGGGACAATTGGGATCTCGTGCTGCGTTCGGGTGCCCTGGAAGGCAAGTTCGGCTGTGACAAGCTGGAGGCGTTTCGCAGCGTGAAGATCGTTTTTCCGAGCGTCGTGCGCAACGAACCGCATATCAATGACCCGGTCATCGCCGTCAACTTTCACACACAGCGGAGAGTAAGGCCGCAGGACCGCTGTCTTTGCGGCTCAGGGCTCGCCTTTGTCCTGTGTTGCGGTCGAACGCCCGGTAAAGAAGAGGTTTTGAGTGGTCTATTTTGATTCAGAATCCCGGCAATATTGGAAATTTGTGTCATTTTGACCCTTCTGCTGGGCAAATCAAGGATAGCAGCAAGTTAACTTTTTAAAGCTTTACCCTGTATGTAATTAAAAACGGCACTGCGCAATGCCTTGGCACGTTCTTTGCTTTTATAATGTCACGAGGTGAATATGAGCAGCGCAGTAATGTTGGAAAAGGATCGGAAAGTCTCCAGAGCAGATGAGAACATCCTTTCGCTTTACTTGAAAGAAATCAACAAGATCCCGCTCCTGACCCGTGAAGAGGAAGAAAGGTACGCCCGAAGGGCCGCCAAAAATGACAAGTCGGCGAAAGAGAGCCTGATCAGGGCGAACCTGCGATTTGTGGTGAATGTGGCGAAGAAATACCAGAATCAGGGATTGCCCCTGGCTGACCTCATCAGCGAAGGAAACATCGGGCTGATGAATGCGATCGAGCGCTTTGACGTGGAGAAAGGCTATCATTTCATTTCCTACGCAGTCTGGTGGATTCGCCAGGCCATACTTAAGGCCATCTGCGAAAAGTCCCGGATGATCCGACTGCCCCTGAACAGGGCGAATGAGCTGGTGCAGATCGAGAAGGTTCGCAAGGACCTTCAAGGTGAGCAGTTCCTCACTTCAGAAACCGACATGATCGCGAAAAAGCTGGACCTGGACAGGGAGCACGTGTCCGACCTGATGAACATCTCGAGGGAGCTGATCTCCCTGGATACGCCGGTCTACTCGGAGAAGGATTCCTCGCTGCTCGGTGACTTCGTGGAGGACAAGAACCATATAACCCCGGACGACATCGCGATCGCCAACTCTCTGCAGCAGGACATCAACGGTGTCCTCACTTCCCTTTCCCAGAAGGAGTCCGAGATCATCCAGTATCGATTCGGGCTGAACGGGAAGCGGCCGATGTCCCTCAAGGAGATCGGGAGCTTGTACAAGCTCACCAAGGAGAGGATCCGTCAGATCGAGAAAAAGGCCATCAAGAGGCTGCAGCATCCCTCCCGCAGCCATACTCTGCGTGCTTACATGTAGGAGCCCCTCGGACGGTGTTGGAAAAGGCGCGGCAACGCGCCTTTTTTTACTCTCGCGCGATTTTTTTCCAGGCATCCGCGAAGTCGGGGGTGAAATCTTTCTCTTCGGCCTGCATGGTGAGACACTCAACAGGGATCTCGTCGAGAAAAGGGGAGGGGGACGCCTCCACGGGCTTGCCCATGCGCCTGCGGGATGAACAGCAGGAGAGGAACAGACGCCTTTGCGCCCTTGTCAGCGCAACGTAGAACAGCCTGCGCTCCTCCTCGACGTGGGCATCCCCTTCCGTCACCGACCTCACGTGAGGAATGATGTCCTTCTCGACGCCCGCCACGAAAACCACCGGAAACTCCAGTCCTTTTGCCGAGTGGATCGTCATCAGGTTGACCCGGCCTCCGGTTTCCTTCGCGTCAAGGTCATCACGGCTCGCCAGGGACACGCGCGCCAGGTAATCGAAAAGTGTGGGGTGCACGGCGTCGGGGTCCTCCTCGAAATCCGCAAGTGACCCCGCGAGGGACTCGACGTTGGCGAATTTCCACCTCACCACGTCCTTGTCTTTTGCATCTTTGTTTTCCAGGAGCAGGTAGCCCCAATAGTCGATGGCCTCGACCAGGTCGCGCAGGGCCTGTGCCAGCTTGTTTCCCGCAAGGAACCTTGCGCGATACTCCGTGACCAGCTCAACGAACTCCGCGGCTGCCGCGCGCGATTTTTCTTCCAGGCCAAGCCCCGGCTGCGTGCCGAGCGCGGCGATTGCGGAGAAAAGCGAACAGTGGTGCGCGGCCGCGTATTCGGTGGCCCGTTCGAGGAGCTTCTTGCCGATGCCCCTTCGGGGCGTGTTGATGATGCGCAGGAGGCTCGTGTCGTCGTCATGGTTGGCGATCAGCTTGAGATACGCGAGCATATCGCGCACTTCCTGCCGCTCGAAAAAGCTCATGCCTCCTGACACCACATAGGGGATGTTTTCCTCCCGGAACGCCTCTTCGATGGCCCGCGTGAGATGATTTGCCCGCAGGAGGACCCCGAAATCCTGCAGCAGGAGCGATTCTCGAATCATGAGGGCACGAATGCGCGAAACGATGTATTCGGCCTCCTCCTGCTCGCTGGGAGCGTTGAAGAGCTCGATCAACTCGCCCTCAGGGAGCCCTGTCCACAAGGCCTTCGGCTTGCGATTCGTGTTGTGCGAGATAAGCGCGTTGGCCGCCTTGAGGATGGTGCGGGTAGACCTGTAGTTCTGCTCCAGCTTGATCACGCGCGCGCGTGGAAAATCATTTTCAAACCTGAGGATATTCTCGTAGCTCGCCCCGCGCCAGGAGTAGATGGATTGGTCGTCGTCTCCGACCACGCAGACGTTCTCCTCCGGACCCACCAGGAGCTTCATCAGCTCGTATTGCGCGGAGGAGGTGTCCTGGAATTCGTCCACAAGGAGATGGCGGAACCGTTCGTGGGTCTCCCGGCGCACCTCGGGGTTCTTGCCCAGCAGCTCCAGCGGCAGCATGATCAGATCGTCAAAATCCACCGCATTGTAGAGACGAAGGTTCTTCTGGTATTCCCGGAAAAGAGGTTTCAGGTGTTTCGTCTCCGCGCTCCACTTCGCCCTCCCCGTCTTCAGTGAGGAGATGAATTGGGCGGCGGCTTGAAGATCGGGGGATTCCCCCTTCAGGCCGATCTCCCGCGCGGTCTCGCGGATGAGGCTTGCCTGGTCTTGCGAGTCATAAATGCTGAAATTGGCCCTGTAGCCCATGAGTGAAAAGCGCTCCCGCAGCATCTGGGCGCCGAATGCGTGGAACGTACAGATCGTAAGTCGCACCAGCTTGCGCGGAATCAGCGTTCTCACGCGCTGAGCCATCTCCTTCGCAGCCTTGTTGGTGAATGTGACGGCTAGGATTTCCGATTGAGGGACACCCCGGGAAAGCAGGCGGGCGATCCTGTACGTGATCACCCGGGTCTTTCCTGACCCCGCGCCTGCCACAATGAGAAGCGGTCCATCCGTTGCATCGACGGCTTCGGCTTGTTTGTCGTTGAGGATCGAAGGAAGATCGATTTTCATGGCACTATTGCGCTTTCCGCGCTTCGACGAGCGGCGTTACGGTGCTGAAAATGTTTGACACGGCCCCTCCTGGTGCCCTACTATTGCGTTCATGCAATTGTTCTCGCCTTTCTGCCCGAGCTGCAGGGAGAATCTTGCGCGCAATGGAGATTCGTTCACTTGCTCCCGGTGCGGAAGGGTGTATCCGCTGAAGAACGGCATGGTGGACTTCCTGACCTCGCTGCCGCTTTCCGATGTTCAACAAGTCGTTCAAAATACCTTTGATGCAGTGGCTCCTTCCTATGACAACGCCATTGTGAGGCTCGTAGAGAGCCTTTCTTGTCCCTGGAGCACCTATACGGCAAGGCTGGAAGCCTTCATGGCGAATGCCGGGGGCAAGGTGATTCTCGACGTGGGGTGCGGGACGGCCTTCCCCGTGGGATCTTTTATTCCCCAGACATCGATCTACCTCGGCGTGGACATCTCACTGGAGATGCTCGGCCACGCGAAGAGCCTTCTGGGGGAGAACCTCAACGCAGCCCTCTGGAATGTCGACGTAGAGCGGATCCCGCTTCCTGACAGCTGCGTCGATCTCTGCCTCTGCCTGATGTCCTTCAACGTGTTCCCCAACCCTCACAAGGCTGCCACCGAGATCCACAGGGTTCTGAAGAAGGACGGCAGCGTCTATGGTACGGCCTTTCTGATATCCCCGCCCGAAGAAATTCTGAGTGAAAGGCCCATCCAGGACGGGCTCATCCGGGAGGTTCTTTCCGTTTTCGACCCCGCCCTCTGGGAGCTTTCCATCGAGACGGTGGGGGGCATTCTCTTCTTCCACGTACAGAGAAGCGTCAAGGCCTGAGCGGCCGGCCGTCCTCTCGTTACCTCGTCACCGTCACCTTGCGCAGCCCCCGCGGTGAATCAGGATCGTACCCCTTTGCGATGGCCAGGTGGAGTCCAAGGAGCTGGCCGGGAATCACGGCAAGGACGGGAGAGAGCCAGTCCGGCGCGCCTTCCGCGATCGGAAGCCTCGTGATCCCTTTTTCCAGTATGTCTTTCGAGTCGCTGATCGCGATTACCTCGGATTGTCTCTCCTGAAGGGTGCCGGCGAACTCCGTCATGTGGGAGAGCAGCACGCCGCTGGTCGCGATGAGTATCACGGGGAAACCCGGTTCGAGCATCGCCATGGGCCCGTGAAGAAAATCGGCCGAGGAATACGGCTCAGCGGTGACGTACGTGAGCTCCTTGAGCTTGAGCGCGATCTCCATTGAGATCCCATGGCAGAATCCACGGCTTATGACCACGCAGCGCTGCATGTAGCGGTAGCGCTCCGCCCGGGCCGCGGCCGCCGGGCCTGAAAGCGCGATAGTGCGCGCGGCGCGCTCCGGGAGCTCCTTGACGCCCGACATCCGCGCGGCGTCTTTCTCCAGGGCGGCTGAAAGAGCGGCCAGGACAGCCAGGGAGGCGGTAAATGTCTTGGTGGCGGCCACAGCTTTTTCTGGGCCGGTCTTCAATAACAGCGCATGGTCGGCCTGGCCCGCCATCGGAGAGGCGCCGTCAGCGGTGACCACGGCCGTGAGCGCGCCCTGCCTTCGCGCGTCCGCCATTACCTCCACGATGTCCTCCGATTGCCCGGACTGCGAAATCCCGAGAACCATGATGTTTCTGAGCCGCGGCGGCTTGTGGTAGAAAGTGTACAGGGAGGGAGTGGCCATCATGACGGGCAGACCATTGAATGCCTGGAGGAGGTACTTCGCGTAGACCCCCGCATTGTCCGAGCTCCCGCGCGCCGCTATCATGACGCCGGTGATGTCGCGCGCCCGCACATCCCGCGCCAGCAGGTCGATCTCCCGCGCGCAGGACTCGACCGTCCGCGCGATTGCATCCGGCTGCTCCCCGATCTCACGCTCCAGCACAGACTTTGCTTCGCTCTTCATGTGGCGCATAGTGCAGGTTCGACGCGGGGTTGTCAATTCTCATGCCTGCCGCTATAGTCGGTCCATCATAATGGCACATTCGGCGGTCCTCTTCGATCTTGACGGCACTCTTCTGGACACCCTGGACGACCTTGGTGACTCGATGAACGTCGTTTTGAAAGCCCTGGGTTTTCCCGTGCACCAGATGGACGCGTATCGGTACTTCGTGGGGGACGGGGTCGAAAACCTCGTTCTTCGCTCCCTGCCCGAGACGGTGCGGACGAATGAGGCCCTGGTCCGCGATTCTGTCACGAAGATGCGGGCCGAATACTCCGCGCGCTGGAAGGACAAGACCCGGCTTTATGACGGGATTGCAGAGCTTCTGGACACGCTCTCGGCATGGGGGGTGAAGACGGCGATACTCTCCAACAAGCCCCACCCTGCGGTCCTTCAGGTCGTGGATCATTTCCTTGGGAAATGGCGGTTCGATGCGGCCCTGGGCGCCCGTCCCGGCGTTCCCATCAAGCCGGACCCGGGCGCGGCGGCCGAAGTGTGCCGGCTGCTGGACACCCCGCCGGAATCGTTTCTTTACCTGGGGGACACGAACACGGACATGATCACGGCAGGCTCAGCAGGCATGTTTGCCGTGGGAGTCCTCTGGGGCTTCCGCACGGAAGGGGAGCTTCGGGAGTCCGGTGCAAAGGCGCTGATCCGTCGGCCCCTCGAGGTTCTGGGCCTGCTCTAGCAGCCGGCAATTTGAATTGACAACCGCCCAAGGAACCTTATATTTAAACTACCGTGCACTACGAGTATTTATGCCTCTTCCCTGGCGGAGCCATAAAGCGGTGAGCGACACCGCGGGCGCCGCCAATGGCAGCATTATCATCCGCGCGGAAGGGGTGAACAAGGACTTCGGCGGGGTTTTGGTCCTCAAGGACATACGCCTCGACGTGCGGCGGGGTGAGATTCTCGGCATCATAGGCGAGAACGGCGCCGGCAAAAGCACGCTGATGAAGATTTTCAGCGGGATATATCCCCCGAGCTCGGGCCGGATATTCGTCGAGGGGCGGGAGACCAAAATCGAATCAGCGATAGACGCGAGGAGGCTGGGAATCAGCCTCGTGCCTCAAGAGTTCAACCTGATACGGGACCTCCCCGTCTACAATAACGTCTTTCTCGGTGCCGAGCTTCGCACCCGGCTGGGCCTCCTGGACAAGGAGGAGATGCGCCGCAGGACCCGCGCCCTCCTCGCGGACTTGAGCGTCAGCATCGACCCGGAGGCGAGGATCGAGGCAATGAGCGCCGCCGAGAAGCAGATGGTGGAGATATGCAAGGCGCTGGCCTTTGAGGCTCGCGTGATCATCATGGACGAGCCCACCACCATGCTCACCAAGTACGAGATCGAAATACTGTTCAATCTCGTCGTCAAGCTGCGCGCGAACGGCATGACCGTGATTTACATCTCGCACAAGCTCAAAGAAGTGAAGGCGCTCTGCGACCGCGTGGTCGTGCTCAGGGACGGGGTCATCGTCCTTGATTCTCCCACGGCGTCGGTCTCCGTAATGGAGATGGCCCAGCGCATGGTGGGGCGCGAGCTTTCGTCGATATTCCCGGCCAAGCGCGTGCCGGATGCCGAGATCGTCTTCGAGGCGCGCGCGGTGACCGTGCCCGGCGTCATCGGGGACGTCTCCTTCACCCTTCACAGAGGTGAGATACTCGGCTTTGCCGGTCTTGTAGGCGCCGGGCGGACCGAGGTGGCCGAAACGGTGCTGGGGCTGCGCCGCAAGAGCACGGGGCAGTTCTTCAGGGGCGGCGCGCCCGTGTCTCTGGAGGCGCCCTCCGATGCCGTTGCGGCCGGGATTTCCTACCTCTCTGAGGACCGCCAGGGCGCGGGAATCGTCACGGGCTTCAGCGTGCTCAAGAACATCACCCTTGTCTCACTCGCGCGCTACTGCAGGTCCGTTCTCGGCCTCGTGGACAATACCGCCGAGCGGACAAAGGTCCAGGGCTACGTCGACTCATTCCGCATAAAGACCGAATCGCTGGACAAGAGGCTGGAGAACCTGTCGGGAGGAAACCAGCAGAAGGTCTCGCTGGCCAAGTCCATCGACACGGAGCCCGACATTCTCATCGTCGACGAGCCGACCCGGGGCGTCGACGTGCAGGCGAAGCATGAGATCTACCGGTTCATCAACGATCTTGTCGGGAAGGGCATTTCCTGCATCCTCATCTCCTCCGAGCTCGAGGAGATCATCGGCATGTGCAACAGGGTCGCCGTGATGCGCGACGGGAAAATAGTCGGCACCCTGGAAGGCGCCGACATCAACGAAGAGGAAATAATGTTCTACGCCACAGGGGCTCGCGAGGAGGCGGCATCGTGAGGCTCGCCGCCAGCGTCCGCAGGATTGATCTCGAGAAGTACGGCTCCCTCCTCGCCCTCGGCGGCCTTTTCGTCCTGGCCGCCGTGATAGGGTGGCCCTATTTCCTCCAGATCGAGAACCTCGTCAACGTCATGCGGCAATCCTCCTACACGGGGATCATGGCGCTCGGCATGACCTTCGTCATCATCTCGGGAGGCATCGACCTTTCTGTGGGCGCAATGGCCGCATTTGTCGCCTCCTGCGGCGTCCTGGTAATGAACTTCGTCATGAAGTGGGCAGGGGGAGCAGAGGTCGTTCCCATACTGCTGGGCATCGGCGTGATGGTTCTGCTCGGCCTGGTCTGCGGCGCCCTGAACGGCATTCTCGTGACCAAGGGCAAGATCGTGCCCTTCATCGTCACCCTCGGCACGATGTCCATCTTCCGCTATGTGAGCCTGCAAATGGCCAACGCGGGCGAGTTCGCCTCGCACAGCCAGGCCTTCGGCGAGCTGGGCATGTCGAAGGTAATCTCCTTCGACGTCGCCGGCTCCAACGTGTCACTCCCGACTCCTGTCCTCGCCCTGTTCCTGCTGGCCTTCGTCCTCTCATTCGTGCTCAACAATACGCGCTATGGCCGCTACCTTTGCGCCGTCGGCTCCAATTCCCGGGTCGCGCTGTACTCGGCCGTCCGCGTGGACCGGGTCCGATTCTGGGCCTACGCGATCATCGGGGCTTGTATCGGGCTCTCGGCGGCCTTGCTCGCCGCACGATTCAACACGGTATCCACGCCCAACTTCGGCCTCGGCTTCGAGCTGGACGCCATCGCGGCAGTCATCATTGGCGGGACTGCCATGACCGGCGGCCGGGGCTCGGTCTGGGGGACGGTGATCGGCGTATTCATTCTGCAGATCATTCAGAACATGCTCAACATGGCGGGGCTCTCGCCCTACCTGCAGGGGGTGGTAAAGGGCGTCGTGATAATTGCGTCAGTGTACATACAGAAACAGCGCCAGTAGGGAAGGGGCGCGCATATCAGGTGGTTATAGCCCTCGTTGAGGGCTGCCCCCGGTCGGGGGCAACGTGAGAGCTCATGTTTCAAGGAGGACAGGATGAAGAAACTGCTATTGGCAGTCCTCATCGTGACGGTGGCCGTAACGGCGGGTTTCGCCCAGGCCAAGTACAAGATCGGCGTCTCCATGCCGAGCGCAACCCACGGATGGATGGCGAACGCCAACTGGTGGGCCACTACGGCCAAGAATGACTGGGAGGCCAGGGACAAGAGCCTGAGCATCGAGCTCAAGTTCGCGGGCAATGCGGCCCAACAGTCCTCGGACATCGAGGACCTCCTTGTGAAGAAGGTCAACGCGATCGTGGTGTTCCCATTCGACACTTCGGTGACGAGCGTGGTGGAGAAGGCGTTCAACCAGGGCGTCTACGTCGTAGTCCTGGACCGCGGTGTGTCAAAGGAAGGCATCTACGACGTGTATATCACCAACGACGACGAGGCCTACACCCGCAAGGGCATGGAGTGGCTCGCCAAGCAGATGAACTACAAGGGGAACCTCCTTCTCATCACCGGCATCCCCTCGCCGATCGACACCACCCGCACTGACACGATCAAGACCGTCGTTGCGAAGTATCCCAATATCAAGATCCTCGACGTGCAGCCCGGCGACTGGAACAGGCAGAAGTCCACCACGGTCATGGAGAACTACCTGCAGAAGTACAAGCAGATCGACGCCGTGTACACTGCCGACGACGACATGATGATCGGGGCCGAGCAGGCGTACAAGGAATCCGGCCGCAAGGACATCAAGTTCTTCCTCGGCGGCGGATGCCTCAAGGACATCATAAAGGGGATAATGGACGGGTCGAACCCGATGGTGCAGGCCGACGTGACCTACTCGCCCTCGGTTATCGCGACCTCGATCTCCTACGCCGCCATCGGCGTCAAGGGCGACAAGCTCAATCCCAACGTCTACCAGGTCCGCGCCCTTCCGCGCCGCGTCATCCTCCCCTCGGAGCTGGTGACCAAGGAGAATGCGAAGGACTTCTACGTTCCTAACGCCCCGTTCTAGTCGATGAAAAAGCGGAGGGAGAGGACGATTCGTTCTTGCCTTTCCCTCCCTCCATTTGCTTCCTCCCTAAAAGGTAACCCCATGAAAACCGAGGGTCTGTGGTATCTGGGCGAGCGAAAGATAGAAATCCGAGCGCTGGAGATCCCCGAGCCCGGTCCGGAGGAAGTCAGCGTTGCGCTGGAGGTGTGCGGGATATGCGGGTGGGACATCCTGTCGTTCAATGGCAGGTTTTCCCGATACCACCCTTACCCTTTCATTGCGGGCCACGAAGGGGTGGGGCGGGTGGAGAGAGTGGGTGAAAAAGTTCGGTCGGTGAGACCAGGCCAAAGGGTCGCGATGCAGGAGGTACCCATTGGCACCCCGGGGGGAGCACTCATGGCCCGCCACGCCGTGCGGAATGAAAGGCAGGTGGCAGCTATCCCGGAGAGCCGGATCCCGGTGCAGCACTGGATAGTAGAGCCTGTCGTTTGCGTGTTGAATGGCATCCTCTTTTCGGGAATCCAGCCCGGGGACAGGGTCGCCCTGGTGGGGGCGGGTTACATGGGATTGCTTTTCGTGCAGGGCTTGAACCGCAGCCTTGTCGGATCCCTGACAGTCTTCGATATCGACTCGCGACGGTTGGAGCTTGCCTCCCGGTTCGGAGCTCGTGAGATCATAGACTCCCGCGCGGGCAGGATCTCGGAAGCCCTGAACAAGCAATTCGATGTCGTGGTGGAGACGGCCGCAACCGGAGAGTCGATGAATCTCGCGTTTTCCCTCGTGAAACCCGGCGGTATCGTGGAGAACTTCGCCTGGCACCATCATTCTCATACCTTTGATCTTGACGATTGGCATAGGAACGGCACGAGGATTCTCAACATCCAGCCGGGAATGAATCCTCATTTCGGGGATCTCTATCCCAGAACCATTACTCTCATGGAAAACGGAACCTTCTCGAACGAACCACTCGTCACTCACGTGGAAAAGATCGAGAAGGCGTATCAGATATTCTCCGCTGCCGCAGACAAGACGGGCGGCTACATGAAAGGCGTGGTCACCTTCTGACCCACCGGGCCATGGAATCAGTTCTCGCGGTGGACCTGGGCGGGACGAAAACCGCAGTCGGGTTGATCGGGGTCGATGGGAAGGTCCTCGACAAGGAATCTGCCGCCACGCCCCTGGGAGACCCTCGGGAGGCCGTGGCGCTCATCGCCGATTTGGCGAGGCGAGTGCAGGCGCGCACGGGAAGGGCCTCATCCCTCGGGCTGGCATTGCCAGGTGTCGTTGACCGCAAGGGCGGGATCCTTTTGCGCTCGGCTTCCTCAGGCTGGGACCACGTCCCCTTCGTCCCGATGATCGAGGATGCCCTGTGTCTCCATGCCGAGGCCGACAATGACGTCAACGCATGCGCCTGGGCCGAGGCCCATTTCGGCGCCGGGAGGGGCCTGGATTCCTTTTTCTGGATGACGGTGAGCACGGGCATCGGCGGGGCCGTGGTCTCCGGGGGGCGGATCGTCGGCGGGGCGAACGCGATGGCAGGGGAGATCGGGCATCTCGTGGTGAACCCCGGCGGCGAGGTGTGCGGCTGCGGCAACCGGGGCTGTCTCGAGGCCGAGGCGGCCGGCCCCGCCTGGATGCGAAGGGCGCTGCGGCGGCTCGACGCCGACGGCGGTTACCTCGCGGCGCGACCGCGCTCTGAAGTGAATGCGCGGGCGATAGCCGAGGGCGCGCGCGCGGGGGACACCCTGTGCATCGAAGTGCTGCGTGAATCCGCGGTCATGCTCGCCCGGGGCGTCGCCGCCGTGTATACTCTCCTTGATCCGGAGGCGGTCGTTTTGGGGGGCGGCGTGGCCGGCGCCCTGGATCTTATCCTGCCGGTACTTCTCCGCCACGTCCCTTCCCTTGTCCTCGCCGCCGGAGCACGGAGGACCGTCCTGGGCCCGAGCCAGCTCGGCTACGACGCGGCCCTGATCGGGGCCGGCTCGCTCGCGATGTTTCCGTATTGAAAGAGAGGCGTGCATGCATCCCGACTTCGGCTCCGACATCTTGAAGTACTTCGAGAGGCTCAAGGCGACCATCGACCGAATATCGCGCGCGGAGGTGAACCATTTTCTCGGCCTCCTCCTCGACGCCCTCGAAGAGGGCAGGACGGTGTTCACAATGGGCAACGGGGGATCGGCCGCCACCGCGTCACACTACGCGGCCGATTTCAACAAGGGACTTTCCTATGGCAAGGCGAGGCGCTTCCGTTTCTTGTGCCTGTCCGACAACGTCCCTACCCTGACGGCCTACGCCAACGATGTCGCCTACGAGGAGGTCTTCGTCGAACAGCTCCGCAACTTCCTCCAGCCCGGCGACCTCGTCATTGCCATCTCTGGATCGGGCAATTCGCGCAACATTCTCAAGGCCATCGAATACGCGAACGGGGAGGGTGCAGTCACCGTCGGCCTGACCGGCTACGACGGGGGCGCGCTCAAGCGGATTGCGCAGCACGGCGTCCACGTCCCGATAGCCGACATGCAGGTCACCGAAGACCTTCACATGGTGCTCGACCACCTCGCCTACGCCGTGCTGGGGCGCGCTCTCCCGGAGGCTGTCCGTGGCTGAGCGTGACTACGCCGCGGACTGGCCCGCGCCCTCGCGCACGAGCTTCATCCCCGGGACCTCGATCGAGCTCGTGCGGCCCCGCGCCGTCGGCGCGGCCCCGGAGCACGCCCTCTTCGATTTCGATGGCACGCTGAGCCTCGTGCGCGAGGGGTGGATGGACGTCATGGTGCCAATGATGGTCCGCGTCCTCCTTCCCCTTGCCCGCAAAGGAGAAGATCCCGAGTCGATCAAGGCCCTGGTCCGCGACTTCGTCACCAGGCTCACCGGCAAGCAGACGGTCTACCAGATGATCCGGCTCGCCGAAGAGGTGAAGGCGAGGGGCGGCCTGCCCAGGGATCCGCTGGAATACAAGGCCGAGTACCACGAGCTCCTCATGTCGCGCATTGCGTCTCGAAGGAATGGACTCGCCGATGGATCCATCCCGCCCGACGAGATGCTCGTCCCGGGCTCGCTCGCGCTCCTCGCGATGTTGCGCGACAGGGGCGTCGCGATCCACATTGCCTCTGGGACGGACGAACCCTACGTGCTGGAGGAGGCGCGGCTCCTGGGCATAGACGAGTACGCCCCCGCGTCCATCCACGGCGCACAGCCCGACCACAGGACCTACTCCAAGGAGATGGTCATCCGCCGCATCCTCGACACGAACGGAGTGGACGGCCGGAGGCTCGTGGCCTTCGGCGACGGCTACGTCGAGATCGTGGACTGCAAGGCCGTGGGTGGGCTCGCGGTCGGGGTGGCGAGCGACGAAGCGGGAAAGTCGGGAAAGCCCGACACGTGGAAGAGAAACAGGCTCATCGGCGCAGGAGCGGACATCGTGATTCCTGACTACCGCGAGGCGGGGCGGCTCCTCGATTACCTCTGGTCCGGAGGCGGAGAGGCAGCGTTGTGAGCGGTGCGGATGTCGCGGCCGGGCTCCGCGGCTTCAACCGCGATTCCCTCGCCCGGATTCTAGGGGCATTCCCCTCACTCAGGGTGGCCGTGCTCGGGGACTTCTTCCTGGACAAATACCTCGAAGTCGACCCCGCCCTTGCCGAGAAGTCGCTGGAGACGGGGAAGGTCGCTCACCAGGTCGTCGCGACCCGGCATAGTCCTGGCGCGGCGGGAACTGTGGTCTGCAACCTCGCGGCCCTGGGCGCAGGAACGATTCGCGCCATAGGCTTCAGCGGGGATGAAGGGGAGGGATACGAGCTGCGCGCCGATCTGGCAGCGCTTCACTGCGACGCGCGTGCCCTGCACCTGGATCGCGGCAGGCGCACTCCGACCTACCTGAAGCCGCGCGACCGGGACGCGCTGAGCCTCGAGGGCGAGCACAGCCGCTACGATCTTAAGAACCGTCTCCCCACGGGCCGCGACCTGGAAGAGAGGATCCTCGCCTCTTTGGACCAGGCCCTCCCGGAAATAGACGCCCTCATCGTCATGGATCAGGTCGAGGAGCCGGACTTCGGGACCGTGACCCGCGGGATTGTGGAGGCGTTGCCGGCCAAGCTCGCTTCCTATCCACGAATTGTAGCGTGGGCCGACTCGAGGCGGCGCATAATGGACTTCCGCGGCCTCATCCTCAAGATGAACCAGTTCGAGCTGGCAGGGATCCCTGACCCCAGGACGGGCATCTCTCTTCCCGATGCTCTCATCGCGGCCGCTCTCCCGCGCGTCGCAGAGCGAGCGGGGGCGGCGGTCTTCGCCACCGCGGCCGAGCGCGGCGTCTGGACCCGAGGAGCCGAGGCCGGCCGCCCTGTCCGCGTGCCCGCCGTCCGGGTCACCGGCCCCGTCGACCCTACGGGAGCGGGAGACTCTTTCACCGCGGGTGCCGTTCTCGCTCTCTCTGCGGGAGCGAGCCTCGAGGAGGCCGCCCTGCTCGGCAATCTCGTTGCATCGGTCACGGTGCGGCAGCTTGGATCCACGGGGACGGCGAGGCCCGAGGAGCTCTACCCGGCCCTTGACCTCTGGATGGAGACCATGGCATGAAACCATACTTCGACCGCGAGCGGATCGAGTTCCGCCCCCTCTCCGAGAGGAAGAACAAGCTCGACCTCGAGAGAGATATGGTGGACCCCGATTCCTTCGAGCCCAATCTCTCCCTTGAGGCGCGGGAGGATGTCGCGTCAGCGGCCTCGGAAATTCGGGCGGCGCGCGTACGGGGCGCCGCGGTCATCCTGGCCTTCGGAGCCCACACCATCAAGAACGGACTCTCGCGCGTCCTCGCGCGGCTCATGGAAGGCGGCTGGGTGAGCCACTTCGCGACCAATGGGGCCGGCGTGATCCATGATTGGGAATTCGCCTATCAGGGCCGTTCCGGGGAGGACGTGAAGCGCTACGTGGCGGAAGGGCAGTTCGGCATCTGGGAGGAAACGGGCGCCTACCTCAATCTCGCCCTCGCCGTCGGGGCCTGGCGCGGCATGGGCTATGGCGAGTCGGTCGGCGCAATGATCGCCGAGGACGGGCTCGAGCTGCCGGCGGAGTCCCGGCTTTCGGCCGCCATTCGTGGGGGCGCGGAGGCCGCAATTGGCCCCGTGGGCAATGCGGCGCTCACCAGGGCAGCCGCGGCAGCCGATCTTGTCTCCCTCATAAGAAGGCGCGGCCTCGCCGCCGGGCGAGTCGTCATATCGCATCCCCACAAGCGCTACTCACTCGCCGCCGCCGCCTACTCGGCGGGGGTGCCCTTCACCTGCCACCCGATGTTCGGCCACGACATCATCTACGCGCACCCCATGAGCTCGGGCGCCGCCGTCGGAAGGACCGCGGAGCTCGACTTTCTCTCGTACGCCGACTCGATTTCGCGAATCGAGGGCGGTGTGTACCTTTCAGTCGGGTCGGCGGTCATGTCCCCCATGATCTTCGAGAAATCACTCTCGATGGCGCGCAATGCGGCGCGGCGCGAGGGCAGGAGGATCGAGGACTTCTCGATCCACGTAGTAGACCTCGCCCACTCGAGCTGGGACTGGCAATCGGGCATGGAGCCCGCCCAGGACGACCCGGCCTATTACCTGCGTTTCTGCAAGACTTTCAGCAGAATGGGCGGGCGCATGAGCTACGCGAGCGCGGACAATCGCTCCTGGCTCGTCGCCCTCCTCGCCGCGCTCAGGGGCTGACGCCTTTGCCTACTGACCCTTCCTCTGCTGATCGATGAGCTTTGCCGTGTCGGTGGAAGGATCGAGCTTGTATCCTGCCTCGAGGGCCGCGCGCGCGGATGCCTGGTCCCCAAGCCCCTTCTGGCTGTAGTAGGTGAGAAGCCAGGCCACTTGTGTCGCCTCGCCCGTCGGGAAGGCGGTGATAAACGGAGAAAGAATGGCCAGCGCGTCCTTGAAATTGGAAGTGTCCACCAGGACCTGCGACTTGAGAATGACGTACCGCGCGTACCAGGCGGCATCCGGCTCCGGGGAAATCTGCTCCAACGCGTGGTAGGCCCGGGCAGTCTGGCCATTGCCGTAGTACGCCACACCCATGAGATAGGTGAACTCCGCCTTGTCCGTCTCCACCGATGAATCCTTGATGGCCTGGTCCAGCACATTCAGGGCGTCCGCGAACTTCTTTTCCTCCAGCAGGGCCTGCACCTTGCCGCGGGTCTCGTCATTCTCGTCCACCCACATCACGGACGCCTGTCCCTGGTCTCCGGCGCGCACGCCTCCGACCTGGGTGGCCTTGGCCTTTTCCGTGGTCAATGACGCCAGCTTCTGCGATAGGGTGCTGCCGATGCCGCCGGCCCCCGACTTTTCGGTTGCCTTGGCAAGGGCCGCCATGCTATAGACGCCGTCCTTGAGGATCGTGATCTTGAACTTGCCCCTGAGGAGCTCGAGCGATCCGTTCTGAGAGATCCGCACGCTCGCATCAGCCGGTACGTTGTCGCCGATGGAGAGGGCCTTCCAAACCTTTGCCGCTTGCAGCTCCGCAACGCCGTCAAGGTAGCTGACGGAGAATGCCTGGGCGCTTATCCCCGCCGTGAGCACAAGGGCGAAAACCGCCGGGAGAATATATCGCTTGTTCATGTTTCAATAATACCACGGGAAAATAGTCTTCACAAATATGGGAGGTCGATTTCTAGTTGCGAAGCTCCGCCGCGGGCTCGCGCGGCACCGCCCGCAGGCCCACCCGCGCGGAGTGCCGGATCACCACCAGCTCGGCCGACCTGCCGATTCGCTCATCCGTGAGCTGCCGGTGCAGATCGTCGATGGAGGAAATCGTCTTCCCGTCAAACTCGACCAGGAGATCGCGTACCTGCAGCCCGGCACGCTCTGCCGGGCTGTCCGGCTCCACGGAAATGATCAAAACCCCGCTTTCGGCTCCCAGACCCAGCACATGGGCCGCGTGGGGAGGGACCTTCATGTTCTGCCCGCCGATTCCAAGCCATCCTCGTCGTATCCGGCCGTCGCGGATCAGCCGCGGCGCGACGTACTGCGCCGTGTTGATCGGCGTCGAAAAGCACAATCCCTGCGCGCCGAGGATGATCGCCGTGTTCACGCCGATCACTTCGCCGTGAGTGGTGACCAGCGGCCCTCCTGAGTTTCCCGGATTCAGCGCTGCGTCGGTCTGGATCACGTTGTCGATGAGCCGCCCCGACTGTGAGCGGAGCGACCGGCCTACCGCGCTCACCACTCCCGCGGTGACCGTGCACTGAAATCCCAGCGGGTTGCCGATGGCGATAACAAGCTGACCGACCCGTATGGACTCGGAATTGCCGAGCCGGGCCGTGGGAAGACCCATTTCGTGCACGCGCACCACGGCAAGATCGGTGTCGGGATCATCACCGACCAGCTCCGCCTGAAACCTGCGGCCGTCCGTAAGGGTCGCTTCCACCCGGCTGGCGCCGCGCACCACGTGGCTGTTGGTCAGAATGAATCCGTCCGGAGCAAAGACGAACCCCGATCCGCTGCCGTTGCCCTCGCCGCGCCGGCCGTGACCGCTCACCTGGATGTGCACGACTGCCGGGCTGGCCTTGTCCACCCCTTCCACAACCGCCTGCGAGTACGCGTCCAGAAGCTCGATGTCCGACTGAATTGGTCCGTTCATGACCTGTCAAAGATACGCTGCCGGTCCCCTCGGGGCAACCGCGGGTGACGTGGCCCGGCCCTGCTTTCACTTCAAAGGGTCGCGGAAGAGCTCCACGGGCCGGCCTGCAAGCTCCCCGATCTTCACATCCCTCAGTTTCTCTTCTCTCGCCGTCCACGCAATGTGGTCGGCTGCCTGTCCCCGCGGAACGTCGAGCCGAAGATTCCCCGTGGAGCCCGTTGATCTTTTTTTCGCAAGGGCCTCAGCGGGGTCCCGTGCGCCCAGGTCCTGCAGGCTGCGGCCGATCTCCTGATACGCATCCCTGAACGGCATGCCGTCGGAAACGAGCTCCAGCGCCCTGTCAGTTGCGAATATCTCCGGTGTGAACGCCGCGCGCAGGCGCCCTTCGTTGACAACGAGCCTGTCGATTGTCAGGTCCATTATCCGCACGCATCCCAGGCCCGCCTCGCAGCCTCTGAAAAATGGCCCCTTTGTTTCCTGGAAGTCCCTGTTGTATCCGGTGGGGAGAGACCGGATTGTCGTCTTGATCCCCAGGACATCAGCCGAGATCCCGGCACTCTTTGCCCTGACGAGCTCCAACCCATCCGGATTTCTTTTCTGAGGCATCATGCTCGATCCCGTGCACAGCTCCTCGGGAAGGGTGAAATACCCGAACTCCGGGAGAGAGAAGAGGATGAGGTCCTGGGCCATCTTGGAAAGAGTAAGGGCTGCCTGCTCCACTGCCTCAAGGGCGATGGACTCGAATTTGCCCCTGCTGTTGTTCGCGTAGAGCACGTTGTTCTGGACCCTCGAGAAGCCGAGGAGGTCCGCCACCATCTCCCTGTCCGCGGGGAGGGGTGAGCCGTAGCTGGCCGCCGAGCCAAGGGGGCAGCAGTCCAGCATCATGAAAGCGCTCCGGGCGAGCGCCGCATCATCCAGGAGCTCCTCAGCGAATGCTCCCGCCCACAGGCCTACTGAAGAAGGCATGGCAAGCTGCGTGTGCGTTCTCCCCGGCATGGGGGTGAGGGCATGCGCTTCGGCAAAATCGAGCAGGCGCCCAATCAAATCGAGGCACGCTTTCTGGAAGGAGAAAAGAAAGCCGCGGCTCCAGAGCCGCAGCGCGGCGAGCACCTGGTCGTTTCGCGACCTGCCGGTGTGGATGCGTTTGCCCGTATCTCCAAGGGCGCGGACAAGGTGGTTTTCGATTGCCGTATGCACGTCCTCGTCCGACCGGCTGATGAAGAATTTCCCCCGTTCGTTCAGCTCGATGATGCCGGCAAGCTCTTTCACCAGTGAATCAGCTTCCGCACGGGACAGAATGCCGATGGAGGAGAGCATCCTGGCATGGGCCATGCTGGACACACAGTCCGCGTTCACGAGCCTCGCATCCAGCACAGGGTCGCTGCCCACCGTGAATGCTTCCATCAGCGAATCAAGGCTGTACGTTTTTTCCCAGAGCTTGGCCATAGAAGGCAATACTAGGCGTCGGGTTCCGCTCTGTCAATCAATCCGTCGGACTCTTCCGCGGCGCTGAACTTCGGATTGTTGCCCGCGATCACGACGGTTATTTCCCCGCGCACCTTCGCGTCCTTGAACTGGACGGCAAGCTCGCTCAGGGTGCCGCGGTGGGTTTTTTCGAATTGCTTGGTAAGCTCGATGCACACGGCGGCGCGCCGATCCCCCAGCACTTCGCGGGCGTCCTCGAGAAGCTTCTGCACGCGGAACGGGGACTCGTAGAAGACCAGCGTATGGGGCAGATCCTTCTCCATGGCCAGATACCGCCTGCGTACCCCCGGTTTCCTGGGCGGGAAACCCTTGAACGTGAAGCTGGAAGTGGGGAGTCCGGATGCGAGAAGGGCGGGCTCCACGGCCCCGGCCCCGGGGAGCACCTCGACGGTGTACCCCTCCTCCAGGGCCCGGGAGATCACCCTGTAGCCCGCGTCACTGATGCCCGGGTAGCCGGCGTCGGAGCAGATGCCCACGGACTGCCCGCTCTTGAGAAAACCAATAATCCTGGCGCCGGCCCGCGCTTCGTTCTGCTCGCGATAGGAGATGATCGTTTCGGGGCTGTGAATGCCGTGTTTCTCGAAAAGGATTCGGGTGTGTCGGGTGTCCTCGCACGCCAGAACGTGCAGCTCTCCGAGCACCCGTATGGCCCGCAGGGTCATGTCCTCCAGATTTCCGATAGGGGTTGCGATGATGAAGAGCTTGGCCATGGGATTTGTCCCGGGAAGTATAGCCTTTTTTGCTTGATTCGGGCAGAGCGGCGGCAGTATGTTCAGGGTGACACTTCTTTCCGCGCGCGCGCGTTGCGCGGGCGCGGAAGCGACTGGCGTTTGAAGATGGGCACACCATCGGGGAGCTCCTGCGGGTACGGCGTCGCACGCCTGGGCGTCTGCCGCGAATCGCTTCGCCTGGGGATTCCCCCGGAGGTTCGCCCATGCTTGCCAGCCCCCTTGCCGACTACTTGAAGACATGCAGCGCACCGGATCCTGGTGCGGTGGCCTACGTCGCCGCTCTCCAGTCGATCGCGCAATGCTCCCCCGAGATCGCGCGATCGATCGTGTCTGAGCTGGAAAAACAGCGCTCCAACATCAAGCTCATCGCCAGTGAGAACTACTCTTCCCTCGCGGTCCAGCTCGCGATGGGCAATCTCCTCACCGACAAGTATGCCGAAGGCTATCCCCGGCACAGGTTCTACGCGGGAAACGATAATGTCGACGACATCGAGGAGAGGGCGCAGGCGGAAGCGCGCGACCTTTTCGGCGCGGAGTATGCAAACGTGCAGGCGCACTGCGGGGCGGACGCCAACCTCATGGCCTACTGGGCCATCCTCACGACCCGGGTCGAAGCGCCGGCGCTGAAGGCATTCGGGGAGACGAACCTGTACAAGCTGAGCGACACGCAGTGGACGGAGCTGCGCGCGGCGCTCGGAAACCAGCGTCTTCTCGGCCTCAACTACTATTCAGGCGGTCACCTGACGCACGGCTACCGCTATAATCTTTCCGCCCGCATGTTCGACATCTACTCCTACGCGGTGCGGAAGGATACGTTCCTTATTGACTACGACGAAATCGAAGAAAAGGCCCGGGAGGTCCGGCCGCTCATTCTCCTTGCCGGCTACTCGGCTTACCCTCGAAAAATCGACTTCCGCAGAATGAGGGCCATCGCCGACGCGGTCGGAGCAGTGCTCATGGTCGATATGGCGCATTTTGCCGGCCTCGTTGCAGGCGGCGTTTTCACCGGGGATTACAGCCCGTTTCCCCACGCCCAGGTCGTCACGACGACCACGCACAAGACCCTGCGCGGTCCCCGGGCCGGCATGGTCCTCTCAACGGAGGAGTTCGCGGATGCCCTGGACAAATCCTGCCCGCTGATGATGGGAGGTCCTCTCCCTCACGTCGTGGCGGCCAAGGCCGTGGCACTGTGTGAAGCTCGTTCCGAGGAGTTCAGGAAATATGCCCATAGAATCGTCGAAAATGCCCGGGCGATGGCGGAGGCCTGCATGGCGGACGGCCTGGAGGTCGTCACCGGAGGAACGGACAACCACCTGTTCCTGGTGGACGTCTCTCCGCTGGGATTGACCGGCCGGCAGGCCGAGGGCGCCCTTCATGAATGCGGCATCACGCTCAACCGCAACTCGCTGCCGTACGACCAGAACGGGCCCTGGTATACGAGCGGCCTGCGCATTGGCACCCCCGCGGTGACGACGCTGGGAATGCAGCCTGTTCACATGAGGGAAATTGCGTCGGTGATAAGTCTTGTTCTCAAGGCCACGCGGCCGCAGAATGCCGCGGACGGCGCGCCGAGCAAGGCAAAATACAATGTGAACGCAGAGGCGAAGTCTGAAGCGCGGGAGAGGGTCAAAGCTCTTCTGGACCGATTCCCCGTCTATCCCGAGCTCGATCTCGGCTTTTTGAAGAAAGCTTTCTGCGCGTAAGGGCGCCCGCGCGGATGCCTCCGTGTTTCCCCTAGAAGACGAATCGGACCGCGGCGTACACCATGCCCGCGCTGGCCGGGCAGAACACCACCTTGTGGCCCCGCTTCAATAGCCCCTCGTTCTGCGCCATGTACATCCCCATGGGGATGCTGGCGGAGACGATATTGCCGAAAGCGGGGAAGACCTTGGCAAACATCTTTTCAGCAGGGAGCAGGTGCAGCTTGCTCGCGGTGAGGTACGCGGCGTCCGATGCGGCGTGGGGGAAATAGATGTCCGGCTCGTTCCAGTCACTCACGAGCTGCTTTACCAGGGGAGCCAGGTATTTGTTCGCCGCGTCGAACAGCTCCTTGCCGTACGATACGAAATTGTTGATCCCGTTCTTCCCCAATCGCTTGGAAGGCTCGACGAAGTTTTCATATCCGTCCAGGGGGATGGTACACAGGTCGGCGAGCGCGGGAACTGACTTGTAGGCGAACTTCCATTCCTGGTCCGAAGGGCTGACAATCGTGGCGGTGGCCGCCTCCCCGATGGTGTAGGTCGGGAACGTGTACTCGATCTGGCGAAGGTGCTCGATCTTGAAATTGTCCGGATACCCGTGGTAGATGTTGAACTCGCCGTTCAGGATCATGATGTGCTTGTAGCGGCCGCTCTTGAAGAACTCATGGGAGATCTCCAGCGCGCGTATCCAGCTCATGCAGGCGTCCACGATGTCGAAGCAGGAGCAGGTCATGTGCATGTGCTGCGCGTAGAAATAGGCGTTGGCAGGCTCCAGAAATCCTTTTCCCACTCCACAGTAGATGAGCAGGTCGATGTCCCCCGCGGTCAGGTTTGCTTTTTCCAGGGCTTCTTTCATCGCGCCAATTATAAAGTCGCTCGCCTTTTCCTTTTTCGTTTCGTCCCGCGTATAGCGGATTTCGGATCCCGCCATCGTGAAGAGGCCGCGCACCATCCGCTGATAGGTTTTCAGCAGGATGGGAGAGACCCCGTTGCTGTGATCCTCCAGCAACTGCAGGATGTCGGCATTGGTCACCTTGCGTGACGGTACCTTCACACCAACCGAATCAATTCTCATGTTTACCCCGTGTAATTCAAATTTGTTGCTGGGGAGTTGATCTCCCCGGTGCATTACTATACCAATGCATGGCTCGACATAGAAATATTTATCCAATGAGTATACCCCTTAAAAGCATAATTGCATAGTATGGAGCTACAATGCGGATCACGGTGATAGCCATAGGTTCCCAGGGAGACGTACAGCCATTCGCCGCACTGGGGGCAGGCCTTGCAAAGGCAGGCTTCACGGTGAGGCTGGCAAGCCACGAGACGTTTCGCCAGCTCGCGTACGCAGGCGGCCTGGAGTTCGCTCCCGTTACCGGCAACCCGCGGGACATCGTGCAGGGCGAACAGGGACAGGCGTGGCTTCAATCCACGGACAACTACCTGCTTTTCCTGAGACAGGTCTCGAAGATCGCGCGGGGCATGATCGGCAAGCTGTCGAGCGACATGTTGGAGGGAAGCAGGGGAAGCGACGCTCTGATTTACAGTCTCCCCCTGGCAGTCTCCGGGTACTCGACAGCCGAGGTACTCGGGATCCCGGGCATTCCCGCCTCCCTCTATCCGCTGCACCCGACCCGCGCATTTCCCTCGATCATGACTCCCACTCTCCCGCTCGATTGGGGTCCCCTCAACAGGCTGAGCGGAGCAGGCGTGGCGGAGCTTTTCTGGCTGATCGTCAGACCGCTCCTCGCCACCCGGACAAGAACCGAGTCTGGTCTCGGCCGGCTGCCTTTCCGCATTCCTCTCAAGGACTGGCAAAAGCGCGGCCACCCCTTCCTCTACGGGTACAGTCCCGCGGTCATTCCGCGGCCGGAGGACTGGCGCGAATCAGAAGTAGTCTGCGGCTACTGGTTCAGCGAGCGGCATGATGAATGGAAGGCCCCGGCCGACCTCCTGCAATTCATCGAATCCGGGCCGCCGCCCCTTTACGTCGGGTTCGGGAGCATGGCAAGCGGGGATTCAACCCTCCTGACCCAGTCCGTGCTGGAGGCGCTTAAAAGAACCGGCCTGCGCGCCATTTTTTCATCGGGGTGGGGCGGGCTGAAAACGGAGAGCCTTCCGGCCAATGTCTTTCCGGTGGGGCACGTTCCTCATGACTGGCTCTTCCCCCGTGTCTCAATGGCTGTCCATCACGGCGGGGCAGGGACCACTGCCGCCGTGCTTCGCGCGGGAATCCCCTCCATAATCGTTCCCTTCTTTGCAGACCAGTTCTTCTGGGGCCAGCTCGTGCAATCACGCGGCCTGGGCTCCTCGCCCCTGCCGCACAAAAAGCTGTCCGCGGACGCGCTGGAGCAGCGGATTCGTGCCGTGCGGGCATCGGATGCCATGCGGCAACGCTGCACGGAGATGGCGGGAAAGATCGCGCGAGAGGACGGGATAGCCACGGCCGTGGCGGCGCTGGAAAGCTATTTCCGCAGCACCACTTTCAAAACGATCCACTGACGGAGCCTGGCGGGGGCCAGGGGTGCGACGTGTCCAAGGAAGCGCGAATCCCAGCCCACCGTGTATCGACTCCTTGGTCTTCTTGCGGCAAGCGCCTTTTCGACGACCAACGCGACCCGGCGGGCAGGGATTCCGTTCGCGGAAGCGCGGTCAGTATAGCGCTGGAATGCTTCCGCGGGCGCGCGGTATGAATCCCATTTCCCCGTATTGAGGTCTCCGGCCGTATCCATTGCAGTGCTCTTGGACTTGCTCCAGATCGAGGTGGCAATATTGCCCGGCTCGATGATCGAAACCGATACGCCGGAAGCCCGGATCTCCATGCCGAGGGATTCCGCAAGGGCCTCCAGGGCGAACTTGGCAGCGGAATATGCCCCGAGAAAGGGGAGGGCCAGCCTTCCGAGGATGGAGCCCATGATGATTATTCGGCCGCGCGCCGCGCGGAGCATTGGCAGGAACGCCTGGGTCACGGCGATCTGGCCGATGACATTCACGTCGAATTGCTTTCTGAGCGCTTCAGGAGGCAGCATCTCAAGGGGTCCGGCCACCGCGATTCCCGCATTGTTCACCAGGCCATGGAGGCCGCCGGCGTCCAGGCTGCCTGACACGCGCCGCGCCGCATCGGCGATCGAGGCGCTGTCGGTCACGTCAAGCAAGACGGGGATGATCGCGCCAGATGTCTCAGCCCTCAGCCGTTCGCCGTCTTTGTTCTTACGCACTCCCGCGAAAACGCGGAAGCCGCGGGAAGCGAGCCTGAGCGCGCATTCTTTCCCAATGCCGGACGATGCGCCGGTGACGAGGACTGCTTTGCCGTTCTGCATAAGCTACTATAAGTAGTCGAAATCCCCGCAACTGTACAGGACCAGGCACAAGCGGATGTCAGTACGTGTACACCACTCCCAGGCTCAGGAAGTTGTTCAACGCGTTTGACGCGGTCAGGTCGACGTTGATGATGTATTGAAAAGTGTACCCAAGGCTCACCTGGACATGCCCAATCAGGGTGTCCAGATTGAGCCTGGCATCAAAGCCTGCCTGGAGGGATTTTTCCAGCACCGACTGCGTCAAAAACCGGGTGTAGACCATTCCCGCGGGAAGCGCATAACCCGGGGCGAAAGTGGCGTGGCCATTGTTGTCGTAGCCCGGGTCGAAAATGCTCCCGTTTGCCGTGGTCGGCATATTGGGTATGCCTTCCGATCCGTTGCCATGCAGCGTCAATCGCCCGAAAAGATTGAGATCCAGGTACGTGACGGGCCGAAGCAGCGCGTTCACCTCGAATCTTGCCGAGTCCGGTTGGATGGAAGGGCCGATGTTCTGCCCTTGATTGGTGTAGTTCAAGTAGTTTGGATTGCCGGGAAGATTGCCATTGTCATCGGTGTGGGAATACGTGTAGGGGGTGACCAGGAGAATATTCGCGCTCAGCCTGGTGAGAAGGGGGAGATTCGGTGTCCAGGAAACCCCGGTCTGGAAGGATAGAACGAGCATCGTGTTGAAGCGAAGTCTCAGGAGATCGTTAAAGCTGGCATCGTCGACGTAGAGGAGGAAATCGGCCTTCACCGCACCGGGAAGCTTGACCCCCCCTGATATTCCTATGAATGAGTTGTCATGATAGCCGGCCATCCCCTGGGCGTAAAACGAGATCACGGGCAGAAGGTACAGCGGCTCGAACCTGGGGCCCCAGACGACTGCCTCGTACACACCAAGAGTCAGCCAGTCGGTTGGATAGAGCTCCAACCCGTTGAGGGCCATGTACTTGTCCGGCACCGGGCCCCCTCCGCCGTTGTTGTTGGTTTCGGAGATCTCCATGAGAGCCATGGTTACCGTGTACGACCCCTGCTGCAAGGTCAGTGAAAAATGCCCCGATTGCGGGGAGGAAGGGCTCAGGATTGCGTTGTCGCCCCAGAAAGGGCCGAACGAGCCGCGCAGAACGCCGGCCTGAAAGTAATCCGACTCGTTGCCCAGTGCCGCGCCGGCTATCATGCTCATCCGGGGCGTCAGGCCGGTTGGTCCGATGGGATGCACCGAGCCGTCATTTACGAAGTCCAGATTGGTGCGCCCGAATTCCGGCAGCACGGCAGTGCCTGATCCCTGCACCGCCACTATCCCCGTTATCGTCGAGTATGAAATGGAAGGAATCACGCTTCCCTGCATCGAACCCTCGACACCTACCTGCGCATAGCCGCGGTTGGTGTCCGTCCTTCCAAGGCTGCTGATCACCGCATGGAGGTGGTTGCCTTCTCCCATCTGCCCGAGGTACATGCGCGCCAGCTCCTGGTCTGCCTCATTTCCCCGTTCGACAACGTCGGTGAGGGCTTTCTTTACCAGTTGAAGAGGGTAAGGCCGCAGAGGGGGGAGACTGCCAATCAGGCCCCGATTCTGCCACAGCTCGAGATCGACATAGAGACGGTCGTTCGGATCCGCAACGATTTGCCCGAAGCTCGGGGTGACGCTCAGGACAAGGAGTACGAATAGCAGATATATCAGTTTTGAAGCTTTCATCGTGTATACATCAATATAGCACCCCGGTCGAATGTACTCAAAGACCATCTAATCGCCAAAATGTCACGGAATACCGTGACCGCGGTATTGATTATTTATTGCCTCGGTGTATAATGTTCATAGATTGAACACCCTGGATACGGCAGATCACGAATATGCTCTCCTGGAGAGCATCTATCGCCACAAAGAAACAAGGCCCGTCAGGCAGCGGGATCTCGCAAGAATCGTCGGCATATCCCTCGGAATGACCAATGTCATCCTCCGCAAGCTCGCCCAGAAGGGGTGGGTGATCGTCCGCAGGATCAACAGTAGAAACATACAGTACGCCGTCACGCCGGCAGGGATAGATGAGATTGGCAGGCGAAGCTACAAGTTCTTCAAAAAAACGATCCGAAACGTCGTCTACTACAAGGATGCGCTCGAGAGATTCCTCCTGAGCGCCAAGACAAAGAATTTCCGTGCGATTGTGCTTGTGGGAAAGAGCGATTTCGATTTCGTTCTCGCGTTCCTCTGTCAGAAGCACAAGCTGGAGTTTACGCAGTCCGAGACGAGTGCCTGCGCCGAAGGGGCGCTGCTGGCATACGCGGAAGACATTGAGGACTCTCCCCCGGAAAGCGGCGAGCCAGCGCGGCCGGATGGAGTGTACCTTCACGACATACTGATCGGTCTCTGAACAGCTCGTTTCGGCGGCGTTCAGGACCCCTCAGGTTTCAGCACGCACCGGCTCCCGCGGCAATGACGCGGGGGACCCCGCGCGCTCAGAATGCATCTGCACACGGAGAAAGATGTATCCAGTAGTCATACTCTGCGGCGGGCTCGCAACCCGCCTGCGTCCGCTCACAACGAACATCCCCAAGTCCCTCATCGAAGTGGCCGGAAGGCCCTTCATAGAGCACCAGCTCGCTGACCTGCATGGGCAGGGGGCGCGCCGGGTGATTCTCTGCGTCGGCCACGGCGGGGAAATGATCCGGGAAAAAATAGGGGAGGGCGAGCGCTTCGGCATACTGATTCAATACGTATCCGACGGGCCGCGCCTCCTGGGAACAGGCGGCGCGCTGAAATCCGCCGGCCGTCTTCTTGACGGGGCATTCTTTGTGTTGTATGGAGATTCTTATCTGCAAATAGACTACGCGGCCGTCGCCGATTCTTTCGACGCGGCGGGAACGCTCGGCTTGATGACCGTATACCGCAACGACGGAAAGTGGGATACGAGCAACGTCGTCTATGAAGAGGGACGGATTCTTCTCTACGACAAGAAGAATCCCGTGGCCGCAATGCGGCACATAGATTACGGGCTCGGCATGCTGAAGACAGAGGCACTGGACAGGGTTCCGCCGGATCAACCCTACGATCTCGCGTTGTTGTACGGAGGGCTGGTGAAGGAAAGCCAGCTTGCCGGCTTCGAGGCTTTCCAGAGGTTCTATGAGATCGGCACAATTGAAGGCCTGACCGAAACCAGGGAGCTGTTTATGAAAATGAAAGGCGGGAAAATGGACACCTACACGACGACTCACTTGAAAGAGGCTTCCCGGATCATCCCCCTCATCGACACTGCAAAGATAGAGACGATTGTGCGCATGATCGCCGATCTGCGCTCCCGTGGGGGAAGGCTTTTTTTTCTCGGCGTAGGGGGAAGCGCGGCAAACGCATCCCACGCCGTCAATGATTTCCGCAAGCTCGCCGGCATCGAATCGTATTCCCCGACGGACAACGTTTCGGAGCTCACCGCCCGAACGAACGACGAGGGCTGGGAAACCGCCCTTGCCGGATGGCTCAAGGTGAGCCGGCTCACGAAGAATGACATGCTTTTCGTGCTCTCGGTGGGGGGCGGCAGCCTGGAGCCTTCCGTCAGCCCCAACCTCGTGCGCGCCATCCAGTTCGGGAAAGAAGTCGGCGCGATGGTGGTCGGCGTGGTAGGCAGAGACGGCGGCTATACCGCCCAGGTGGCTGATTGCGCGGTAATCGTGCCGACGGTGAACCCCAAGACCGTGACACCGCACTCTGAGGCCTTCCAGGCGGTCATCTGGCACCTCATTGTTTCGCACCCCGCCTTGCAGGCGAACAGCACGAAGTGGGAATCGGTACGATAGGGGACACGCGGGCGGTCTTCTTCGACCGGGACGGCGTGCTCAATGAAGCGATTGTCCGTGACGGGAAGCCTTATCCGCCCGGCAATCTCGCGGAGGTGAGGCTCGTCGAGGGGGCAGTCGAGGGGTGCCGCCTCCTCAAGAAGGCGGGCTTCCTGCTCATTGGCGTGACGAATCAGCCGGATGTCGCGCGGGGAACCACCAAAAAAGAAGCAGTCGAAGGGATAAACGATCATATCCGCGCGCGCGTGGGGCTGGATGATTTCCGAGTCTGCTACCATGACGACGCTGACCAATGCCCTTGCCGCAAGCCGAAACCGGGGCTGCTTCTCGATGCGGCCAGAGACTGGGGCATCGACCTTGGCGGCAGCTTCATGGTGGGAGACAGGTGGAGGGACGTGCAGGCCGGGGCAAGGGCGGGGTGCAGGACAGTGTTCCTGAACCGGCACTACGATGAGCATCTTCGGGACACACCAGACGCGACAGTGTCTTGCTTTGAAGACGCAGTCTCCTGGATTCTTGAGAGGAGAGAAAAATGACGGGGGAAGCAATCGGGAAAATGAAAACGAAGATCTTTGCTGATGGGGCGGACAAGGAGGGCATTCTGGCCCTTTACAAGAAGCCCTACATCAAGGGCTTCACCACCAATCCGACGCTGATGCGCAAGGCAGGCATCTCGAACTACGCGCAGTTCGCCCTCGATATTCTGAAGGAAATTCCCGACAGGCCGTTCTCTTTCGAGGTGTTCGCGGATGAAATGCCCGAGATGGAGAGACAGGCGCTCACGATCGCTCAATGGGGATCCAATGTCTACGTGAAGATTCCCATCACAAACACGCGCGGGGATTCCACGAAAGAGCTCATCCAGAAGCTTTCCGCGAAAGGCCTCAGACTCAACATTACGGCACTCACCACGCTGGACCAGGTGCGGCACATCGTTTCCTCCTTCTCGGGCAGCCCTTCCAGCTACATCTCGATCTTCGCCGGGCGGATCGCAGACACGGGAGTGGATCCGTACGAGCTCATGCGAGAAGCGGTGCAGCTTCTCAAGCCCTATCGGAATCTCGAGCTCATCTGGGCAAGCCCGCGTGAGCTTCTGAACGTCTTCCATGCCGAAAAGATCGGATGCCACATCATCACTGTCACGCATGACATCCTGAAAAAGCTGGACCTCGTGGGCAAAGACCTGACGGAGTATTCGCTCGAGACGGTACGCATGTTCCACGAGGATGGACGCAAGTCGGGTTTCACGCTGTGAGATGTCTTCGATTTCTCAAGGAAAACGACCGGGTGTTTGCCGCAAGGGAGACTCCCGCATGGTCATGACGAGAAGTCCCCTCCGCATCACGCTCGGCGGAGGAGGAACCGACCTTCCCTCGTACTATCGCGAGCACGGAGGACTCCTGGTTGCGGGTGCAATCGACAAGTACGTTTTTGTCACCGTCAATCGCCCGTTTTACCCCGGAATTGTCATCAAGTATTCAAAGCTGGAGCAGGTGGAGCGGATTGATGAGATCCAGCACCCCATAATCCGGGAGTCGATGAAAGCGCTGGGATTCGAGAATCCCCAGATCGAAATCAGCACGTTTGCAGATATTCCCGCGGGAACGGGCCTGGGTTCCTCCGGGAGCTTCACCACGGCCCTGCTCCGTGCTCTCAGCGCCCACAAGATGCAGCCGATGCTTCCCAGCCACCTGGCCAGGCTTGCCTGCGAAATCGAGATCGAACGCTTGAAAGAGCCGATCGGAAAACAGGACCAGTACATAGCCGCCTATGGGGGAATAACCTGCTTTACCTTCAATCAAGACAATAGCGTCGAGGCGGTTCCCCTCCGCCTGGACAGTGAGACCCTGTTCGATCTGGAGGACAACCTCCTTCTTTTCTTCACCGGCATTTCCCGCAGCGCGGGAAGCGTGCTGCAGGACCAGGATCAACGGACAAAGCTCGCGGACGACCAGATGATTGCAAACCTGCACTACGTCAAGGACCTGGGAATGCGCAGCAAGCAGGCCCTGGAGGAGGGAAAGCCCCGCGTGGTGGGCGAGCTCATGCACGAGCACTGGCTGAACAAGAAGAAACGATCTGAAGGGATGAGCAACCCCCAGATCGACGAATGGTACGAGCTGGGCAGGAAAAACGGCGCGCTGGGCGGAAAGCTCGTGGGCGCAGGCGGCGGCGGATTTCTCATGTTCTATACTGAAGATCCCTCACGGCTGCGGCGCGCAATGGCGAACGCGGGGCTGTTCGAGCTGCGATTTCGGTTCGATTTTGAGGGAACAAAGGTGATCCTGTGAGCTCGATTGCGATAATCGGGACTGGCTACGTGGGCCTCGTGAGCGGGGCATGCCTGGCGGACTTCGGCAACCACGTCATCTGCGTCGACAGTGATCAGGGCAAAATCGAGCGCCTCAAGGCGGGGGAGATCCCCATCTTCGAGCCGGGCCTGGATGAGGTTGTTGCGCGGAACGCGGCGGCAGGCCGGTTGATGTTCACCACGGATCACGCCGCTGCCGTGCGGGCCAACGAGGTGGTCTTCATTGCGGTGGGGACCCCGCCCGCTGACGACGGAAGCGCGGACCTCAGGCACGTCGAAGAGGCTGCCCGTGCAATCGCGCGCGCGCTCAATGGGTACAAGGTGATTGTGGACAAGAGCACTGTGCCGGTCGGCACGGGGCGCAAAGTGTCGGCATGGATCACGGAGGAGCTTGCCGCGCGGGGCGCCTCCTTCGAGTTCGATGTCGTGTCCAATCCCGAGTTCCTGCGGGAGGGCTCCGCCGTACAGGATTTCACCCATCCTGATCGGGTGGTGATCGGGTCGGACCGGCCTCGCGCACGCACGGCAATGAAGGAAGTCTACCGCGCTCTCTTTCTGAACGAGACACCCTATATCGAAACGGGCTTGGAAACAGCGGAAATGATCAAGTACGCGTCGAACGCGTTCCTTGCCGTGAAGATTACATTCATCAATGAAGTGGCGAACCTCTGCGAGGCCGTCGGCGCAAATGTGCAGGACGTCGCGCGTGCCATGGGCAAGGACGGGCGAATCGGCTCCAAGTACCTGCACGCGGGGCCCGGCTATGGCGGCTCCTGCTTTCCGAAGGACACCCGGGCCATAGCGCGCACGGGGCGTGACTTCGGTGCGCCCCTCAGCATCGTGGAGACGACTATCAGCGCCAATGATCGACAAAAAGAGCGCATGATACGCAAGATCGAGGATGGCCTGGGCGGCGTGAAGGGCAAGACCATTGCCGTCCTTGGCCTTTCGTTCAAGCCGAATACGGATGATGTACGGGAAGCTCCCGCGCTGACCATTTGCGAGGGGCTCGCCGCGCAAGGGGCCTTCCTGCGCATCTGGGATCCTGCCGGGATGCAGGAGGCTGCCTGGCGGCTCGAGCACATTCGTGGGAAGCTTCTTTTTGCCCGGGATGAATATGACGCGCTCGAAGGCGCAGATGCGCTGGCTATCGTGACGGAGTGGAACCAGTTCCGCAACCTCGACCTGGACAGGGTGAAGGGTCTGATGAAGTCTCCATTTTTCTTCGACTTGCGAAACATCTACAAGCAGCAGGATGTGGAAGCAAAAGGATTCACGTACTTCGGGGTGGGGCGGTAAAGATTGCGACTTCATCCCGCATTGGATGCCCACATCCATCCAGATTTGAGTAGGATCTGAAAGTCGAAATTCACACTCCCATGGAGGCTTCATAGTGAAAATGATCAGCATCGTGACGCCTTGCTACAACGAAGAGGCAAATGTCGCTTTTCTTATAGAGCGCGTGAAGAGGGTCATGACAGGCATTCAGGGCTATTCATATGAGCATATCTTCATCGACAACTGTTCGAAAGATTCGACGGTACGTGTCCTGAAGACTATCGCCAAGGATGACCCTCACGTAAAAATCATCGTCAATTCCAGGAATTTCGGGCATATTCGATCGCCCTTCCATGGAATTCTGCAAGCGCATGGCGATGCTGTCGTTTTGCTCGTGGCGGATCTGCAGGACCCCCCCGAGCTAATCTCAGATTTTGTGGAGCGTTGGGAGCGAGGATGTAAAGTTGTCATCGGGGTGAAGAAGCAGAGCAGAGAGAATCGCCTCATGTACGCTATTCGCAGGCTGTATTACAGCATCGTCAAGCGAATATCCGAGACCGAACAGATAACGAACTTCACAGGCTTCGGACTCTACGACAGGGTCGTCGTCGATATCATGAGAATGATGAATGACCCGTACCCCTATTTCCGCGGACTCATTACAGAGATCGGATTCGAGCGGGCCGAGATCCCCTATGTACAACCGCGCAGAATGAGGGGGAAGACGAAGAACAACTTCTACACACTCTGGGACATAGCGATGCTCGGCTTTGTCAATTCATCTATGGTACCTTTGCGCCTGGCGAGCTTCACTGGCTTCGCCGGCGCCGTCTTCAGCCTGCTCGTCGCGGTGTCGTATCTCGTCTATAAGCTTATCAAGTGGAACAGTTTTAATCCCGGTATCGCGCCGCTCGTGATCGGCCTCTTCTTCTTCGGCGCGGTACAAATGTTCTTTATTGGAATGATCGGGGAGTACGTGGGTGCAATTTATACCCAGGTAAAAAAAAGGCCCCATGTCGTGGAAAAGGAGCGCGTGAATTTTGACTGACCGCGCAAACCTCCGCGGCATCCTGCGTAGCAGATTTGTTGCCTTCCTGGTGGTAGGGGGTATCAATACGGTATTCGGTTACGCGGTATTTTTCCTCGTTTCTTTGACGGGTCTACACTATGCCATCACTGTTCTTGCGAGCACGTGTATTGGTGTCGTCTTCAATTTCTTCTCCACGGGGAGGTTTGTCTTCCACACAAAGGACAACAGGCTTTTCTTCAGGTTCGGCCTTGTCTATGCGGCGATTTACGCCATCAATGTGGGCATGATCCGCTTGTTGAAAATCTGGATCGATCCGGTTTTGGCAGTGCAGGCTATATTGGCGTTTCCGCTCGCTGTTTTGTCGTTCACGCTCAACAAGTTCCTCGTTTTCAGAGGAACTGTTACCGCGCCGGCACGGTAGCAGGGGGCGTCAATGGGGAATCCGATAAAGATCCGCAGCCGGGTACTTTCGGTCGAAGACTTCGGAAGCGGGATCTACGCAGTCAAGATGAGATCGGAAGGGCGAGTGCCCCGGTTCAAGCCGGGGCAATTTCTGCATCTGGCCATCGACGCATATGACCCGAATGGAGGATTCTGGCCAGAATCTCGGGTGTTCTCAATCGCCTCGTACGACCCCCCCGGGGACATTACGATTGTCTATAGCGTGAAGGGCGCATATACTGCCCGCATGGCCGCTACTCTGGCCGCGGGGAGTGGAGTGTGGCTGAAAATGCCCTATGGGGATTTTGTTATCGAGTCCAAGGCCTTACCCGGGCAGAGTATTGTTTTGATTGCGGGAGGGACTGGGCTCACCCCATTTGTCCCCTACCTTCAAGGGATCGCGATTGCGGGCGCTGCAACTCGGATGGTCCGCCTCTATTATGGCACGAGGGAGCGGTCCCTGATTCTCTTTCCCGATATTCTTGCGCAGTGCGCCCATTCTTCGATCATCGATCTTCGTCTGTGGATCGAGGACGCGGAGGACGCGACACGCGAGTCACCACTCGGGCGCGCAGAGGCGGGGCGTCTAGATATCGCGCGAATCGCATCCGAGTGCGTGGCGCTGGGCGATCCTTTGTTTTTCCTCTCGGGACCGCCCCAGATGATAATGAGTTTCCGGGATTCCCTGATACGCGGCGGCGTACCCGCGGAACGCGTTCAAATCGACGAATGGGAGTGAAGCATGTCCAGATCCGAGCATGAGATCAGGGAAGAGATCGCGATCCTCGTAGAAGAATTTTACGAGACGAAGTACGCGAGGAAAGAATTCATCGCGGGAACTAGTCCCGTGCACTACGCCGGGCGGGTCTTCGACGCGGCTGAGATGAAGTGCGGAGTCGAGGCAGTGCTCGATTTCTGGCTTACTACGGGACGGTTCACAGAGGAGTTCGAATCCACCTTCTCCGATTTCGTCTCTTCAGAGTATGCCCTTCTCGTCAATTCCGGGTCATCCGCGAACCTCATCGCGCTTTCGTCACTCACTAGCCCGCTGTTGGAGAAGCGGCGCCTAAAGGCTGGTGACGAGGTCATAACTGTTGCCGCGGGGTTCCCGACCACGTTGAATCCCATTGTCCAGAACGGTATGGTGCCCGTATTCGTCGATATCGATGTCGGCACATACAATGTGAATGTGGATCAGCTCAGGCAGGCGGTGGGTCCAAAGACGAAAGCGATATTTCTCGCGCACACGCTCGGAAACCCCTATGACCTGGACGCGATCTGCGACATAGTCCGTGAACACAGCCTCTGGCTCATAGAGGATTGTTCCGACGCCCTCGGTTCGACCTACCGTGGCAAGCCCGTTGGCTCGTTCGGGCATATCGCTACGTGCTCATTCTACCCCGCCCACCACATCACCATGGGGGAAGGAGGCTGCGTTTTCACGAATGACGATATGCTGGCGAAGGCTGCGCGCTCTCTTCGGGATTGGGGGAGGGACTGCTATTGCAGTGGCGGTGAGAGCAACACCTGTGGAAAGAGGTTTAGCGGTCAGTACGGTACGCTGCCTGCAGGCTACGACCACAAATATACCTACTCGCACATCGGCTACAATCTTAAGGTCACTGATATCCAAGCAGCCATCGGTGTCGAGCAAATGAAGAAGCTCCCCGGCTTCATCAATTCGCGGAAAATGAATTTTCGGAGATGGATCGAGGGATTTCAGAGGTGGAAAGAGCTGTTCATTCTTCCCCAGGCCACGGAGGATTCCGAGCCCTCCTGGTTCGCCTTCCCCGTTACGGTCAAGAAGAGCGCTGGATTCTCCCGCACCGAACTTACCGATTATTTGAATAGCCAGTATGTCGAGACGCGCAATCTCTTTGGCGGCAACTTGCTGAGGCAGCCGGCCTATCAGGGCATAGTCCATCGTGTCGCCCCTGGTGGCCTTGTCTCCACCGATCGTGTCATGAACGACACGTTTTTCCTTGGAACCTACCCTGGTCTATCGGAGGAGCAGATTCGATATACTCTCGAAACAGTGCAGACCTTTCTGGACTCGAAAGGGGAAAAAGGCTGATGAAGGTCGTCATCCTGGCAGGTGGGTTGGGTACCCGGCTCACCGAAGAAACAGAATTGCGGCCCAAGCCTATGGTCGAAATCGGTGGAAGGCCAATTCTCTGGCACATCATGAAAATTTATTCGCACTTCGGTTTCAGCGATTTCATCATCTGCTGCGGATACAAGGGGTACTTCATCAAGGACTACTTTCACCATTACTACATGCATGAGGCAGACATGACCGTTGACATGGGCAATAACACGATCGAGTATCACAACTCGAAGTCCGAGCCCTGGCGGGTCACCCTCGTCGATACAGGTCTTCGTACCATGACCGGCGGGAGGCTGAAGCGAGTGGAGGAGTATGTCGGCAACGATACTTTCATGCTGACGTATGGGGACGGCGTGGCAGATATCGAGATCCCGAAATTGCTGGAATTTCACAGAATGAGCGGAAAACTCGCTACACTCACCGCCGTGCAGCCGTCAGGGAAATTCGGAGCTCTTGCGCTTGGTGCGCGCGACGTCGTGACGTCATTTGAAGAGAAGCCGAGGGGCGACGGCGCATGGATCAACGCCGGTTTCTTCGTTCTGGAGCCGAAGGTGTTCGATTATGTGCGAGACGGTGACGCCTCAGTCTGGGAGAGAGGCCCGCTGGAGGAACTTGCCCGCGAGGGGATGCTCGCTGCGTTCAAGCATCGGGGCTATTGGCGTCCCATGGATACCCTCCGGGACAAGCTTGACCTGGAGGACCTGTGGTCTAGCGGGAGAGCCCCGTGGAGAGTCTGGAATGAGTGACCCATTCCACAACTTCTACCGAGACCGACGTGTCTTTGTCACCGGCCACACGGGATTCAAAGGAAGCTGGCTCACACAATGGCTATTGGAGCTCGGTGCTCAAATTAGGGGCTATTCACTTCTTGCGCCATCTGAGCCAAGCCTGTTCGCGGTGCTCCGGCTTGAGCGAGACATCGATTCCGTTATAGCTGATATCAGAGACGGCGAAAGAATTAGGAAGGCAATGAACGAGTTCAAACCGGAGGTTGTCTTCCACCTGGCCGCGCAACCGCTCGTTCGTGTTTCATATGAGGAGCCCCGCCTGACGTACGAAACTAACGTAATTGGGACACTCTCAGTATACGAAGCCGTCAGATCCTGCGAAAGTGTCCGAGCAGTTGTGAGCGTCACGACTGATAAGTGCTACGAAAACCAGGAATGGCTTTGGGGCTATCGTGAGGATGATCTACTGGGGGGTTATGATCCGTACAGTTCAAGCAAGGCCTGTGCTGAGCTGATGACGCGCGCGTATCGAAATTCATTTTTCAACCCTCGGAGCTATGGCCACTCCCACCGAGTAGCAATTGCGACTGCACGTGCAGGAAACGTGATCGGCGGAGGCGATTGGGCAAAGGATCGGCTCCTGCCGGACGCAGTTCGTTCGATTATGGCGGACGAGCCGGTAAGAATACGGAATCCGAAGGCAATCAGACCATGGCAACATGTATTGGAGCCGTTATCAGGTTACTTAAGGCTTGCGGAGATTTTGTTGCGTGACGGAACTGGGTTCGGCGATGCCTGGAATTTCGGTCCGGATGAGTCTGATTGCATTTCAGTCGAACATGTCGTCAGCAGTTTTCTGCAACTATGGCAGAGAACAAAAGGATACCTCGCAGATGGTAGCGAACAACTTCATGAAGCCGGTTACCTTCGATTGGATTCTTCAAGGGCGCGACAGCTTTTGCAATGGAAACCCCGGTGGAAAATCGAAGAAGCGATTGTAAGGACTGTCGACTGGTACAAAACATTCTATAAGGCAGAAGATCCGGGCGATCTTACACGAACCCAGATTCATAGCTATGAATCAGCGATGACCCAAGAGATTGCAGGGTAGGTTACGCATGAAAGCGTCGGATTACATTGCCAAATTTCTCTATGAAAAACAGGCCAACGTGGTGTTTGAAATGGCGGGTGGCATGATCACGCACCTCATAGATTCAATGCATCGTCACGGCGAGTTCACTCTCATTTCAGTGCATCACGAACAGGCCGCGGCGTTCGCGGTAGACGGTTTTTCAAGAGTCGCTAACAGGCCTATCGTTGGAATGGCTACCAGCGGTCCGGGCGCCACCAACCTGCTAACTGGAATTGGGAGCTGTTATTTTGATTCTGTGCCTGCTATCTTCATCACGGGCCAAGTCAACACGAATGAGATCAATCCGGGAAATGGGGTCCGTCAGTTGGGATTCCAAGAAACGGACATCGTGGCAATGGCCAAACCGATCACTAAATATGCCATTTGCATAAAAAGCGTCGATCAGATCGTCCCATCATTTGCTGAGGCTTACCGCGCGGCAGTATCAGGGCGCCCTGGTCCGGTGCTTATTGATATTCCAATGAATATTCAGCGGACAGAAATGCCAACAAGCGAAAGCGAGGCGCCTTATGAAGCTGGATCAGGCCCTGGGAAGCCTGATTCGACGCAACTCTTGGGACTTGTAGAAGATATTGGAAATTCAAGACGGCCCATTCTGCTGGTTGGCCGCGGGGTCAGAGTGGCCAGTGCGCAGGATAGTTTGAATCGGTTTATTGAAAAGACACATTTTCCAGTCGTTACTTCCCTCCTGGGGATGGACTCAATAGATTTCGATTCTCAACATCGAGTGGGATTTATTGGCTCTTATGGAAATCGCTGGGCAAACCTCGCCTTGGGAAATGCTGATCTTGTGCTGGCAGTAGGCTGTCGCCTAGATATCCGTCAAACAGGTGCAGATACAGAGTTTTTCAAAAGCAAAAAGATCTACCAGGTTGACGTGAATCACAACGAGTTCAATTTGCGGTTGAAGAATACGATCGGAATTTGCGCGGACGCTAATGTCTTTTTCGAGGACTTCTTGCAAGAAACTGCGCGACGGGCCTTTGGAAGGAACGAAGCGTGGTATGCCGAAATCCAGAATATCAAGGAAAAATACCCGGATACGAGCGAACAGTTCTCGGCCCCGGGGCTAAACCCCAACAAGATTGTTCATAGCATTTGTCATTTGTTTCGAAACTCAGAGGGATTCGTATCGGATGTGGGCAGCCACCAGATGTGGGTCGCTCAATCGATAGAGATCCACAAGGGCCAATTCTTCATTACCTCAGGCGGCATGGGCGCGATGGGCTATGCATTGCCCGCGAGTATCGGCGCTTGTCTCGCGGTTGGCAAGAGGTCGGTCGTGGCCTTTTGTGGGGACGGTGGTCTGCAGCTAAACATTCAAGAGCTTCAAACTATTGTCCACAACGAGCTTCCGATTCAGATAGTTGTGTTCAACAACCACAGTCTTGGCATGATTCGGCAATTTCAAGACTCATACTTCGAAGGTCGCCATCAATCAACCGTCTTGGGGTATTCGGCCCCGGACTTTGTTAGGCTCGCTCAGGCCTATGGAATCAGAGCCCTAAGAGTAGCGAGTATGAAAGATCTTGAACTCGTACGGAGTTGGAGCGGGGATCACATAAGGCCTTCCCTTATCGAAGTCGAGATCGATCCGAAGACTAACGCGTATCCGAAGATTGCCTTTGGGAAACCAATCACCGAAATGGAACCTTTCGCAATACCAATTGACATCGAGGGAACTTGAGGAGATCGGGTCCAAATCGTCGCATTCGCATCGCCTCCGTTGGAGGATCTATCCCCGGTGCCTACGCGGGAAGAACTTACTCAGAACATTATTGTAGGTCTTCATGCGAAATCCAAGGAACTCGGTTGAGAGTGGAGGGAACCGAACTCAAATGAGAGTGGCAATTCTCGGCGCGACAAGCCACGTTGCTAAAAATCTCATCGCCTATCTGCCGGAAGAATTGGAGCTTGTGCTTTTTGCAAGGAAGCCCGAGAGAATTGCGGCCTTCCTGCTGGAAGGCGACATTGGTCGGGCCTCTGCTTCCGCATATGCTCTCGAGTATTTCAATGAATACCGAGAAGACCTGGACGCAGTAATTAATTGCGTAGGATTCGGGACTCCTGAGAAAGTAAGGAGCGGCGGCGCAGAGATATTCCAACTTACTGAGAAACTTGATGAGATGGTCTTGGGCCACTTAGGGAAGAAGCCTAAGACACGATACGTTAATTTTAGTAGCGGGGTTCTCTATGAGTTTGTCAGGAACGCTGAGGACAGCAAGAAAAACGAGTTTCGCGTTGATCTGGACAGTCTCTCCGAGTCGGATGCCTACCGCATCGCGAAACTGAACTCGGAAGCAAAACACAGGGCCATGAAAGACTATTACATCTTCGATCTGAGACTTTTCAGCTTCTTCACGCGATATATCGATCTGAATTCCAGCTACCTCGTAACAGAGATGTTGCGGGCTATCAAAGAGAACAAAGTATTTGAAACTGACAATCGCGACATCATTCGTGACTATATCCATCCTCGGGATCTTGCGCGGTTTGTCATGTTGTGCATGAGTGTGGAAGAGCGCAATTGCGCGCTGGATCTCTATTCCCTGGAGGCGGTCCGAAAAAGTGAAATCATAAAGTGTTTTAAAGACCGGTTTCACTTGCGCGTGCGCAAATCCGAGACCCCGACGGCTGCTTCGCCTACCCGGGATAAGCTCAAATACGTGTCAACGAACCACTCGGCCGAACAAATCCTTGGCTATGAACCCCGATATACTTCGCTCGAATGCCTCATCGAAGAGGCGGACGCGATAGTTCGAGCTGGCTGAGCCGCTCTCAGGCGCGCATGCGGAACATGAAGAGATCGCGACGAATGATGGCCGACCGGCCGAACATCGCCTGGGCTGTCGCCGGCGCGTTCTGGGGCAAGGTTGACCACATCGACCATGATGAGCGCATCATGGAGCACTACGGAAGGCGGGGAATCGCGCATGGCTGATATGAAGACAAGCGAGGAGAGCTGGGACCTCGTCATCGAGGCCAAGAAGAAGATCTTTGACCTCAATCTCAAGGAGCTTTTTAACTACCGCGATCTTGTGGGCCTGCTGGTCCGGAGAGATCTTGCCAGCGTGTACAAACAGACAATTCTAGGATGGGCCTGGTTCATCATCCAGCCCTTGTTCACGACATTTATGTACATGTTCGTGTTTGGCGGCATTGCAAAAATCGGCACGGACGACATCCCGCAGCCCATTTTCTATTTTTGCGGGACTGCGCTCTGGTCTTATTTTTCACAAAGCCTCACAAAGAGCGCAGACACCTTCGTGGCCAATGCAGGACTATTTGGGAAGATTTACTTCCCTCGCTTCACCGTCCCCATTGCATACACCCTTACAAACGCGCTCAGCATGGCGGTTCAATTCGGTGCCCTTCTGGTATTGTATGTCTATTATCTTGCCACCGGCTATGTTTTTCAACCAAGCCTCTGGCTTTTCGTCATTCCGCTGCTGATAATCCAGCTCGGCATGCTCGGCACGGGAATTGGCATCACTGTTTCCTCGCTCACGACAAAGTATCGGGATCTCAAACAGCTTCTTGGATTTGGAATGACACTCTGGATGTACGCGACCCCGATCGTTTACCCTCTTTCGAAGGTGCCTGAAAAATGGCGCTGGGTATTTGCCATCAACCCGGTGTCTCCCGTCATTGAAACATTTCGCTATGCCCTTCTGGGCAAGGGCACCCTCGACATCGGGGCATGGTCGGTAAGCCTTGTTGTCACTGTTCTGTTCTTCGTTTTCGGAGTGGTCGTCTTCAATCACTCCGAGCGCACCTTCATCGACGTGGTGTAGTGAACATAATGAGTATTGTCGTCAGCATCGAACATGTTTCCAAAGAATACCGACTCGGGGTGATAAACAACGGCCGGCTCTATCGCGATATCCAGAGCGGCTGGGCGCGCGTACGGGGCAAGGTGGATCCCTGGTCGAAGATTGGTGAGGAAAGCCGGCTCGGCGTGAAGGGCAATTTCTTTGCCCTCACCGATGTGAGCTTCGAAGTGAAGCAGGGCCAACGCGTAGGGGTTATCGGACGTAACGGAGCGGGGAAGTCGACTCTCCTTAAGATTCTGTCCCGAATCACGGCGCCGACAAGTGGAATAATAAGGATGCGGGGCCGGCTCGCGAGCCTTCTCGAGGTAGGAACAGGATTCCACCCTGAGCTTACCGGGCGTGAAAATGTATTCCTCAATGGGGCGATTCTGGGCATGAAAAAGGCCGAAATTTCTCGAAAATTTGACGAGATAGTTTCATTTTCCGAGATCGAAGATTTCATCGACACACCCGTGAAAAGGTATTCAAGCGGCATGTACGTCCGTCTCGCCTTTGCAGTGGCCGCTCACCTCGACGCAGAAATTCTTGTGGCTGACGAGGTCCTGGCAGTGGGCGATGCGAAGTTCCAGGCCAAGTGCCTCGGCAAAATGCGGGACGTGAGCGAGCAGCAGGGCAGAACGGTGCTTTTCGTGAGTCACGCTTTGGCTGCAGTCAAGCAGTTGTGTAACGTGGGAGTGCTTCTTGAGCGCGGACATCTGGCATGCATGGATGAGAATATGGATAATGTCATGAAGCGCTACACAGATCTTATTGGCATGTAGACAGGCGAAACGAGACTCCATAACAGACATATCAAAAACTAGTTTGTCATTAGAACATTTCTAAAGGGAAGCGATATGGCTACTCCTCCAAAGATTAGCGTCGTCATGACTTGCCACAATCACGAAAGATTCGTCGGTGAAGCGATACGAAGTATCCTATCGCAAACAGAGCAGGATTTTGAACTCGTCATCGTCGATGATGGCTCAAGCGATAATACCCTGAAGGCAATCCGGGAATTTCCTGATCCGCGGATAATAGTTGTGGAGCAAGAGAATTCTGGTCCAAGTATTGCCCTCAATACCGGAATCGACAAGAGTCAGGGACAATATGTCGCCTTCCTGAGTGGCGGCGATGTATCTCTCCCAAATCGGCTGATGACGCAAAAGGGACAAATTGAGCTGCAGAAGGCGGATATTGTGTTCTGTCTTCCACAAATAATCGGGCCAAACTCAAAAATCCTGGGTGACAGTATGTGCCACGGTTTTTTTCATAGAGATTTTAAAAGCACTGCTGAGCTATTTCGCCAGTTATTCTATTTTGGCAATTTCTTGTGCGCCTCCTCATTCTTTTCCCGCCGAACGGCGATTGAAAAAGTGGGCAAGTTCAAGCGAGGGTTGGCACAACTCCAAGATTTCGATTATTGGATAAGGGCTTGCAAGAAAGACCTTATGATTATGTTGCACAACGAGCAATTAGTACAATACCGGTGCTTGTCTGGCGTAAATTCATCGGAGGAACTGGACAAGTTCCGGGAAAATATAGAGACCTTGAGAGTTTATAGAAGCTTTTTTGATGATACGCGCTTTGACTTCCTTTCTAAGGCGTTTGATGAGAAAATCGGCTTGGCAGGACAAGATCAAGATGCGGACATGGATATTGACAAATCATTTCTTTTTCTGGATCACGTAACTCCTGCAATTAGAGGTATTGGCATAGAGCGGCTTATTGTCCAGCTTGAAGATCATGAGATCTATGAAAAATTAAAGGCTGAAAGAGACTTTGACACGGCAAAACTCTTTGCCCTTGCGAGGTCCGGCAACATAAATAGTGCAAATTCCATTGGCCTTCGAAAAAGCGGATTGCCGTACGTGCGCAATTTTCTCAAGCGCATCTTGCTGATCGCCATTTCCGAAAGGCCAAATTTGACCCCTGTTGAAGTTGAGCAACGAATCCAATACTTTCTGGACATGGGTGATAATAAAAGGGCCATCATGTTGGCTCATGGTTTCAAAAGTACTCCCGCTGGGCCCATGATAATTGCTAGAGTCTTCAACTTGACTGGCAAGATATTGGTAAAAGTTCGAAGATCGTTGCAGAAAGTTAAGAAAGAACTCGCTCCTCCGCGAGTCTTGGAGGGCGTGTTTTCCCTGAAAAGGATGTATGATTACAGCAAAGAAAGAAATTGCATCGTCCATGAAGACCCTGCGGAAAAAGTCTATCTGCGTAGACCAAAAGTTACAGGTCATTTCACGGGGCTCCTTGGTGAAGGAGAAACCTTTTGTCCGAGGGTGTATGTTTCCATTCTCACTCATGCCACTATTACAGCGGGCTCGAGCTTAGTGATATCTCAGTCAGGGGATCTCCTCAGTGATGAAATGGTAGATTTTTCATCTAAGGATTTTGGTGTCAAGTCACCATATGTGAGTTTTCGAAACAACAACAAAGCAATACTTACATATAGAAAGAAGTTGAACACTCACATAAAAGAAGGAATTCTACTCTCGTGTGACCATGATAACAACTACTTTCACTGGCTTATAGAGTGTTTGCCAAAACTGCTGCTTATTGATGACCTGAAGCAATACAACGATGTGCCTCTATTAATACATTGCGGATTGCACGAGAATCTGAAGGCTGCCCTCCGGCGCGTCAATGTTACTTGTCACCCGATAGTCCATCTCGAGGATGGTGTTGCATATCATGTCGATCGTTTGGTATTTCCATCAGCGCTCTCGCGAGTTGTTGATAGATATCTAGGACATGCCGTTTTTGATAGTGACATAGTGTTTTCTGCCCGGTGGATTTCAAAAGTCGCAAATGTCTTAAAGAACAATACGCGAAAGAAACGGAAACCCTGGCGGAAAGTCTACTTGGAGAGAAAAAAGAGCCTTCGATCGCTGAGCAACCAGGACGAGATTGAACTGGTGCTGCGGAAAGAAAAGATCGAAATCATTGCAATGGACTGTGCTACTTTAGAATCTCAGATTGATTTTTTTTCACAAGTATCGGTTTTGATTGCACCTACGGGGGCGGCGCTTACAAACATGCTTTTTTGCCAACCGGGGACAAAAGTCATCATATTCATGTCTGATCATGAATCCACAAATTACTATTTTTGGTCACACTTGGGTGATATTGCCAAGCTTGATGTAAGTATCATTCTAGGCGAAAGACAATTCGCGAGAACAGATAAGTATTCCGTCCATGATGACTATGCTATTGATCCCAACATCTTGCTTGAGGAGATAAAGAGCCTGGCGCATAGTAAATTTTGAAAAGTCGAAATGAGACGCGTAAACTCTCGCGAGTTCAAAACTGAAGTGAGACAAATGAACTAGAGAAACGGCACCTGGGATTCCTGTACCATTGAATTTACCGCAACCTAATTAATGGAGAACCAAACGATGACGTACCAACGGTTTTGCGGCGGATATCCGGATTGGCTACAAGTTTATTACGACTGCGGATCCGTTGTTTATTGTAGTGCAGAAAAGGCTGGGATTGTGACTAGCCTTGTTACGTTGAGCTGATAGTCGAATGCTTGGAGGAAATATGAGTCAAATGATAAGAAATACGACTTTGAATAGCTTTCCTGATGCTTTTGACATTAAAGGAGAGAAAGACATTTTCGACCAGATCGTTGCCGATCAGAAGGGACATGCTCAGAAGCTTCGACCTGAGAAGAATTGGGATCTTGAGATTGGAGGGCACAATGGACAGCAATATTTTCTCTCTCAAAGAAGTGAGAAGGAGAATATTGCCCTAGAGGTATATTCTGATGATGTCTATTATGCAAAATACTCATCATTAAAGCAAATGCTGGATCCAATGGTGGGATGCATTGGGCTGCAAAGCATCGATAATGAAGTGGTTAAGAAATATTATGATTATCTACGAAGAATTGATTATCTTGACATATTATCTTACTACTTCAAAGCAAATGGTGAAATGAAAGACGAGGCCCAGGGTTTGATAGTTACGGATCTTGGGAGTATTATTGATATAAATCTAATCAAATCGTTTCTTGATCCAAGATTAGAGAGATACAATATTTTAGAAGTAGGTGGCGGATATGGTCGATTGGCTGAAGTTTTTTTTAATTTAAAGTCAAAAGCGCGCATTAAATACGTGCTTCTTGACGCTGTGCCTGCATGCTTAATGTACTCATTTCTATATCTCAAAAAATATCTCCCCGACTTGCGAATAGGTTTCTATTACCACAAAGATCCTTATGACATGGATCTATTTGACTGCTATATAATGCCATCATGGCATTTCGATATTTTTAAATGCGCAGGGACTTTTGACTGTTGTATAAATATCCAAAGTATGCAAGAAATGAACCAATATCATGTAGATTTTTATCTCAATATGTTCGATCAAGTGCTTAAGAATGATTCTGGTATTGCATATATTTCGAATGAGAAAGATTACATTTTCCAAGGAAAGTGGAGCTACCCGCGGAATTGGAAATGCCTTTTTAAAAGCAGAACTCCGCGATCATGGACTAGAAACTCGCCTACCGAAGTATTCGAAAAGTGTTCAGGCTCGTTCGAGAAACAAAATGAATTGGTCGATTTTGTCTATTCCCTTCAATTGAAAGAATTTGACAGAAATGTAGATCAACTCAAGCTTATCTCAAAGCTCGAACTTGAATTGCGACAAAGCAAACAAAAGATATCTGATTTGAAAACAACTCCATTCCGGGCTCCTCTTGTATTAGAATATCAGCTGACTGTTGAGGAGGTAGAGGAGGTAATTCGTGGATTGTCTGCATATTACCGTTCAAAGCAACTGTCACATGAAGTCCGGCTATTTGAAAACTTGAACAAAGCTAATGCGCATTTATTTGCCACAAATAGATATCTGGAAGAAGGTAGATACCGGCAAGCGATTTCGCATCTGCTAAAAGCTGGAATGTTGAATCTGCCTTCTTTATTTTCGATACCTGCGCTCAAAATAATATTGAAAGGCTTAGGAATTAGCCTAAGAAAACTCAAGGCCAGATTATTTGACTGAAGTTCATGATAGGTTGCGTAAGAAAGAGATGTAAAAAATGATCAATACTTTCCACTAGGCTATTTGCGGAGATATTGCAATGTCTAGCCATAATAAGCAGTTCATTCATGCGAAGGCCGACGTACAAACAAGACAAGTTGGTGCCGGCACACGGATTTGGCAGTATTCGATTGTTCTGGGTGGAGCCAAAATAGGATCCGATTGCAATATCAATGCGCAGTGTTTCATAGAAAACGACGTCGTCATAGGAAACAATGTGACAGTAAAATGTGGGGTACAATTGTGGGATGGCATCACAATCGAAGACAATGTATTCATAGGTCCTAATGCCACATTCACCAATGACAAATATCCACGATCAAAGGTTTATCCTGATGAGTTTGTTCGAACTAGAATCAAGAAAGGGGCATCAATTGGAGCAAATTCAACAATCCTTTGTGGCGTAACAATCGGGGAAAATGCACTGATCGGTGCGGGAAGTGTCGTTACAAAAGATGTTCCAGATGGAGAAGTGTGGTATGGAAACCCTGCAAGAAGCCATGGTAAATCGAAACAGGCAGCTTTCTAGTAATTCATCGAAATCGGTAATTGCGCCATGTCACTAGAAGATTGCCGCGAGATTGAATTGCCGAAGATTCACGATCCACGGGGAAACTTGACATTTATCGAAAGTGGAATACATGTGCCATTCGAAATCAAACGCGTCTACTACCTCTACGATGTCCCTGGCGGTGCAACCCGAGCGGGTCATGCCCACAAGAAGCTTCAGCAGGTCCTTGTTGCCATTGCGGGCAGCTTCGATGTTTTGCTTGATGATGGAAAAAAAAGAGAGCTCCATCATCTCAATCGTTCCTATTGCGGCCTCTATATCTACCCATTGACATGGCGAGTGATTGACAATTTCTCGTCGGGGGCAGTGTGTTTGTCCATTGTCTCGGCCTTTTATGACGAAAGCGACTATTTCAGAGATTATGATAAGTTTCTGCACGCAATAGGGGAACAACCCAGATGAACGTCCCATTTCTGGATCTTAACGGGGTTTACCAGGAATTAAGGGACGAACTGGATTCTGCCTATCGTCGGGTAATGGAATCTGGCTGGTTCATTATGGGCGCGGAAGTTGAGGCGTTCGAACATGAGTTTGCGGCTTATTGTGGGGTGGCGCACTGTATTGGAGTGGGAAATGGGCTCGAGGCACTGCACCTGATTCTGCGCGCTTATGAAATAGGTGAAGGCGATGAGGTGATTGTTCCGGCCAACACGTACATCGCCACCTGGCTGGCGGTGTCTTATGCGGGTGCGAAGCCGGTGCCTGTGGAACCTGACCCACATACGTACAACCTTGATCCAAAAGTGTTGGAAGCCGCAATTACTCCGAAGACAAAAGCCATTTTGCCGGTTCATCTTTATGGCCAGCCCTCCGACATGGAGCCAATACTGAAGATTGCTGAGAAAAAAGGACTGAAGGTGATCGAAGACGCGGCGCAGGCGCACGGTGCTTGCTACAATGGTCGTCGAAGCGGCTGTCTTGGCCAGGCCGCCGCGTTCAGCTTTTATCCAGGGAAAAACCTTGGAGCGTTAGGGGACGCAGGCGCCATCGTAACGAATGATGACAAGTTAGCGGAACAAGCTCGCATGCTGCGCAACTACGGGTCAAAAGTAAAATATCACCATGAATGCAAAGGGTTCAATTCGCGGCTTGATGAAATGCAGGCGGCATTTCTTCGCGTAAAGCTGGCTCACCTGGATGAATGGAACCTGAGACGGACGAAAATCGCCCGCTCTTACCTTGACCATCTGATTGGTCTTCCCGGGCTGATCCTGCCCTACGTTCCCGATTGGGCTACCCCAGTGTGGCATGTTTTTGCCATAAGAACTCCACGTCGAGATGGTTTGCAGCAATTTCTGAAAAGTAAAGGGGTGGGTTGCCTTATCCACTATCCAGTTCCGCCTCACCTTTCAAATGCCTACGCACAACTTGGGCTGCGGAGTGGTTCCTTTCCAATTTCCGAAGCAATAGCTTCATCCGAACTGAGCCTGCCAATAGGACCTCACGTGAGCCTGGATGAAGCTGAGTACGTCGTGAGCTGCATACGCGGATATATGATTGAAATAGTTTGAAGGTCCCAGAATCTTAATCTTCGTGAGTCGCAAGGCGACGCACGTCAATCGTGGATTGGCGTAGGACCGGCGTTGTATTATTTAACATTGTTTCGTAGAGGAGAAGATCGTGACAAATTCGCAGACGCCAGAATTGATAGGGCGCGGCTTTATCAGAAAGATCCATGAGAATTGGCCTTTCTTCGTCATTACCGCGGCCTTCTGTGTGTTATGGCTACCGCATGTGTTTATCATCAATAATTCCTTAAACTTCATTACCGCCTTCGAAGCCGACCCCGGCGGCATGGTTGATGGTATTTTGCGCCATCTTTCAACCTACAACATGAACGGCGGGTATTACTCGAAATACTACGGCTGGTCATTCTTCTTCATAGCGTTTTGGGTTCTCAAGCCAACTGCGTTAGTATTAAAGGCTTTCCACCTTTATAGTGATTCTCTTTTATTCTGTTTGATTCGGCTTCTCAATTTCTCTATCTGTCTGACCTCAGTTGTTGCATTATATTTATTTCTCAAAAGACTATTCAAAAACATCTACTATGCTGCAATAGGATGTCTGTTCTATATCGTGCCGGCCTACCTGGCTCAAGGCGGAGTGTCCTTTTCTCTTGGCGGAGGCATGCAGAACTACTTTTACTTCATTCATCCCGAACCAACAGGCTTTCTTTTCTTGTTCTTGGGCCTTTGGATGCTCGAGGTTTTCCGAGAGAACATTCGAGCAGACAAGACGGGAAAACTATACTTTGCAGGCGTGTTGTTTCTGGCGCTTGCATGCTTTGCTAAGCAGCCATTTGTCTTCGTCGCAGTGCCCGTCTATGTGCTGTATGTAAAACAATACTCCAAGATGCAAAATTTGTCTTTAGGTACGTTTGTCAGCTCAAGAGCGTTTCTCGTTTTGTTCCTCAAGACGATCATTTTTTGCGTGCTCCTTTTCTACATAATGAACCCTTATTCTTTCCTGGAACCAAAGATGTTTGTCAAAAATCAATTACGACTCGTTCGCGCCTTTGGGTCCGGCCCCATGACCTTGTCGATTGTCGAGGCGTGGAAACAATACCTTCACGTGATTGGAAGAAGTTTATTTCTCTGCGCTTCAATATTAATATCTTTGATTGATATCACTATTCTCCTGCTTCGAAACAGGCATAGGCAGAAGCGAGATCGCTATTTTCTAGTGCTTCTCATTTCATCGTTTCCAATACTAGGCATTTTCATGACGAACTCACGCTTTTTCATATCGATCAATTATCTGGCTCCGGTCATCGTATATCTAATCATTGGCGACATTTTGCTCATCAGGGAAGTATTGCAAATCAGTCAAAAGCGGATTCGGACGATCTCTTTGGCGACCTTGTGCTGTATTCTCGCATTCGTATTTGCTCTTGGCGGTCAGGCGGTCATTCGCTATGGCATAGATCGACTGAAATACAAGGAAACAAATTTCTACAGAGTGTACGAATACGTCAAAAACAACATTCCAAACGGCGCGCGTGTGGCAGTAAGCCACACCGTCGCGATACCGCCCGAGAAAGAACTTGCTGTATTTCAATGGTGGCAAGAGGATCCGGATAAAGTCGCTGATTTTAATCCTGATTTCCTTATCTACCAAAAGGGCTTCAGCATCAACGGAGTACCTACTAAGGAGGCAAAAGCGTTTGATGGTTTTGTGACCAGGGAAGGCTATCGAGAAGTCGCAAATCTGGAAAATATTACTGTCTTTTCGAGAAAGTAGTTGCACCAAGAGAATTGGATAAGGAAAACGGAAGGTCCATGACCATAATGCAGCCGCAGGCTTTGATCAAACATCCCTTAATTGTGAAGGTTCGCGAGAATTGGATTCTTGTGGTTGTTTGTGCCGCCTTCTGTGCGCTGTGGCTTCCTCATGTCTTTATCATAAATGACAGCATTAACTTTGCGATGGCGTTCGAGGTTGACCCTGGTGGAATGTTGGACAGCGTCATGCGTCATCTCTCGAGCTATAACATGGGTAATGGCTACTTCTCACGCTACTACGGCTGGTCCTTCTTTTTCATTGTGTTCTGGATCCTCAAACCCACCGTATTGCTCTTGCGAGCATTGCATTTGTACAGTGATTCCCTGCTGCTTTGTCTTATTCGGTTTGTTAATTTCTCTATCTGCATGGCATCCGTCGTTGCGCTCTACTTGTTCATGAAAAGACTGTTCAAGAATGTCTATTATGCTGCTTTAGGATGTTTCTTCTTTTTCGTGCCGGTTTACTTGCTTCAGGCAGATGTACCATGGACTGTAACAGGATCAATGGAGAATTTCTTCTATTTCGTACATCCAGAGCCAACCGGCTTTCTGTTCGTTATCTTGAGTCTTTGGATGCTCGAGGTATTCAAGGATAGTACGAACACAGACAAGTCTGAAAGGCTATTCTTCACTGGAGTGGTGTTCATGGCGCTCTCATGTTACGCAAAGCAGCCATTTTTCTTCGTCAGTGTCCCAATCTATTTGCTATATGTGAAACAATACGCACATATAAAAGGGCTTCAACTGCGCAATTACGTCTTATCGAAGCAATGCCTGCTTCTATTTTTCAAGACGATTCTATTGTGCGCTCTTATGTTTTACATCATTCATCCCTATGCTTTCTTGCAGCCAAAGGCATTTCTAAAGAATCAATTGAGCCTCGTGAGCGTATTTGGCTCCGGCGCCATGACGTTATCTGTTATTCAAGCGTGGAAAGCATATATACATATAATTTGGAAGAACCTTTTTTTATTAGCTTCGGTGTTAATAACTTTTCTCAACATTCTTTTGCTCATCCGACGACGGAACAAGAAGGAGAAGCAAGACGGATTCTTCCTTACGCTATCCGTTTCCTCAATTGTGATTCTGAGCATACTGATTACCAATGCTCGCTACTTCATCCTTGTGCACTATCTATCTCCTGTGATTGTCTTCTTCATAGTAGCGGACATTTTCTTGATCAGGGAGCTATCGACGCTCAACAAGCAATGGCTTCGCAATGTCGCTCTCGTCGCAGTCTCCTGTATTCTTGCCTTAAGTTTTATGCTTGGAGGTCAGCAGGTCATCCGCTATAGCCTGATAAGGCTGCACTACAAAGACAGCAATTTCTATAGAGTCTATGAATATGTCAAGAATAGTATTCCAAATGGCTCGAAGGTGGCCGTGAGTCATACAGTAGCCATACCACCGGAGAAAGAACTGAAGGTCTTCGAATGGTGGCAAGAAGATATTAGCAAAATAGGAGATTTTAATCCTGATTATCTGATTTATCAAAAGAACTTCAATGTCAATGGCGTCTTGATAAAAGAGGCAAATGCCTTTAATGCATATGTGAGCAAGCAAGGATATAGCGAAATAATTACCCTTGAGGATATTTCTGTTTTCAAAAGAAAGGATTATTGATCTTAGCATAATGAATGCAATGTTACGGCAATGAAAAAGGCAGTTCAGATTGTTGGATGCAGCCTCGTAGCTTTGACTGGGATCCTGCCAGGCTCCTGAACTCCCCTTGGAGTTGCTCCTCAAGATCGCCTAGATCATCGGGCCGTCCATTTGCAAGCTTGCCCTTCAGCAGGGCCCATACCGCCTCATCGGGATTGAGATCCGGGGCATAGGAGGGAAAGTATTCAAGGTGCAGACGCGGAATCCTTCGAGACAGTTCCCGAAGGGGCGCGCCCCGATGTGTGTTACTATTGTCCAGGAGTGCGATGAGCTGTCCACGAAGATGGCGTAGCACTTGGCGCAAGAAGGCCACCACCTCATCCTGTCCAATGTTGTCCCAGAAGAATATGCCAAAGAGTCCAAGCCGCTTGCGCGTTGGGCTCACGGAGACACCCGAGATCACCGAGATTCGTTCGTTGGTAAAGTGGTGTCGGATCAACGGAGTGCAACCGACAGGCGCCCATGTCCTCCTGACAGTAGGAGTGAGCATGAAGCCCGATTCATCGATAAATATCAGGTGGGCGCCCAGCCGCGTGGAGTTTTTTTTATCCTCTTCCAGTCGGTGGCTTTCCACTTCTGGATGGCGGCCTCGTTGCGTTCTAAGGCGCGTCTCTCAGGCTTCTGAGGACTCCAGTTCAAAGCATGAAGGATCCGCGCGACATGCGTGAAGTGGTAATCAATGGAGAACTTTCTGTGGATCAAGGTGGCCACTCGGTGAGTGGTCCATATGTCGGTACGCCACCCAAAGGCCATGGGGCCCTGGAGCAGTAACTCCAACAGTTCAGTCTTCTGTTGACCGCTCATTCTTGCAGGTCGGCCCGTGGAGGAGCGAACCTTCAACCCTGCCTCCCCGAGGTCATTCCATCGGTCACGCCAGCGCATCACCGAACTGGCGTTGCATCCGATGCGCCGAGCGATCTCGTTGAGGGAGATATCTTCGACGAGCATTTGGATTGCTCTTCGCCGCCGCGCCAGCAATACAGCCGCGGAACCCTTCGGTCTCATGGTGAACAGCCCCTCCCAGGGTGCTCATACTATATTGCATTGATTATGCTAAGGTCAATAGGCCTGCACTTTGCATCGCTTCCTTTCTGTGAGTTCACGGCTTTATAAGGAGGGGCGTTTTTGCAGCTCGCGAGCATAATAGTCATCGCCTTTAATCAAGAAAAAACGATACTAGAAACCCTTGATTCTTTGAAAACTGCTGGAATTGACGATGTAGAGATACTGATTTGCGATGATAGCAGCACAGACTGCACCAGATTGATAATTGATGAATGGTGCCAATCGTCCCGAAGCTGGAATGGCCCTATTAAAATAATTTTCCATGAAAAGAACCTGGGTATTTGCGGAAACTTTGCTTCAGGATGCATGGCCGCCAAGGGCAAATACGTAAAACTTATCGGCGGAGACGATAAGATCGTGCCGGGTTCACTATCGCGTATGATCAATTGGATGGAGCGGGAGAACCTGATAGTCGCCTTTGGACGGCCAACATATTTGATGGAAGATGACTCTTTTGAGAAAAGGGCGTACGCTGCCATGGTTCGTAATTTTACAAAATTCAATGAGTTCTCTGCCAAGGAACAATTCCGCGCCCAACTTAAAATAAATCGCGTCTTTTCGCCGTGCGCTATAATGGAGCGGAAAACGCTCCTCAATAAATTGCCTGCAATCTCGTCATACACCATGCTCGAAGATTGGCCGCTTTGGCTGTCGTATTCGGAGTCGGGAATTCGAATACGTTACCTGGATATCGACTTTGTGCAGTATAGGGTCCATTCAAGCAATATGTCCCGACAATCCAGACGAGCCGCGCGAAGAAGCGAATATGGCAAAGACATCATGAGAATGCTTTCAGCAAACAGGCGATTGATGCCAAGTTGGCGGGTGCGAGACGTGATTGAATTGAACGTAAGTCATCTGAGATTGAAAAAACAAATGTCATTGGAAAACATGCTATCGCTCCGGGTACGAAGTGGCCTTTGGAAAGTTCTCCTAAAAGTACTAACGTACATAGATTTGCTGGAAAGTACTTTCCGCCTGTTGGGATCAAAGCGAAACGCATGATAGCGAATCTGCTCCGCCTTCGCAGGTATTACGCTCGATACGTAACATCTTTCGCTGAACGCGTGAACCATGCCATACGAAGAAAATTGAATCGTCAACGCATGGATATTCTGGCTGATTCGGAAGCAAGTAGGAGTGCCCTGCTTCTGCGGCAGGCTCTGAAGCGTCTTGGATTTGTCTCTCACATAGCGGCACATGATTCATACAGGGTGCAATTTGCGTGCATCCCGATTGTCATCTTTAGCTCTGGAATAGTCCGGATCCCAAAGAAATACTTTATCCTGCAGACAAGAGACCTCGCCATCGGAGATCCAATTGAAGATGATTATTTCAGGATACTTTTTCAGGCAGTTGCAGTACTGGAATATTCAATTACTAATATTGAATACCTTCTTGCGAAAGGCATCAGCTACAAAAAGATATTCTATTTACCTTTGGAAGGAGATTTGGAATTTTTCTTACTGCGTTTCTTGCTGGCAATGGACTATTTGACATTTTCAACGTTCTACGAAGGCATTTCGAAACCCCTCTTGCTGGATGGAAGGGGAATGTGCCTGAGCCTTCCTGAAACAACTGAGAGGCGGTGCGCTTTCGTTCACCAGCACGGGAACTTTACAATTTTCGACGGATTGCGGCACAGGTATTCTTGGGTCGGGTGCGGGATGAGTTACAAGTATCTTTGCCAGAGGGCTATGGCGCAGGGGCTTGACTACTTGATTGTTGTTGAAGACGACGTCGTGTTCACGGAAAGATATGAGAAGGATTTGAAAGTTGTTCTTTCATACTTGTCCTGGACCAGGAATCCCTGGCATGTCTTTTCCGGATTCATTGCAAATCTCAGTGACAATGTTGAAGTCAGTGATGTTGTCTCGTATGGCGGCATTGATTTTGTCCATATAAATAGACTCACGAGTACCGTTTTCAATATTTATCATAAGTCGGTATTTAGTCAACTTTCAAAATGGGATGAACAGAATTATCACTTTTATACAAATACTATTGACCGTTTTCTTGGCAATTGGAAAAAACTGAGGGTCGTTACTACCCTGCCATTTCTCGTTGGTCACAAAGAAGACGTTGATTCAAGTATCTGGGGCTTTAATAATAAAAGATATATACCGATGGTAGAACAGACACTCCAGCGATTATCGGGTCTGGTCAAAGAATTCAAAAGAGATGGAATGCATTTAAGCACCCCAAAGTAGGCCGGAACTGTTCAGGGAGGAAGCGTCAAGAATGTCGCTTGAGTTCAAACATTTGCCCCTTGAGGGCCTCCTGCTGATTTGGCCGGTGGTCTTCGAAGACGACCGCGGCTATTTTATGGAGACTTATAAGGCCTCCTCATACACGGCCAACGGAATTGCTGACAACTTTGTCCAGGACAATCATTCGTGTTCGCGGCGCGGCGTTCTACGAGGCTTGCATTTTCAGCGGCCTCCTCACAGCCAGGGCAAGCTCGTGCAGGTTGCAACCGGTGTTGTATGGGATTGCGCCGTCGATATAAGACCAGATTCACGCACCTACGGTCAATGGCATGGGGTCACGCTCAGCGAAGAGAATCGCCTCATGCTCTACATACCGCCGGGGTTCGCCCATGGCTTCGTTACGCTGAGTGAAGAAGCTCATCTGCTTTACAAGTGCACGGCCGAATTTGATAAAGCAAGCGAGGGCGGTATCCGCTGGAACGACCCGGACCTTGGAATCGAATGGCCCTTGCAAGACATCACCATCTCTGAGCGGGATGCCGCCTTGCCATTCTTCAAGGATCTTGCGTGATCTGGCTCGTTGGCATCAGGGGCATGCTCGGCGCGGAGGTTGCCGCGCGAATGGACATTGAGGGGTGCGAGTACGCGGGAAGCGACCGGGATGTCGATATCACCTCGACCAACGCAATTTGGTCCTTCGCGCGAGGCAAAGATATCCAATGGATCGTCAATTGTGCCGCATACACGGCGGTTGACAGGGCAGAGTCGGAGCCTGAGCTGGCGGAGCGGCTCAATGTGGCGGGTCCACGAAACCTTGGCATACTTGCTCGAGAAGTCGGGGCGGGAATTGTTCACATTTCCACTGATTACGTCTTCTCCGGTGAGGGGACGCGACCGTACCGTGAGGACGATCCTGTAGGACCGACGGGAGTCTATGGACGCACGAAGGCAGAAGGGGAGGCCGCGCTACGTCAGGCGTGCGATCGTTCGCTGATTTTGAGAACCGCCTGGCTCTACGGCAAGCACGGGTCCAATTTCGTTTACACGATGCTTCGCCTTATGAGGGAGAAAGAGGACCTGGGGATTGTCGCCGACCAGCGCGGCAGTCCAACGTGGGCGGCAGACCTCGCCCGTGCAATCGTGATTGCGCTTGGAGCGCCTTCACGCTTCGGCGCTTACCACTTTTCGGGCTTCGGAGAGACGAACTGGTATGAGTTCGCGCTTGCAATACACAGGCTGGGCCGGGAGAAGGGCATACTGGAGCGGGAATGCAGGCTTCGGCCGCTCACTACTTCCGAGTACCCCACGCTGGCGCGACGGCCGGCTTATTCGGTTCTGTCAACGGACAAGATCGCGCGGGACTACGGAATCGCAGCCCGTCCATGGAAGGCAGCTCTTGCGGACTTTTTTGAGGATGCATTCTCGGACCTGAAAGGGTTCGAAAGGATCGGCATGCAGACGATGAAGCCATGAACCCGACCATCTCCATTGTTGTGCCGGTCTATAACAATTCAGCCACGATCGAGCGGACCCTCGAAAGCATCCTTATGCTCAAGTCAATAGAAGACGCGGAGCTCGTCATTTCTGACGATGCATCCACCGATGGGACCGTCTCGATATGCAAGCGGTGGATGCGTGCTCACGGGACAAGGTTCCGCCGCGCGACACTCCTCGAGAACAAGACGAACCTCGGCATATCCGGCAACCACAAAGCGGCTTTTGGGGCGGCAACGAGCGACTACGGCCTCTATTTCGGAGGAGATGACCACTGCTACGATTCACTGTTCTTCGTGCGCGTTGCGAATTACTTGAAACGGCATCCGGAGACGCGCATCGCCAAAACCCGGGTCAAATCACTTTACGCGGATAGCGGCAAGGTTCTTGATATGTATCGCTACAAAAGACTCTTTTTCCGCCTTGCGCCGCGGAAGCAGTTCGCGTGTCTCGCCATACTGGGCAATTTCCTCTACGCGGGGCCGGGTACGGTGGTCCGGATCAGAGACGTGAAGGACTTCGACGCATTCGACGCCAACTGCCGCTCTTTCGAGGATCTTCCACTCTTCTACGCCTTCCTGGCAAGAGATCTCCCGATCCGGTTCGCTGGTGCATCGGGACTTTACTGGCTGAGGCATAGCGGCTCGCTCTCATTCAAGGGATTCTCGACAATGGGAGGGCGGTTCTCTCAGGATCTGGATTATATCGAGAAGCGATTCCTGCTTCCCAACGTCAGAAAATTTTCAGCATTCGAACGCCTTCTCCTGCGCACAAGCACGAGGCACAAGCTTTTTCGACAGATTCTCCTGCTGGCCTACTGGCAATGGTACGTCATGCGCGTGTTGCCTTCATTCCAAAGGCGGTTCCTTGCGTTTTCCGGAAGAAAGATCGAATCGCCCCAGGCGTCAAGTGGAATGTAGTCTGATTAAGTAATGAAAATACTCGGTATCTTTCTCAACAATGAGCTGCGCACGGGCGGCCATATCCGTTGCCTCGAGCTCATGGAAGGACTGGCGCAGCGCGGCAATAAGGTGACCGTGCTGCTGAATTCCGCTCTCCAATACAAAGCCCACTGCTTCTCGGAGGTGCGGCTCGCCGCGCCGTACAAGCGCAAGAGTATCCCCCCCGCCTCAATGGTCTTCAAACGGTCAACAAAGGCATGGCTGGACACGGGCAGGCTGGAGGAAAAACCCGATTTTGTGCTCATTTTCGGTGAGGCCCATCTTCGCGCTGCCATTGAGGTCAAAAGGCGATTCTGTGTTCCCATCCTTTTTGGGCTCCAGAGCAATTCCGTGCGCGAGACGCTCAACTCGATCAAGGAGAACGCGCTTCTCCCGCACAAGCTGATAGGCGCCCTTTTCGACCTTCTGCGCTGCAAAATCTACGAAGCACGGATTGCGCGATCCTGCGATGCCATCATCTTCCAAAGCTCTTTTGATCGTGACGAGTTCCAGTCACGGAATCGGAAGGTCGCCGGCAGATCATATGTCATTCCGGGCAACATCGGGCCTCCCAGGTTCACAGAGGAGAGCAGGGGCCTGAACAGGAGCGACGCGGTACGCAAAATCCTCTTCATGGGAACCTTGGGAGAGCGCAAGGGCCTTCGGTATCTGTTTCAGGCCTTCGATATCCTCCACTCAGAGGGAAGGCAGGGGCTCGAGCTTCATGTCGCGGGTCCCGGTACCGATGAACAACGCGCTCGATTCGAACGATACGCGGCAAAGCACGGGTTCGCCGGATCGGTAACTTTCTACGGGCGTGTCCCCAGCACTTTTCCCCTAATGACTGACTGCGACATCATGATAGCTCCATCTCTTTTCGACAGCTTTCCGGACGTGGTGCTTCTGGCCTTCCACGTCGGGATCCCTGTCTTAGGGAGCAGGGTTGGCGGCATACCGGACATGCTGAAACACGATGACTTGCTGTTCCCCCCGCGAGATGGAGCCGCGATTGCCGCGGTCCTGCGCCGCTGCCTGGACGAGCCGGGGCGCTACGCGGCGCTCCGAATCCTCAGCGCCGAGCGCCGAGCACACTTCCTCTTCGATTGGTCGGCGAAATGGGAGAGTGTCGCTGCTGAGGCTTTCCGGAAATGAAGACTGTAATCCTTGGCGGCGGCGGCTTCATCGGGTCAGCCGTCTCCGATCGCCTTCTTCTGGACGGCCACAAGGTAAGGATTTTCGAACGTCCTCGCGTTGCGCCGTACCGGGAGTTCAGGAAATCGGAGCGCGTCGAATGGGTCACAGGCGACATGCTGAGTCCGCACGATCTCGCTCTGGCAATCGACGGTATGGACGCAGTCCTGCATCTCGTCTCAGCGACTTTGCCCAAGAATTCGAATGAGGACACCATATTCGACGTCCAGAGCAATCTCGTTGCGACCTTGCAGCTTCTCAACACCATGGTTGCCGGCAAGGTCCGCAGAATCGTATTCATTTCCTCCGGCGGCACTGTCTACGGTGAACCGAAATACCTGCCCATCGACGAGAAGCACCCGACAAACCCGCTCGTTTCCTACGGTATCATCAAACTCGCTATCGAAAAGTATCTTTTGCTGTACGAGCGGATGCACGGCATCAGGACGACGATCCTCCGCGTATCGAACGCCTATGGCGAACGGCAGAGGGTTGAGACCGCTCAAGGCGCCGTGAATGTCTTTTTGCATCGAGCCCTGCAAGGTCAGGCCATCGAGATTTGGGGTGATGGGAGCACCACACGCGACTTCATCCACGTCCGGGACATTGCAGAAAGCTTCGCACACGCGCTCGCATATGACGGAGACTCGAGAATAATCAACATTAGCTCGGGTACGGGAGTCAGCCTCAATGACCTTTTGCATATGATCGAGGAATTTATGGGTCGCAAGATCGAAAGGCGCTACCTGTCCGGCCGGCCCTTCGACGTGCCGATAAGCGTATTGAGCAACGAGCTGGCGAAACAGGAATTGGGATGGGTGCCGAAAGTCCGCCTTGCGGACGGTATTAGCCTTACGGCAGAGTGGATGAAACGACAGCTCCCATGAAGAGGCCCAAGATGATCCGTCAGACGCGTGCGGGATTTCACGATGCCCAGGACCTTTACAATCGCCACAAAGGGGAGCCAATCTGGATTGCAGGCTCCGATCCGTCTCTGGCGGGATATCCAGATGCCTTTCTGGACCACAAGATCGGCGTGACACTCCATCTGGCCCACGTCAAGTTCCCGCGCAGCACCTACCGGTACAGCAGCGAATACGACCGCTCCCGGTTCCTCCTTTCAAAGCATGCGGAGTATCGTTCACAGCCGTTGATTGCTGCTTTGCCGATGTACGGTGTGACGCAAAAGGCGACAATGGAACTCTTGAAGGACAACCAGGAGGTGTACTTCCACAGGATGCTTTCCTACATGCCCACGGGCGTACGCGGAGAAGTGGACGCGGAGTTCAGCCTTTACAAGATCCGACAGACGCAGAAAAATGCGGCCCATTTCTGGGGCGGGCATGGGTCGTGCCTGCACACTTGTATCTACATGGCCGTTCTCATGGGAGCAGCAGAAATCAACCTGATTGGATGCGGACACGGAATGTACGGCGGGGGGCTGGAACACTTCGAGGCAGTGGAAAGCACGCATCATGCCATGCGTCCCGGCTACAAATCCTTTGACGACCCAAAGGATTCGGTTCCCATCATCGACCAGACATGCGCTCTGAGGGACGGCTGCCGCGTTGCGGGAATAGCATTCAACTGGTACCTGGAGTACTCGGATCCAATGGGCCGGTGTATCGAAATTGATCCTGATTGGTACGCAATGCGACATGAGCAGGCACGTCGGAAGTTCAAAATGTCACATCGGATATACTGGGCGCTTGTCAAGCGGCCGTACTATCGGATTATGAGCCGCGTATAATCAATTGAGTGGGAGCTGAGAAATGGAACGAATGATCATCATGGATCGCAATGAGAACAACTATGGTCCGTCTCCGAAGTGCCACGAAGTCATGCGCAACATGACGATGGAGTACTTCTCCACGTATTCTCGCGATTACCCGCGGCGTATCAAGAGCCGGATCGCTGAGCAGTACGACGTGAATCCGGATGACGTCATTGTTGGATATGGCGCGGAGGACCTTCTCAAGCAGATCATTCACTGGGCGGCGGAACCATCCACGACGATTGCGCTTCCCGACATGTCCTGGTGGTATTACAAGCACCTCGCCGGAGAGGTCGGTGCGACCGTGGCCGAGTACCACATGAAGGAATTGGACGACGCGTGGGATTTCGACGACCGGGAGATACTCTCCATTCTGAAAAAAAAGCCCCGCCTTTTCATCATAGCGTCTCCGAGCAATCCGACGGGGAACTCCCTGTCTGTAGACCGGATGAAGAGCCTCCTCGCCGCAAAGGACCCGTCCACAGTGTTCGTTCTCGACGAGGCATATTGGGGATTCGGCTCTCAGCCATTCCCCGAGAAAGAAGCGTCTAGATATGAGAACTTCATTCTCCTGAGAACGCTTTCGAAATACTACGCGCTTGCAGGGCTTCGCATCGGGTTCGCCTTCCTTGGGAAGGGGCTTGCGGACTTCGCAACCTACAAGAGCATATATCTCGGATTCAACAGGACCTCCGAGGAAATGCTGTTTGCAGCGTTCGACAAGGAATCGGACGCTTATTACAGGGAAAAGGCTTCGTTGATCATCGAGGACGGAAAGGTGTTCTTCGAGGAGCTTCGCGGAATGGGATTCAAGCCGTTCCGCACGTGCGCGAACTTCATCCTCGCACGACTGCCGGCAGATGACTATGCGCTTTTGAAAGAGAAGCTGCCTCTTCGGGGATTTGTTATCAGAGTCCTTTCCGCGCCGGCATTCGAGAATTGTATCCGTATTTCCATCGGTACCCGAGAACAGAACCATCTCCTGATAGAGATCATGAAGGACCTGTTGAGCAACAGGAGCTGAGACATGCAGGTAGTCCTTCTGGCTGCGGGGACGGCGCAGAGACTGCGTCCCCTGACCGATCTCTGCCCGAAATGCCTTCTGGATGTCGGCGGGAGATCGATCCTCGAGAGGGCTGTTGAATCACTGATGCAGTTCGGCCTTGCAGATTTCATAATCGTCACCGGCTACAGGGCCTTAATGATCAGAGAGCTGGTTGAGGCGCGGTATCCGAAGCTCTCGGTGACATGGATGACAAACGAGCGCTATGCCGAGACGAACAACGCTTATTCCCTGATGCTGGCTGAAAGCGCGGTATTGGGAGAGTTTCTTCTGCTTGACAGCGATATTCTGTTCCCACCGGGGCTGGTCCAGAAAATGTTGGAGTGCCACGACTTACCCTGCATCGCCCTCGATCGCCATCCCTGCAGCGAAGAGGAAATCAAGATCCTTCTTGACGCACGCGGCCATGTTCGCGATATCGGCAAGGAAATCGATCCAGCGAAGGCCGCCGGAGAATCGATCGGGATCGAAGTTTTTTCCGATGCGGCCCGCCGGGAGCTTTTCAGGACCCTTCACAGGAGGATCGTCTCCGAAAGGCGTGAAAACGAGTTCTACGAAGCCTCCTTCAAGCAGATGATCGGCAATGGCACAAAGTTCCGTGCAGTCGATACGACGGGGTTCTCGGCCATGGAGATCGATTCAGTAGAGGATCTGCGAAGGGCGCGGGTGAGGTATCAGGTAGAGGACAGGTGATTCAGACGCAGGCAAGGTCTTCGTATACCGAGAGAAGGCGTGCCGCGCTCTGAGTCCACGAGAAGAGCGGGATGCGCGCGATGCCGCGCTCGATCAAGTGGGCGCGAAGTTGCCCGTTGGAGATGACACGGTGCATCGCCTCTGACAAGGCAACGGCATCGTAGGGATCTTCCACTATGTAGGCAGCATCCCCGACAATCTCGCGGATCGCGAAGCCCGGCGTTGTGATGACTGGGCAGCCGCATGCCATTGCCTCCACGTTGGGCATGCCGAACCCCTCCGCGAAGGAGGGAAATACGAAGGCGTCCGCCCCGTTCATGAGCTCCGCGACGTCGCGCTCTGGAACAAAGCCAGGAGTGATGAAGCGCTCGGAAATGCCGAGTGCCCTCGCGCGATTCGCCACAGCTTCGTCTCCCCATCCTCCGCCCGCGCACACCAGGCTGTGCGGTGCCTCGTGCTCCTGAATGAAGCGGGCGAATGCGTCCAGGAGGGTCCAGGGATTCTTGCGCTCGGAGAACCGGCTGACGTGGAGGAAGTAGGGTCGCGCCACATCATAGCGCTCGGGCGCGGTGACCTCGTCCTTCGCGAGCACCCGATAAAGTGGCGAGAGCCCGTTGTAGCAGACCACTATGTTTTCGCGAGCAACGCGGAAGCGTTGGACAAAAAAGTTCGCGCTGGATTCCGAGACAGTCACGATGCGATCCATGCGCCGAGCGTACGGCGGCACAACCAGGTACTCGTGGGCAAGTTCAGCCTTACCGTAGAACTGCGGGACGTGGAACTGCTCCGCCCCGTGGATCGTGGCGACCTTCCGGGAGTGAACGCCCCAGATCGGTGCGTAAATGGTCAGCGGCGTGTAATGAACGACGTCAAATCGTTCGCGCCGCAGGGCCATCGCTGCCCGCATGGGGTTTCGGGGCACGATGAGTTCACGGGCAAGCTTGTAGATCTGATTGTCACTCGGACGGTAGTGGATGAAGGTGAAGTCGAAACGGCCTTTGTTCAGGTCCAGGGCGGCGTTCAGGATTTCATTCAGGTGATGCCCGGAGCCGGAGGTCCAACTGTCCAGCTGCTTTGTGAAGATCCCGATTCTCGGCGGGCCGTCCCTGCTTGACATCTAGCCATCATAACGATCGCCATGCAGCCCTTCAAGGCACAAGACAGAGAATGAGCGGCATCACGGTATTGTCGATCCACGACCGGATCTCGTGCTTTCATTCGCTGCAGCCGTTTCTTTTTTCCCGCCATGGGGGGCGCTTCACCTTTACGAGCTCCCCGGAATGGTGCTTCGAGCATGATCGCAATGATGTCCTGATAATGGTCCGTCTCTTCATCAAGCCCGACCGGGTGGATGAGGAGCTATTGTTGAAACTCCGCGCACGCTACAGGCGTGTGGCCTTCTTTCACGATGACGCGGGGGGAGGCATCCCGCGCCTGGAGGTGCTCCCGCATGTCGATCTGTTCTATTCGAAGGCGCTCTTCCGAGACAGGACGCTGTACGGCAGATCCCTCTATGGCAAGGAGCTGTACTCCGACTTCTTCCACCGGACCTACGGAGTGGTCGACCCTGACCACCGTGAACGGACGACTGAAACGCGGCCCGAGCAGCTGGCGAAGCTTCGTCTGTCATGGAACATCGGTGTCGGCGACTACCCCAGGGGGAAGCTTCGCCAGCGGACGGGTGTTGCCGCCTCCATTGCGCTCGGTTTTCCCGCTGCAAAGGTATTCTACAGCCGCGCCAGGATGGTATCCGACCCCGTGACAAGGAACGCGGGCACATACGCCGTGCACGCGCGCATCGGGCTTGTCCGGCGTCCTTCGATTGCTCACCAGCGCAAGCTCATCCTTGAACGAATCAACGGCAACTCGGATTTTTTGGTCGGCGAGGTTTCTCAGCGACGGTTCAATCACGAGGTCATGAACTCTCGCATCACATTGAGCCCGTTCGGCTGGGGAGAGCTTTGTCTGCGGGATTTCGAGGCAGTGCGCGCGGGCTCGCTTCTCCTCAAGCCCGACATGTCCCACCTTGAAACCTGGCCTGACATATTCAAACCCCTGGAAACGTATGTTCCCTTCGACTGGGAAGGACGAAACCTTGTCGAGACTGCGCGAATGTACCTGGAGGACGAGGTCATGCGTGCGCGGATTGCACGACGGGCTTTCGAGAGCTACCGCGACCAGATTGCAGGGATGGACGGCCGCTTCGAATCCGTGATTGCCGAAATAGCGGGAAAGGAGAAATGAGGAAAATGGCTCGCGTCACAATCGCTGAGATCGTCGCCACGCTGCCCGCGGAGAAGAAAGATGACACTCCATGGAGCAAGTTCGTCCTTAGGCCGCTTTCATTCCCGGCTGCCTGGATATTCCTCGCACTCGGCTGGGGGCCTAATGCAGTCACCTATCTGTCGGCAGTCTTCTGCGTGTGCGGATTCGGGTTCCTTGCGGCCGGGCCGGTCTGGGCGGCATGGATGGGAATGGGATTCTTCTTTCTGTTCGGCATCCTCGACTGCGCGGACGGCAACGTTGCGCGCGTGCGCAGAAAACCAAGCCCATGGGGAGCCTGGGTAGACGCTTTCGGCGGGTATGTCGCTTATACCACGATCCTTCTCGGCGCGGGTGCTGTTGCACAGACGCAGAGCGGGGGAACGCTGCCGGGCATCGGCGCCGCAGTTTTGCCCTGGGCGGGAGGGTGGGTGCTTGTGGGCGGAGTGACGGCTGCCGCAAACCTGTTCATGCGGACCATCTACCAGGCGCACCGCGCCATCAAGCCGGACCCGGGAAGGGCCAGCGTTGCGGAAGAAAAGAATCTGAGCAATCACCTGGGAATCACGGGCATGCTCCTGCCAGCCCTTGCCCTCGGGCTTGCTTTCGGCGTCCTGCCATGGGTCCTTTCCGCGTATGCGGTTTTCTACTGCGGTGGATCTCTTTTGGTGTCGGTGAATCTGATCCGTCGGGTGGAATCCGAGACAAAATGAACGACGCGCGTTGAACGGCATGCGGAATGAGATGACGAAGATATTCCATATCGTTCTCGATCAGAAATTCATCGATAATGCGATCAGTATTTTTGATGGTATGTCGGGAATTCAAAACGAATACCTTCTGGTAAGCCGGACGGGCAAGGTGTCTCTCATCAGTTCAAAAAAACGAATAATGCTCTTCAAGTCTCAGTGTGCGCGACTCCGCTACGTCTTCGCGCATACCCCTGACATCATCATTCTCCATTCCCTCTTCTTCGGAGCGACCCTGGTGCCCATTGTTGCCAGAGCCGCGGCCCTTGTATGGATCTCATGGGGGCAGGACCTGTACAGGGATGAAGCCGAGGCCTTTTCCTCATCTTATCCCATGCGCCATTCCCTGTTCATGGAAGAGACGCGAAAATGGAGGCAGTCTCAGAAGGTTGCCGTGAAAAGCCGCGCCGCACGAGCAACAAAATCTCTCGTGAGGAACATCTTCAGGCTGTCTGCAATAAGGCGAATCGAATATGTATCGACGTGCCTTCCGTACGAGTTCCCCATCGTTCAATCAAAATACCCCCATGTGAAGCAATTCAATTTCGATTACATTGACAAGACTGCGCTCGCCCTTCCCCGGTGTAATGGATTGAGCATCCTGGTCGGCAATTCCGGTTCGATCAATTGCAATCACCTGGACATTATCAAAACCCTTGCCGATCGACATTTGAAAATCGAACGAATCATAACGCCCCTGAGCTATGCAGGGGGCGAGGCCTACAAATCCGAGGTCATCAAGGAAGGGAAAAAGGCATTCGGAGACAAATTCCTGCCGCTCCTTTCTTTCATGCGCATAAAGGAATATACAGATCTGCTGCGTTCGTGCGGCATCGCCATTCTGGGCTTCATGAGGCAGCAGGCGACGAAAAACATTCAACTCTTGTTGTCACAGGGCACGAAGATATTCTTCTATAAGAATGCAGAGATGTTCAGGTTTTTCAAGGAGTCTGGATACTCGGTCTTTTCGATCGAGGATGATTTGACCGATTCCGCCCTCAGCGCGCTGCTCTCGGAAGCGGAAGTGACCAGGAACCAGAGGCTCCTGGCTCGGGATTTCGGCTTTGACCAGAATCTATCAAAAGTAAACAAGTCGATCGAAGCGATACTCGCGAGGAGAACGTAGTCCGTGCAGGATAAGATCATTACAGTTTCGTCGCCTGTTTTGCCTCCTCTTGAGGAATACGTGCCTTATTTGGAGGACATCTGGAAGCGAAAGTGGCTCACAAACAACGGGCACTATCATCAGGAACTGGAACGGGAGCTCAGCGCATACTTGAAAGTGCCGCATGTTTCCCTCTTCGCCAATGGAACCTTGGGGCTTATCCTGGCGCTGAAGGCTCTGGACATCAGCGGCGAAGTCATCACGACCCCCTACAGCTTTGTCGCAACAACTCATTCATTGTGGTGGAACAATATCACGCCGGTCTTTGTTGACGTCGATCCTGATACGCTGAACCTGGATCCGGCGCGAATAGAGGCGGCTATTACGCCGCATACTACTGCCATCCTGCCGGTGCATGTCTATGGCACCATCTGTGATGTTGCGGGCATAAAGGAAATTGCGGACCGCCACGGCCTGAAAGTGATTTATGATGCGGCTCATGCTTTCGGCGTTGAGGAGAATGGAAAGCCCGTCCTGCGGCACGGCGACTTGAGCATATTGAGCTTCCACGCGACGAAGACCTTTTCCACCGTCGAGGGGGGAGCAATTGTCAGTCATACAGAGGAAATGAAGAACAGGATAGATTACCTGAAGAACTTCGGCTATGTAGACGAAGTGACTGTCATAGCGCCGGGAATCAATGCGAAACTGAACGAGCTGCAGTCAGCATACGGCCTACTTTGTCTGAAGCACGTTGAACGGGCGAAAAGAGTACGCAAGAGGATCACTGAGTTCTATCGGACACACCTTCGGTCTGCGCCCGGGATAACTTTCATGAGCGATGTTGCGGGAACAAGTCCGAATTATTCGTATTTCCCGATCTTTGTCAGCAAGGAGAAGTACGGTCATTCCCGCGATGAATTGTATGAGCGCCTCAAACAGAACAAGGTATTCGGAAGGCGCTATTTCTATCCGCTGATAAGCGACTTCCCCCCCTATAGGGACCTGCCATCTGCCGCGCGCAGCAATCTCCGCGTCGCCGCCACGGCGGCAGATCGGGTAATCTGCCTGCCGATGCACGGGGATTTGACTGATGAAGACGCAGGAAGAATCGTCGAATTGATCAAGTGGTAGTGATGAGGTAGATTGCAGCAGTGAAAACTTGGATCAAGTCGGGCTTGCGGCCTGTTCTTTCAAGACAGTATCTCCTTGTCTTTTTGGCGGTGTTTGCCGCAAACCTTCTTTACGGGTTTGCAGTGGCTATAAACCCGCTTTTGCTTTACCTTTCGCTTGTCTTCCTTGTTCTCTACGGCGTATGCCTTATCTTGCGAGGTCCGACGGAAGCCGGGCTCGTCGAGAAAAAGCCTGTACGGCGAAAAGTGCGGATCGCGCTTGCTGTGATCCTACTCTGCTCTCTCGTTCTGCGCGGAGTCGGTGCGGCCTGGGGTTTCCCTATACTCGGACACGCCGATGAATATGTCGTGACCGATCCCGCAGTCTCCATGATTGAGCGCGGCAGTATCAATCCCGGCTACTACAATCGCCCGAACCATGTCAGCATCTACGCGAGCGAGATCCTTTACCCGATCGTGGCAAAGGCAATTTCCCACGATGGAGTCCCCCAGGGCTTCGACAAGGACCGCCATCCCTATTATCTATCCTCGCGCCTTGTCACGGCAGGGTGGGGCGTTCTCATGACGGTCGCCGCCTACCTCATCGGAAGCATGGCGGCTCCCGCGGTCGGCATCATCGCCGCGGCGCTTTTTGCGATTTTTCCACCTTTTGTCGAGCATTCTCACTACATCACTCCTGACGTCCCGGTATCTGCCTTGCTGATGTTTGTTCTTCTTTATTGTCTGCGGTACCTAAAGGACGGCCGGATTCTGGATCTTTTTCTTGGCCTGGTCTTTTCATGCATTGCCATCGCGGAAAAATACCCCGCCTTCCTCACTTTGCCTCTTCTCCTGGCCGTCGTGGTCTTCCGAGCGAGTAAAGGAAGTGCCGAGATGTTTGCCCCCAGGGGTGGCGCCCCGCTTCGGGGCCGAAAGGCGGCCGTCCTCATTTTTCTTTTCGCCGTTGTGCTTGTTGGAGCAGGCGCGTATGGGCTCCGCCACCCTGACCTCTCCTCGTCGTTCAAGGGGTACATCAGCTCTGCTCTGCACCATCCCATCCCGGACGATTTCACGCCGCGGGTCCGCATGCTTTCCCGGCTGCTGATCGCCGGAGGAGTGCTTCTTGGCGCTCTTGCCGTGTTCCTGCGCTTCCTCCATAAAGAGAAGTACGGTGCCGCGATTCTCATCCTCCTCGGTATGCCTCTCATCGTCTTCCTGGTGACGCCGTTCCTGTTCATCAACTTCAGCGGCGTGTTTTCCGCCGTCAGCGGCGAGTCAAGGAGCGCGCACCTGGGAGCCGACAATCTCGGCTACCTTGGAAATCTAATCTTCTACGTCAAAGGATATCTCGATGCAGCGGGAATCGTCTCTGTGCTTTTCATGGTGATCGGAACAGCATTCGTCTTCAAAGAGCGATCGCTTCTGCCGCTGCTTTTCAGTTTTTTCTTCGCGATCTGCCTGTCGGCGTTAGGCCTTCATTTTTCCCGCTGGGGGCTTCCCATGTATGTCGGCCCCCTCCTTCTTGTCTCCATTGGCGTGCACCGCTCATTCCTGTTCCTCAGAGCGAAAATGGGGCAGGGCGGGGCCTTGGCGCTGCTTGGACTTCTCTGCGCGTTTCCATTTGCCAGCCTGCTCCTGTCGAGCGTCGCCACGACCAACCAGATGATTCTGCAGGATACCCGGGCGGTTGCCCAACGCTGGTGCGACGAGCACGGGGTGACCATGCAGAACACTGTCTATGACGGCAAGAGTCCCTTCAAACCCAGCTCGGCGAAAATAGTCGACTTCCCGGGATCGAGCGACACGAAATTCGTTCTCGTTTCTTCGGACATGTACAACAGTTTTCTGAAGGAAAAAGTGCGCTACAAAGCGCGCGCAGATATGTACGAGCGCATTTTTGCACTGCCTCGGCTGGCTTCCTTCACGCCGGTGGAGGCCGGCGTTTCTTCCTCCTTTGAATTCGGCAACGTCCCTGTACAAGTGGACTTCCTCGAGCGGCTCAACGGTCGCGGCGGTCCCGCGTACAGCGGCCCCACGATCCTGATATTTCAAAAAACGCCATGAAGCTTTCCGTCTGCATTCCTGTATACAACGGCGCGAAAACCATCTGCGCTCTGGTGGAGCGCGTCACACGAGTATGCGCGAGCCGCAACCTGGAAATAGTGCTGGTCAACGACGGAAGTCTCGACAATAGCGAAGAAGTCTGCAACGATCTGGCGGAAAAGTTTGAGAATGTGACCGCCATCACGCTGAGAAAGAACTTCGGTCAACACAACGCTGTGCTATGCGCCCTGGCGCATTGCACGGGGGACTATGCGGCGATCATCGACGATGATTTTCAGAACCCACCTGAAGAGATCGAGAAGCTCTTGACCGAGGCGCTGAAGGGATTCGACGTTGTGTACTCGAAGTACCGGGTGAAGAAGCACCATGTCATTCGCAATCTGGGCAGCTGGTTCAATGACGTGATGGCAACCGCTCTCTTGCGCAAGCCGAAGGACCTCTACCTCAGTTCGTTCAAGGTTATTGCCCGCCCGATCATCAATGAGATCGTGAAGTATAAGGGCCCGTTTCCCTATATTGACGGGTTGATCCTTCGCGCCACGGCCTCAATTTCCTCAGTGTACGTGGAACACAGCGCGCGGGAGGAGGGGCACTCGAACTATACGCTCGGCAGGCTTGTCAATCTATGGCTCAACATGTTCGTCAACTTCTCAATACGTCCGATGAGGGTGATAAGCCTGGTCGGTGTCGTTACCTCGGCGCTCAGCTTCGTACTCGGGATCGTATTTCTTGTTCAAAGGATTCGGCATCCCGAAACGCCTCCTGGATGGGCTTCGATCACCGTTCTCGTGCTTTTTCTCGGCGGAATACAGACCTTCGCCCTGGGAATTATCGGTGAGTACGTGGGCAAGAACTATCTTGACAGGAATGGAACCCCCCAGTGGACGATAAAAAGTATACGCACCCGCGGGAGGTGATACTCCAGTTCGTCCGCTTCAACTTTGTGGGCATCGTGAATACGGCGCTCACCTATGCCGTTTACGCTGCGCTCGTGCGCGTAGGCGTCAACCACTTCGTCGCGCTCGGGGCAAACTACACGGTGGGAATTCTGTTCAGCTTCATGGTGAACAAGAGACTGACTTTCGGGATCAAGGGGCGGGCGGGCCTCTGGATGTTTGCACGGATGGTGGGATCCTATGCTCTCCTTCTGGCGCTGAACGGTTTGATCCTGTGGGCGCTCGTAGACAGGGGCGGCATGAACACGTATCTCGGCCAGGCGATCGCCCTAGTTGTGGTAGCGCCTTTGTCCTTCTCCGTGCAGCGTGTCGTGGTCTTTAGAGCGCATCGAGAGGAGCCCAGTGGCGCGCGTCACTAGACGTGATTTTTCACGCGGGAAGGGAAAAGAATGAAGGGAATCGTACTTGCCGGAGGAAAGGGAACTCGGCTCTACCCGGCAACCCGTGTTATTTCGAAGCAGCTCCTCCCCATCTACGACAAGCCGATGATGTATTATCCTTTTTCCGTGCTCATGCTTGCCGGCATCCGAGAGGTCCTCGTGATCTCGACTCCCGAGGATACCCCTCGATTCCGGGACCTGCTGGGGGATGGAACCTCCTGGGGAATGCAAATCGCCTATGCGGCCCAGGAGAGACCCGACGGCCTTGCGCAGGCATTCATCATTGGCGCCGATTTCATTGCCGGCGATTCCGTCGCGCTTATTCTCGGGGACAATCTCTTCTTCGGCCAGAGTTTTACCCCCCTGCTCAGGGAAGCTGCGGCGTTGACCGGCGGTGCTGTCATCTTCGGCTACCCGGTGAAGGATCCCGAGCGCTTTGGCATCATTGAGCTGGATGGTGCGGGCCGTCCGATTTCAATCGAGGAAAAGCCCGCTCGGCCGAAAACCAAGTATGCAGTTACGGGGCTCTATTTCTACGATAACGATGTTGTGCAGATCGCGCGGGCAATAAGGCCTTCGGCCCGTGGAGAGCTGGAGATAACAGACGTCAACCGTGTGTATCTCGAACGCGGCGCGCTGCGCGTCGAACTGTTAGGCCGCGGATTCGCCTGGCTGGACATGGGCACCAGTCAGAGCCTTCTGGAGGCAAGCATGTTCGTCCAGACCATCCAGCACCGACAGGGCTACCGCATCGCGTGCCTGGAGGAGATCGCTTTTTCCAACGGCTGGATCGGTGCGGAAGATCTCGCGCGTGCCGCGCGCGCGCATGGATCGAGCGAGTACGGAGAGTACCTCCGGGAGCTCCTTCGCGCTTCTGATGAAAAAGGAGGACCATGAGAGATTTCCGGACGATCCTCGTCACGGGCGGTGCGGGCTTTATCGGCTCGAATCTCGTGCGCTATCTCCTCGGACTTTCGGACTTCCGCGGAAGGATTGTGAATCTGGATGCCCTGACATACGCAGGCAACCTGGAAAACCTCGCGGACGTTGCGGATCGATTCGGTGCAAGTCGGTATTTTTTCGAGCGCGCCGACATCCGGAATGCGGGGACGGTCCGCGCAATTTTCGAGCGCCATCAGCCGGACGCGGTGATCCACCTTGCCGCAGAGAGCCACGTCGACAGGTCGATCATCAGCCCGCAGGACTTCCTGGAGACGAATGTCCTGGGAACGTTCAACCTCCTGGAGGCTGCCCGCTCAACGTGGGGTGCCCGATCCGACGTCCTCTTCCACCACGTGAGCACAGACGAGGTCTACGGTTCTCTCGGCGAGACGGGAAAATTCAGCGAGACGACACCGTACGATCCTCACTCGCCGTACTCCGCGAGCAAGGCCGCAAGCGACCACCTGGTTCTCTCCTATTTTCACACCTATGGTCTTCCCGTCACCCTCTCCAACTGCTCGAACAACTACGGGCCATGTCAGTTTCCCGAAAAGTTCCTCCCTCTCATGATCATGAACATGCTCGAGGGCAAGAGCCTGCCCGTCTATGGGGATGGTCGGAACGTCCGGGATTGGCTCCACGTCCAGGACCACGCGTCCGCCATCTGGCTGATCATGGAGTCCGGCGTGCTCGGGGAGAAGTACAATGTCGGAGGAGAAAGCGAATGGGAGAACATTCGGCTCCTCCGTGAGCTCATGTCAGTAGTAGCAAGGCGTACGAGCCGCGATAAGAGCGTCTTCGAGCAGCTCATTACCTATGTGAAAGACAGGCCCGGTCACGACCGCCGCTATGCCATCGATTGCTCGAAGGTCAAGCGCGAGCTAGGCTGGTCACCTTCCCTGTCCTTCGAGGAAGGGCTGCAGCGCACGGTGGACTGGTACATCGACAACCCGGGCTGGATCGAGCGCGTGCGAAGCGGCGCCTACCGTCAGTGGATCGAAACCAATTACGGCTCGCGCGGATGAGAAAAGTCGGTCATCGGGTTCTCATTGCCGCTAATACCTCCTGGTACGTCTGGATGTTCCGCATGCCGATGATTCGGGCTCTCCGATCCCAGGGGCGGGAGGTCATCGTCCTGGCACCTCGGGACGAGTACACGAATCGGATCCTGGCTGAAGGGATCCCCTGTCGCAAAATCCGCCTTAGCGCGAAGGGAAGAAATCCTTTCCAGGAGATTCTGACGACCATCGCATTCCTGAGGGCTTACCGGGAGATCCGTCCAGACGTCGTCTTGCACTACACGATCAAGCCGAACCTCTACGGCTCTCTGGCCGCTCGCGTACTGCGGATCCCCGTCATCGTCAATGTCACGGGGCTCGGCGCGGTCTTCGCGCAGCGTGGTGTGCTGCAAATCGCCGTGCGCCTTCTCTACAAAGCCGCCTTTGCGCGCGTTGAGCGCGTGTTCTTTCAGAATCCAGACGACCGTGATGTGTTCATCCGGGGCGGCCTTGTAAGAAAAGTTCGCGCGGGCCTGCTTCCGGGGTCCGGGGTTGACCTGGCTAAATTCGCGCCACGGCCGCGCGGCTCGGGTGTATTCACCTTCCTGTTCATAGGACGACTCCTCAAGGCGAAAGGGGTCGAGGACCTTATTCGCGCGGCACGGATAGTTCGGGCTCGACGACCAGGCACGCGCGTCGTCCTGCTGGGCAAGCGTGACGATGGAGACCCCGGATCGGCTGATCCAGGGCTTTTGACGGAAGAGGAAGGGGTTGTCGATCTCGCGGGCAATGTCGACGATGTGAGGCCGTACATCGAGAAGTCTGACTGCGTGGTCCTGCCCTCATACTATCGCGAAGGAACCCCGCGATCACTCCTGGAGGCCGCGTCCATGGGCAAACCTCTCATTGCGGCGGACTCGGTCGGGACACGGGAGCCCGTCCGCGACGGTGTGAACGGCTTTCTCTGTCGGCCGCGGGATCCAGAAGACCTGGCCGCAAAGATGCTCGCAATGATCGAGCTTTCCGAAGGCACACGCGCGAAGATGGGAGCTGCGTCGCGCCGGATTGCAGAAGAGCGCTTCGACGAACAGATCGTGACGGCGAGATACCTGGAAATCATTGACCGGCTGGTCGGGAACGAGCGGTAACATGCTGCATTGCATCACCGGCGCGGCCGGCTTTATCGGGTTCCATCTGGCGCGCAGGCTCCTCGAGCGTGGAGATGAGGTTGTTGGCGTGGACTGCCTCAATGAATACTACAATCCCGCGCTCAAAATGGCCCGTCTCGCGGAGCTGGGGATTGGGTCTGGGGCAGGGGAGTGGGGCGTTGAAATTCCGAGCAGCCGTTATGGAAAACTCACCTTTCTCCGTCTCTCGCTGGAAAACCGGGCAGGGATGGAGGGGCTTTTCGCATCCCGGCGCTTCGATCGCGTCTGCAACCTCGCGGCCCAGGCAGGAGTGCGCTACAGCCTGGTCAATCCGCGCGCCTACCTCGAGTCGAACATCACGGGCTTCCTGAATGTGCTGGAGTGCTGTCGGGAAACCAGTACGTCTCACCTTGTTTATGCCTCCTCCTCATCCGTGTACGGGCTGGATGCAGTCCGGCCCTCCTCCACGCACGATCGTGCCGACCATCCAATGAGCATGTATGCGGCAACTAAGCGGGCCAACGAGCTCATGGCGCATACATATAGCCACCTCTACGGCCTTCCCACAACCGGCCTTCGATTCTTCACGGTCTACGGTCCTTGGGGAAGGCCCGACATGGCCTACTTCAAATTCGCCCAGGCCATCCTCAAGGGCCAGCCCATCGATGTCTACAACAATGGGGACATGCAGCGGGATTTCACGTATATCGACGACGTCGTTGAAGGAATTCTCCGCGTTATTGACCGGATACCGGGCCCCGATCCGTCGTGGGACCCCGGGCACGCTGACGCCTCCGGCTCCAGTGCGCCGTATAAATTGTACAATCTCGGCAACAGCGCGCCTGAGCGGCTTTCCGATTTCATCGCGGCGCTCGAGTCCGCCCTGGGAAAGAAAGCCGTCAGGACGTATCTCCCCATGCAGCCGGGCGACGTGCAGGCAACGTGCGCGGATGTGACTGACCTCGAACGCGATTTTGACTGGAGGCCGCACACGAGAATCGAAGAAGGCCTCCGACGCTTTGCCCAGTGGTACATTGCGTACCACGCTTCGGCGCGCCACGCCGGGAAAGACTAAGGAGACCGACATGGAGTTCATTCCAATTTCGCAACCCTCACTGGGAGAGTTGGAGCGGAGATACCTGATCGATGCGTTCGATTCAGGTTGGATCTCTTCCATCGGCCACTACATCGAGGAGCTCGAAAAGTCATTTGCTGTCTACTGCGGAACAGAGCATGCGGTGGCCGTCTCCAATGGAACAGTTGCGATTCATCTGGCTCTCGAGGCTTTGGGGATCGAAGAAGGTGATGAGGTGATCGTGCCCGACCTCACCTTTGTCGCCACCGCGAATGCCGTGCGGCACGCGAACGGCGTTCCCGTCATCGTGGACGTGGATCGGGAGACGATGTGCATGGACCCGGCAGCTCTGGCGCGCGCCATCACTCCGAAGACCCGCGCGGTCATTCCCGTGCACCTGTACGGCCACCCCGCTGACATGGATCGCATTATGAGGATCGCGACAGCGCGGGGAATCGCCGTCGTTGAAGACGCCGCGGAGGCGCATGGAGCTGCGATCGGCGGGAAGAGAGTCGGGTCGTTCGGACGCTGCGGCACATTCAGCTTCTTCGGGAACAAGATCATGACAACGGGCGAAGGCGGAATGATCACGACCGACGACGGGGAGCTTGCAGGGCGGCTCAGGTTTCTCCGCGATCACGGCATGAGCAGGGAGAGGAAGTACTGGCACACGGAGATCGGGTACAACTACCGAATGACGAACTTGCAGGCGGCCATCGGTGTGGCACAACTGCAGCGGATAGATTCGCTCATCGAACAAAAGCGCTCCGTGATCGAGCGGTACCGAAAGAATTTTTCGGGCATGAGGCGGGTCACGCTGAATCCCTGCAAGCCCGGATTCAAAAACACCTACTGGATGCTCTGTCTCTCGTTCGATGGCTGGAATGAGCAGAGCCGATCCGTTTCCATGGCCGGGCTTAAGGAAAGGAAGATCGATACTCGCCCATTCTTCTATCCGCTCACCGACATGCCGATGTACCGCTCACCGATCCATGAGACGCCCGTGACACACGACCTCTCCTACAGGGGGATCAATCTTCCCTCGTTCGTGGGGATTTCCAACGAGCAGATCGACTATATCTGCGAGAACGTGATAGGCCTGCTCGAGCTCTCTCGCTCGTGAAAAGCAGCGCAAGGAGTATCGCTTGGAGAAGGACAACATTGTCTGCATCATGGGCATGGGGTACGTCGGCCTGACCCTTGGCGCGGTCATGGCGAACAAGGGGTTCCAGGTCCACGGTGTGGAAATCGACCCCGCGACCCTGGGAGTGATAAGCCAGGGCAAGGCCCATTTCTACGAGGTGAACCTGGACGCGCTGATTCGCAGGGGCATCAAGCTGGGGAACTTGCACTTCCACAGCGAGATCCCCACCGATATTGAGTTCGATGTCTTCCTGATCACCGTTGGCACGCCTCTGGACAGCCAGGGCCGGCCCCGAATGGACATGGTCGAGCACGTCACTGACGAAATCTGTCGCACCATGCGCGACGGTGCGATGATTGTCCTGCGCTCGACCGTGCTGATGGGGACAAGCCTGAACGTCGTCAAACCAAAGCTGGATAAGACGGGAAAATCATATCACCTTTGCTTCTGCCCGGAACGGACGGTCGAGGGAAGGGCCCTGGAAGAGCTGGTGGCCCTGCCCCAGATCGTCGGCGGCCTCAATGAAGAATCAGTGGAGAGAGCAATGAGCATGTTTCGTCGGCTGACCCCCACAATCGTTCGGGTGTCCAGCCTTATGGCCGCTGAGCTGATCAAACTTCTGGACAATTCCTTCCGCGACCTTTTCTTCGCCTTCGGAAACGAAGTGGCCCTCATGTGCGAAGCAGCGGGCGTTGATGGCCAAGAGATCATCCGAGCGGCAAACATGGGCTATCCGCGCACCAACATTGCAAAACCAGGATTCGTCGGAGGACCCTGCCTGGAGAAGGACCCTCACATTCTGATGGAGTCCCTCAGTCCTTATGGCTTTGTACCCGCGCTGATCCAGCGCGGACGGTCCATCAACGAATCCATGGTCGAGTACGTCTACGCTGCGGTGTCGAAGGCGCTCGGGGACGCGAAGGCGCCGGTGGTCAGCCTGATGGGCCTTGCGTTCAAGGGCCACCCGGATACTGACGATCTCAGGGGCTCCCTGGCCCTCCATATGATCCGCCTTTTTCGCGAGAGGAGGCCGGATGCGCACCTGCGTGGCCAGGACTACGTGTGCGCGGATGGGATGATCCGGCAGGCCGGGCTTGAGCCGGTGAACGACGTGGACGCCTTCCGAGGCGCCGATGCGGTGATCGTCATGAACAACAACCGCCGTTACGTTGCCCTGGACATCGAGCAGCGCGCGACGCTCTTGAATCGTCCCTCGATCATCTACGACTGCTGGAACCTGTTTCAGGCCAATCTCGATATTCCCTCAACGGTGACACTTCATGTCTTCGGGAAATAGCCTTTACCTGGTCACCGGCGGGTCAGGCTTCCTCGGCGCTAACCTCGTGAAAGCCCTCGTGGACCGCGGGGAGAAGGTGCGTGTTTTCGACAACAACTTCAGGGGCTCGCGCGCCAAGCTCGGCGCATACATCGAGCGTGTGGAGTTTGTCGAAGGCGACGTACGCGACCGTGGCGCCGTGGACAACGCCGTCAAGGGTGTCGAGATTCTCTGTCACCTGGCCTTCATCAACGGCACGCGCTACTTCTACGAGATGCCGCGGGAGGTTCTGGACGTTGGAGTGAGAGGGACGATGAACTTCCTCGAGGCAGCGATCGACGGCGGCATAAGCGACTTCATCTTTGCCTCCAGCTCGGAGGTCTACCAGACACCGCCAATCTGCCCGACGCCTGAAACGGTTCCTATGTCCATCCCTGATCCACGGAATCCGCGCTACTCGTACGGAGGAGCGAAGCTGATTGGGGAGATTCTTTGCTTCAACTACGGACGAGGCCGATTCCGCAGGACCGTGGTCTTCCGTCCACACAATGTGTACGGTCCCGACATGGGATTCGAACACGTCATCCCCGAGTTCATTGTCCGGATGCGCAACGCCATGGACACCGCGGGCGCAAGGGAGATAGCTTTCCCCATCCAGGGCGGCGGCGAAGAGACGAGGGCCTTTTGCGAGATCAGGGATTTCACGGATGGACTGGTGAAGGTGATCGACAAGGGACTTGACCAGAATGTTTACAACATTGGCGACGAAAAGGAGGTATCCATTCGCGAACTGGCACTCTTGATTGCACGGAAAATGGGATGTGAGATCCACCTCGAATCCGGTCCCTTGAGAGCCGGGGGCACTCCGCGGCGCTGCCCCGATATCACGAAGTTGCGTGCGTTGGGATACCAGCCCCAGCTCGACCTGCCGACCGGTCTGGATGCGTCCATCGGGTGGTATTCGCAGTGGGCGGCGAGGCACGGAAAATGAATTGGTGTATCCTTACCACTTCCTACCCTAAATGGAATGAGAGAAAAAACGAGTTCGTTCAGGGCAAGTTCGTCCACGATATGGCGAAATACCTCGTGCGGGCCGGCGTCAAAGTCCACGTCGTCACACAACACGGTGACGGCACTCCAAGCCTGGAGATTCGCGACGGCGTCAGGATCCATAGGTTCCACTACTTTCCCCGCAAGTGGGAGCGATTGACGAAGGGATCCGGCATTCCAGAGAACATAAAGAGCGTCTCCAACTGGATCCAGGTTCCCTTCTACTTTGCACGACTCTTCTTCTTTGCCGCTACGGTGATCCGGGCGAACAAGATCGCGATCGTGAACGCCCACTGGGCATTCCCTACGGGATTTATAGGCGTTCTCCTGAAGCGAGCCATGGGCAGGAAGCTCGTCACGACGATGTACGGGGCTGAGATATTTCCCGTGCTGGATGGGAAAATGAGATACCTGAAGCGCCTGCTCGCTTTTTCGATCAGGAGCGCCGACGCGGTCGCGGGGATCAGCAGGTCCACGGTGGCAGCTGCACAGAGGGTAAGCGGCCGAAAAGGCCTGCAATTCATTCCCGACGGTATCGATATGGTCTATTACAGACCCAGCGCCAAGAATCAGGCTTTGCTGGAGAAATACGGGTGCAGGGACTGCGCTGTGGTGTACTTCTCTGGCCGGATGGTGGAACGAAAGGGGCATCGGTTCCTACTGGAAGCGATTGCGGAGGTGAAGGACAAGGTCCCGAACGTCAAGCTCCTCCTAGGCGGCGACGGACCGTTGCACGATGATCTTGTGATGCTCCGGGCGAAGCTTGGACTGGAACGGTACGTAGTACTGCCCGGTTTCTTTCCCGAGTCTGAGATAGTCCCCCTGCTGCAGTCCATTGACCTGTACGTCCTGCCCTCCTGCATCGACAAGAACGGCGACACCGAGGGTTCCGCCACGGCTGCATTCGAAGCTATGTCATGCGGGACTCCGGCGCTCGTGAGCAGGGTGGGGGGCAACATCGATTCGATAGTCGAAGGGCAGGGGGCGCTCTATTTCAAACCCGCCGATCCACGGGACCTGGCCCACAAAATTGTCCATTTGCTTGAGGATCGCCCGCTGCTCGAAAAGAACGCACGCGTGGCCAGACAATTCATCGCGGACAACTATTCGTGGGAGAAGACAATTGCCAGATACATCGATCTTGTCAGATAGAGTTGGCCCGCCGCAAGGGCGCAGGGATCTGATCATTCTCATCGCCCTGTTGCTCTTCACGCTATTCTTTCGCTTCGCGACCCTCATGATGATGAACACGGGCGTAGACGAGAGGGACTACTGGTTCTCCGCCAAGGCCATTGCGAGCGGGCTCCCTTATCCCGAGATCACCCATCGGACCACCCGATTCGCAATCATCCTGCCCGTCGCCCTTGCGCAGCTGCTCCTGGGCAGCCATCCCGACGTCTATTACCTGCTCCCTTTGATGAATGCCCTCGTTCAGACCGCGTTGGCCTTCGCTATAGGCCGCAAGCTCCGGGGGAGGCTCACTGGATTTGTGGCCGCTGCAGGTCTGACACTCTTCCCCTATATGATCCGCGCCGGAAGCCAGGTCCGGCCAGAAGTTTTCTCGATCACCTATATCCTGCTGGCCTTCTACTTCTTTATCGAATACCTCCAGCGCGACACGAGTGAGCTTCCCCCCCTGCTGTGGTCCACTGCCTGGCTCTTCATCGCCTACGAGGCTAAGATCACGAACTTGTACTTCGTACCGGGCATATTCCTCGCGATTATCCTCTACAAGAAGAGGCCTGCGCACGCCTTCCTGCTAGGAGGAATCCTCCTGTTCCTCTTCCTCGCAGAGACCGGGATGTATGCCGCCTTCACGCAGTACAAGTTCGGCGAGCTGGAGATCATCGCGAAGAATCATTTTCACTCGGACTCCCTCGTCGTGCCGAGCCTGATTGACCTTTTCGACCGCTATGCCAATCCCAACCTCCAGCTGTACTGGCAGGTCCCGTTAGGGTTGTTTGCAATCGCGGCGGTCTGGTACCTGGTCAAGGGCACGGACAAGCGCATTTCGAGCCTCGTGCTCGCCTCATTGAGCTTTTTCTTCTTCCTCACCTTTGAGGTGAAGAGCTTGCACCCTGTGACGCCGGCCGAATCATTCATCAATCGCTATTTCAGTGCGGTTCTTCCTTCGGTGTTTCTCGTGCTTGCGTACGCCGCCGAAGGTGTCACGGCGATTATCTTCCGCCGGCCGCTGAAGGGGAAATCCGACGGTCCGGCTGCCGCCTACGTGGGGGTACTGGCTTTATGTGTCCTCGCCGTTTTGGGCATTTTCTCCCTCCCAAGGCTTCCCGCCGGTATCCGCGCCTATGCGAACTCTCCACTGCATCCACGCCAACACCCGCTCGTCCTCAATGAGACGTTCAGGCGGGAAATCAACATGTCCTATCGGGAGGGGATTCCGATCATCGCCGTGAACGACAACGGGGGGGAAAATGCAATCCAGACATGCGAAAGTTACTTCATCGACTTGTCCCTTTACAAGAATGGCCGGCCGCCCCAGCACACGGTCATGCGTCTCGCAGACATGACGATTCTTGTGCTCTCACGTGACGGCACCGGTGTCACAACGGACAGGATCCTCGCGGCGATCCGCACGCCGTTTCGAGTCGTGGCCATGCCGGCGAGCAGCCTGCGGCTCCTGACGAACGATTCTGTGGACGGACGAAGGGGCCCGGCGGATGAAGATACGAATCAGTAGGAACGCGCGGAACATCGCGCAGTCCCTGGCCGCAATCCTTGTGGTGGCCCTGGTCGTCTATTTTTTCAGAAACCAATTCATCAAGAATTGGGACCAGCTGCGAAACGCCCACTTCAGCATCAACTACCTGTTTCTCGCGCTGTCGCTGATCTGTATGCTGCTTTCCTACATAGTTGTCACGGCCATGTGGCGGCGGGGGGTCAACCTGCTTGCAACAGGGCGGAGGTTTTCTTTCACCGAAAGCGTTGGCATGGTAAATACGACCCAGCTGACCAAGTACATTCCCGGAAAGGTCTGGGGCTACGCGATGCAGATGATCCTCGTGGATCGTGGCTCGGTACCCGTCTCCGCTGTTCTCTATATCAACCTGTTGCTCGCCTTGACCAATTCGTTCATCGCCCTGATCGCAGGCGGGCTGTATTTCTGCCTCTCCTCGCTCCTGGTCCCCCGGTCCATCTCAATCACGGCTACCGCCGCCCTGCTCCTTGTATACGTCTTCTTCCTGCTCTTCAACGGCCGTTTCTTCATACTTCTCGTCAGGGTATCCGAACGGATTCTCAAACGCAGGATCGTCTCGTACGAAATCGGGCTGCCCGACATGATGCGGCTGCAGGTTTTGAGCCTGATCTCTTCCATCGCTTTCGGCTTTTCGGCGGTGCTCTGCACCCAGGGAATCGGCTTCGCCACAAGCTTCCAGGTCGGCTGGTCCGTATTTGCCGGGTTCCTATTCTCCGACACAGTCGGCTTTCTTGCCTTTTTCGTTCCCGGTGGAATCGGGGTTCGCGAGGGCCTTTTCTATCTCACCCTCAGGGAGCGTGGCGCGGGGCCTCTCGCCCTGATATTGCCGATCGCACTACGCTTAATGTCGATGCTGGTGGATGCTCTCCTGGGGCTTCTCGGATTGATCTACCTCAGGAAGTACATGAAGAAAGGTGCGCAGTGAAGCTCATTATCCAGATCCCCTGCTACAATGAAGCCGCGACACTCTCCATCGCCCTGGCCGAGCTTCCCCGGAAGATGCGGGGCTTCGACAAGGTGGAGTGGCTCGTCGTAAACGACGGGAGCACGGACGATACCGTGGAAGCGGCACGCCGCTGCGGCGTGGACCACATCGTGAGCTTCAAGCGCAATCTGGGACTCGCTCGGGCGTACATGGCGGGCCTCAGGGCCAGCCTGGAGCTCGGTGCGGATGTCATTGTGAACACGGATGCGGACAACCAGTACTGCGCCGATGACATTCCCGCGCTCGTTGCGCCCATCGTCGCCGGCAGCGCGGACATCGTGGTCGGCGCCCGGCCGATCGGGGCCATCAAGCACTTCTCTTTGCTCAAGAAGGCCCTGCAGTGGCTCGGAAGCGCCGTGGTGCGTGGCGTGAGCGGCACTTCCGTCGAGGATGCCCCTTCGGGATTCCGCGCGGTCAGCCGGGATGCGGCCATGCGCCTGCACGTTTTCAACGAGTACACCTACACGCTGGAGACAATCATCCAGGCCGGACGCAAGAACATGGTCGTTGTATCCGTGCCGGTGAGGGTCAACAAAGACATTCGCCCCTCCCGGCTCGTGAGGAGCATTCCCAGCTACATCAAGAAATCCATCCTCACGATGCTCCGCATATTCGTTGTCTACCGACCCTTTCGCTTTTTCATCGCCATCGGCGGAACTGTCTTTACAGTCGGGGTCATCCTGGGCCTTCGTTTCCTTGCCCTCCTGGTCTTTGGTGGCGGGGGAGGCCACGTTCAGTCGCTGATTCTCGCCTCCATCCTCCTCGGCATCGGATTCCAGACCATGCTCACCGCGTTTCTTGCGGATCTTCTAGCCGTGAACCGCACGCTCATGGAGGAAATCGAGTACCATACATTGAAAAACGCCAGTCAGCGTCCGAAAGGGGCAGGATCGCCGCCCCCGCGCGCTGCCGTCAGCGTGCGCCCTCGAAAATCACCGAAAAATCGGAAGAGCCCCTGAGAAACTGAAGCCCGCGGAAGCGGGTGCCCGCGAAGGTGAGGGTGCCGCGGACGTGATTTTCAAGGCCACGCAGCCAGACGGCTACCAGTAGATTGTCTATGCTGCAATCCTGAATGAGGATCGAGACGGGCGCGGCGTCGGCTCCAAGGTTCGACAGGACGCACAGGATGCCGGCTCCAGAGTTTCCCCCGATCCGACATCCTCGCACAACACAATCTTCGAACCCGGGATCATTCCCGTTGGGTTCGAAATCGATGCCCGACATGGGCATGGCGCCCGAGCTTCCCGAGATCAGGCTGTCCTCGATCAGAAGGCGCCTCGCGGAGATGACGCTCACGCCCTGTCGATGGCTGTCGAGGATCTCGAGGTCCTGGAGCGTGAGGTCCTCGCAGGGGACATGCACATCCTCGCGACGCTGGACGCCGACGTAGATCCCGTCGCCGCCCGCGCTTTCAATTCGGAGCCCCGCGATTCGCGCCCGTGCAGCCCCGCGGAGGGAAATCGCGTGCCGCCACTCAGCCTGCTCGTACGGCCTTTTCGCGTAGTCACTTTTCCTCATTCGAAGCGAGGCGCCATAGCCGAGGATCGAGAAGTCGGCCGCGCCGTGGGCCTGAATAAGACAGTCCCCTCCGCCTCGAAATGCCCCTTTCGCGGCAAGGATGACAACACCCGGCTCGAGGACGAGCTCAAGCCCGCCGGAGCGTAGATCGAGGGTGCGTGAGAGAATCCACGGCCCTGACATGAGCGGCACCACAATAACCCTGGCGCCTGAATCCACCGCAGCCTGGAGCGCGACAGTGGCGTCCGCCGGCTGGTAGCCCCACCATGCGGCGCTCACCGCAGCACCCTCGGGAGGTCCGGCTTCCCACCCCGGCGGCCGGCGGTCTCGCGATCCACCCGCCGATTCCCAGGAGGAAATGATGGACGCAATTCGCGCTGAATACGCGGTTGCGCTTGAGCTCGAGCGGGCCGACATGTGCGGCAATGAGGCGCCTGCGCATGCGACGAGCAACACGGAAAGCGCGAGGAGGGTGGCGATTCGTGATTGTCTTGAAACATGACCCATGATGAGGTACCCTATGAGCATACCATGATCTGTACGAGCTTTTCATGATCCATAAGAGCATTCCATGATCCTTTTTCGCATTGCGTTGCGCAACCTCCTCCGTCGCGGCGGTAAGAACCTTGTTGTGGCAATCCTCATCGCGGTCGGTGTGGCCGCTTTTTTTGTCAGCAACTCCGTGCTGGAAAGCTCAATCGGCGGCATCCAGCGCGCTTTCGCGGACAATTTCACTGCTGACCTGTCCGTCAGCCAGCGCAGCGAACAGTCTTTCAGCCTGTTCGGTCCCGACATTCCTGTGATCGGGGACTACACCTCCGCGCCTTTGCTTGTAAACGCATTTGATGTCGGCGCGCGTATCGCCCACGAACCGGGCGTGCAGCGCACCGCCTACGTTCTGACATCGCCTGTCCTCGTAGAGGCGGGCGGCGCCCGCGGCTATGGACTGGGACTCGGTACCATCGACGATGAATACTTTTCGCTGTTCCCAAGGCTGCAATTCACGGTAGGCGCCCCGCCTGCGCGGGGAAGCGTGGGATGGGTGGTGCTCACCGAAGAGTGGGCGGCGAAGATTGCGGCTGCGCAGGGCCACGCTCCGATGCCGGGCGACAAAGTGCAGCTCACCTACTTCGGCAATGAAACATTTACAATCAGGGAAGTGACTCTGGCGGGAGTCATCCGATACCAGCCTGCCAGCGAGTTCCTCGGACAGGTGGTCATAGTCGATGGTCGCGTCCTGCGGGCGCTCTGCGGCTACGCGCAAACAGACGAAACGCCTTTCACGGCGACGAGCCTGCCTGCCGCGCCGACAACCGGGGCTGCAGGCGACATCGATTCGCTGTTCTCAGCCGAATCGAGCCCTTCCGCCAGCGATGGAAAGACCGGGCAGTCCTCAGCTCCTGTAAGCCTGGACGAGCTCAAGAGAATGATGACGGAAGCGCATCGCGCCGGAGTCGCGGCGGATGTCTCCCCGCTCGGCCATCAAGGCGCATGGCATTTCATCCTCATCAGGACCGCCCCGGGTGCCGACAAGGGCCGCATTGCGGATGCGCTGCGGAAGGAGCTGTCCGGTGCAGGTCTCACCGTGCAGGTGAGAGACTGGCGGGGAACTGCGGGCGCCGTTGCTCTCTATGTCTTCCTCATGCAGATTGTGCTGTACACGGGTCTTTTCATGGTTGGCGGGATCGTTGTCATTCTCACCATGAACTCCCTGGTAATGTCCGTGTTCGAGCGTACCGGCGAGATCGGTACAATGCGCGCCATCGGCGCTCGGCGCGGATTCATTCGCGGGCTGTTCATTGTCGAAACCCTCGCCCTTACCTTGATCTCGGGTTTCGCGGGGATTCTCCTCGGCTCCGCAGGCGTGGCGTTCCTGGACCGGGCCGCCTTGCGATTCAACAACCAGATCCTTGCCCTTGTGTTCGGGGGCTCTTCACTTCATGTCGCCATCTCGAACGGCAATATCGCGCTATCGTTCCTCGCCTCGCTCATCCTCGGCACGGTTGCATGGGTGTACCCCGTACGGCTTGCACTCCGCATTCCCCCCGTGCGCGCGATTCACACGGCATGATGCCAGGTATGACGTTGCAGATCGCCTTTCGGAATTTCACGCGCAACAGCCGCCGTTTCATTCTGCTCGGACTTTCCGCCTCCGTGGGTTTTTTCTTCGTCTGCACCGTTCAGAGCCTTGTTGCCGGTCTTTCGAGCCAGATCAACACACGCGGCGCTCGCTACTATGGCGGGCACGTGATCATCAGCAGAGTCCAGGAATCTCAACCAGCCATGACGGCCGCCGCTGAGGATCGCTTCATCCGGGAGGCGATTTCCCGGGCGGGAATTCACCCTGCCGCGATTTCGCATCGAACCCACTTCTGGTCGCAAGCGGTCGTGTTTTCAAATGGTGAATCGGTACAGATTCGTCGTGTAATCGGCATGGATTGGTCCACCGAGGGCGTCAAGATCCGCGGGCTTCAATTTGTGTCGGGCAAGCCGGACGAAATGAATGAGCCGGACGGGGCCCTGATCTCCGAGGTGACTGCGCGGCTGCTGGGAGCCCGGGTCGGCGATCAGATAATCCTGCAGGTAAAAAGAGACGGGGGCGCCCTCAACACGGTGCCGCTCCTGGTGAAGGCAGTCTTTCGAGAGGTGAGCATATTCGGGTACTACACGGTGTACATGGACCGTGGCGTCCTCAACCGGGCACTCGGAAAAGGCCTTGACTACAGCGCTACCATTGGCCTCTACCTCGACGATTACCGCGCCGCGGGCCGGATCGCGGCACGTCTGTCCAAGGCTCTGGAGGGCCGCTATACCGCCATGCCCGTGGTGACTTTCATGCCCGAGATCAGCACGATGCTGAGGGCCCTCACCCTGGTAAGCTACGGCATCCTTGCGCTCCTTTCACTTGTCATCGCAGTGGGCATTCTCAACATCTACCGGGTGATCATCTATGAGCGCACCAGAGAGATAGGCACGATGCGCGCCATTGGGATCCAGAGGACCCAGGTGCGAAACATCATTCTCTGTGAGGCACTCTATCTCGCGTTGTGCAGTGTCGCGGCCGGTCTTGCCTTCAGCATTCTCGCGTTGTCGGCTGTTTCCCAGATCCAGTTGAGCGGCGCCGCGGGCTTCGACATATTCCTGGACCGTGGACACCTGAGCTGGGTGCTGTATCCTGACAATGTGGCGGTCGATGCCGTGCTCATCACCTTGATCACCCTTTTTGGCGCCTTGGGTCCTGCCCGATCCGCCCAGCGGATCGAGCCGGTGGTTGCCATTCGAGCCGAATGAAAAGGAACAGTATGAGAATCCTGTCCCGTGCAGCGGGGGTCTGCCTGTTCCTGGCCATGTCGGCGGGGACTTTTGTGGCGCCCCGCACGGGGGAAGCCCAGGCTGCCGGAAACACCCCCGATTTCGTCCAGCTTCTTAAGAAAGCCGACTCCCTCGTGACTTTCCCCGATTCCGATTTTTCCGCCCAGTATACATTCGTACAGGAATCCCCTGGCCAGGGAACGAACTCCAAGCAGGCGATGGTGTTCAGGCGGGACAAGGACAACACCTACCTCATCGTCATCGTGAAGCCGGAAGAGGACAAGGGAAAGGGCTACTTGAAGTCCGGGAACAATCTCTGGTTCTATGACCCCGTGTCGCGTCGGTTCACTTTCACGAGCGCGAAAGACCGCTTCCAGAATATGAATGCGCGCAACTCGGACTTCACACGCTCAAATCTTGCGGGGGACTATAGAGTGACGTCCTCCACACGCCAGAAGCTGGGCAAGTACGACTGCTGGCTCCTGGACCTCCAGGCGACAAGTGACGACATCACGTTTCCGAAAATGAGGATCTGGATCGACGCGGACGGTCTGGTGCGGAAGACGGAGGACTACAGTTACTCGGGCCAGCACGTGAGAACTGTGGCCTTCCCCCAGTATCAGCAGATCGGCGCCCGTTACGTCCCTCAGACAGTCGTCATTTTTGACAAGTTGCGCGGCGCCACCATCAACGGAACGTTCGTCAATGAGCGGACCACGTATACGATCGCTCGACCGTCGCTTGAACGCTTGCCTGATGCGACCTTTACGAAAACATGGCTGGAAAAGCTCGGTGAATAAGGCGTCACACACTCGAGGTGGCCGGTCGGGCCTGCGCCTGCATGCGCTTGCAGCAGCGTTCCTCTGCCTGCTCAGCGCTGGGCTTTCCGCGCAGACTCAACAGGGCTCAGAAGGCGCGGACAGCCTGTTCAATGACGGCCCTGCGGCCTCTCCGCCCCCGGTAAGCCAGCAGCCGGCGCCCGAAGCCCCGGCAGCGGCATCGGTGCGTCCAGATGACCTGCTGCGCGATGATAAAATTCACTTTTTCGGATCGGCGGACATCTATGGCCTTTTCGGGCTTGGCTGGTCCCAGTTTCCGCAGCTGGCTCGGCCGGGCGACAATTTCGGAGCCGAGGCCGGCGGCTCCCTGACGACGAGCTTCGGGTTTGAGGTGAGGCCTGCCAGTGAGCTGAGGATCCGCGGCACGCTGAGCTACTACTTCCCGAGCTCTGGGCCCTTGTTTTCAGAGATGTTCGTCGACTATTCAATTCTCAACAGTGTCTTTTTCCGAATCGGGGTCTTCGCATACACATGGGGGAATTCCCAGTTCTATCAGTTTGCCAACCTGCCGGCGCGCAGCCTGCCGGGGTGGACCACGACCAACGTGCCGCTTTGGGAAAAGACCAATGTCATCACCAGCACCGTCACCGAGACAGTGCCTGTCTCGGTAAAGATGAACATACCTTTCGGGCTAAACGGGCTTACTTTTCTTGCCCGGTTCGACCTGGCAAACTACTTCCCCAATCCATCCACGCCAAGTCCGAAGTACGCGGGGTACGGACTCGAATACGACATGGTGACGGGTCCTATCGAGTGGAGCATCGCTGGATTCTGGCAACATCTCCTCACTCCTCGGGCTTTATTGGCGATGAAAACGAGCGTAAGCGGTTTCGACCTCTCCGCAGAGATGACGATGGCTCTCCCGGTCAGGTTTTCATCTGCAGGCATTTCAACAATCGACACGACGGGGGGCGGCATCTTTGTGGGAGGCGGATTGCAGCGGATCTATCCCACCGCTGTGGTCGGGCTGTCCCGGGAATGGACGGACGCCCATATCAAGTTCTACCTGGAATACGCTTACAACGGAGAGCGTGACCCTGGGACTTCCTGGCTAGCTGATGCGACCGGCCCGGGAGGGCACAATTCGGCCGCCGTCGTGCATTTCTCGAACCTGGGACCGTCCGGCCTTGCCCTCAATCTGCTCTGGCAGCAGAACTGGTCGGATGGATCAGCCCTTATTGGGCCGTTTCTCGAGATTTCTCCCGTGGCACTTACCACGATCCAGGTCGGTCTCCCGCTTATCTTCGGCCCGAACAACAGCGAGGTCTTGAACAATCGCCTGGTGCCCGGCAATAAACGCTTTGAGCTCCTCATCCTTGCGAAGCTCAGCGCCAGCTTTCGGCAATAATCCGAGCGAATAAGACCTTCACGAGACGGTGACAACAAGCCCTTCGGCGCTGATATCAAAATCAAAAAACCGGGACCGCTCGTTCGGAGGTTCCTTTTCGAGCAGTTCCTTCACCAACCTCGCATCCTCGGGTGATCTGCACACAATCAGAAGAAATCCTCCACCGCCCGCACCCAGCAGCTTTGACCCGTACACGTGACGGCCGATCCGGTTCAGGATCTCCTCCACGGGTTGGTTGCTCGAATCAGGATCGAGTTGCTTGTTCAGGATCCAGGATGCACCGACGTGCTCGCCGAAGAGTCTGATGTCCTTCCGAGACATTGCATCTGCACATCGCTGGGGTATGGCATGAATCTCCGCCAGCGTCCGAAGGAACGAACGTTCGCGATCCAGGTATCTGCCCACTACCTTTTGAAGAATGTTTTTTGCCAGCCGCGTTATCCCCGTATAAAATAAGAGCGTTTGTCCGCCATTGACGCGAGGATCCAGCACATCGGCCGGGATGTGGTAGATGTCCGCTTCAGGGACCATGCCAGGGCCGGTGCATATCTTCTTCACTCCCTCCACAACCCCGCCGATCTGATCCTGCCATCCCCCTCCCGTTGAAAGTGCCTGCTCGAGGCGAAGAACCAGGTGGAAGAGCTCGCGCCGGGATACCACCTCTCCCATCATCCGCTTGATCACGGCCATGACGACTGCACCCATGATGCTGGAAGTGCCCAGCCCGCTACCTTTGGGGATCGCTGCAAATGTCGTCATTTCGATGCCGCCGCCGAACGCGCGCAGCATGTCCGGCAGCGCGGGGGAGCCTCCCCAATCGGCCGCATCCGGAGAAAAGCCGGATAGGGCGAACGCGGCCCTGACAAGCGTGAAGCTGAGTGTCGGGTTGCGGTAGTCGAGCAGAGAATCGAGGTCCCGTATTTCCACGTGCTCGCCAAGGTCGATGGAGCGGACGCGAATGAGGAGGTCGGGAATCACCCGCGCATATGCCTGGATGGGCGGCTGACCGTTGAGGTCTACCGCGGCATTCAGCACACACCCGCCATGCTCGAGGGAGTAGGGTGGGGTATCGGACCAACCGCCGCCCAGGTCAAGTCGGGCGGGTGCGCGGCCCCAGACGATCTCGTCGGCGCGCAGGCGGCTTTTCGGCCGGTCCTTCCGGCGGGCCGCGCTCGCGAGAATGACGCTTCCCATCCGGTCAAGCGCAAAGGTGCGTAAAGCGTCGCACCATTCTCCCAGCCTGGCGGCCGTCGGCGGCTCCAGGCCAAGTGAATCCAGCCACCCGCGAGTCTTGCGGCCCAGCTTTGCGTTCATACCGTCCGCAACCCGGCCTGCAAAAGCAGTTTCCTTGTCAGCCGCGATTTTGATGGCTGATCCCAACGTATGCATGATGCGCGCGAGCATGAATGGCTCGGATGCCCTGATCTGGTGTGACTGTACCGAGCACCAATGACCCACCTCGAGCAGGAGCGCGGCTGTGGCCCCTGGATCCGCATCATCGATCAGCAAGTATGCCAGCTCAGGAGCGGATAGATCGCTGCCGATTCTGAAAACCTGCATTCGGGAGGCGACCAGCTCCTCAAGACGGAAGCGCTTCCGACGGGCAGAAAAAGACTCGGGATCCGCGTTCTCAAGAATTTCCGCCATGCTGTACCGACATGCGGAACGCCAGTCCTCTTTCTGGGCCGGAGATGCTTCCTGCGGCTCCAGCATCCAGAGCCAGCGAACAAAATCCGCAGGGTCGCTCACCGAGGGGAACAGGCGCGCTTCCCAAAGTTGCTCCCGCCCTGCGACCTGCGTATTTCCCCAGATCTCGTTCGGGCTTGCGCCCACCAGCTCCATCCACCGTTCGATCTTCATGCCGCAATAAACAAGCTGGTCGCGACCGCTTTCCTTGAAGCTGTCAGCTGTGCCGTAGCAGCGCACGTACCAGATCCGGCCTCCTTGCGGGTCCATCCCTGGCTGCACGTCCACACACATTCCCTGTGCCATGGCGAAGGGCTGTTTTACATCGGCGCCGACGAGCAAATTCTGTCCCGCCAGAGCAACTTCCGCCTCGATCGAGCATCCTTCGACCAGTGAGTTTTCACCGCGGAGCTTCCCCAGGGGTCCGAAGTGATTGTTTGCCTGAAGGCATCTCCCGCGGGCCGCCTGGGGCGCCTCCAATTGAAGAAGCTCGTAGCCGCTCTCGATCAGGCTCTGGCCGGTGCCGAAATGGAGGAACTTGGCTTGGGACAGCGGCTCGACGGAGAAATGAACGGTGGAGAAAAGCTTGAATGCCCTGGCGAGCGCGGCATCCGTCCATTGTGAGCCGGAAGACCTGACCATTTGCATGTAGTATTCGAGATCGGCTTCGCTCCCCAGCGCGCAGCAGATTTCACGGTAGAAATCAAGTGGCGCTGCAAGGACGGCATGCTCGAACTCCCGGCTCCAGGAGAGGGTTCCGTGTCGCAAGGCTGCCCCGCAGAAGCTGAGGAGGCGCGCAGCAAGGGAAGAATCGAATGAGAAAATCCCCGAATCAAGAAGCGTCTGACCGAATCCGTCAACAGCGCCCCATCTCTCCTGCTGCTTCACCGAAGGCTTCTGGAGAAATCTCTTCACTATTCCGTTCACCCCGGCACAGAAAACCCCATGGTGGCTGGCCTCTGAGGGTGTAGAGAGGATCCCCAGGCCCACCGCGCCGTCGCCGTCGAGCTGCAGCCGTTTTGGATCGAAAAGAGGCAGGGCGTCACCGGATGCGATCACAATTTGACCTGACTCGAGGCGAGGCCCGGGAAGAGCCTGGAAGAGAGGCAGTTGTCGATCGAGCAGGGTAGGGTGCAGTGCACCGTCTCCGGAAATCGGCAGCGGAACAAAAAGCTTGCCGCATCCCCCATACGCGGGGAGCCGCCGTGAATCTCCCCCTGAATGAATTATCAGGATCCGCAGACCCTTGAGGACCTCGGCCAACGCCTCCGAGCTCTTGGCCGTTGATCGTCCTCGTAGAACTTCATTGTTGATGACTTCCAGCAGGCAGAAGATGGTGCTTCCGCAGCTCCCCACCCTTTTTCCCAGCGGATCGGCTATCACGAGGATCTGCTCAAAGCCCGTAATAAGACCCAGCTCCACCCTGAGAGAAAGCTGGGAGCGAAACCAACCGGCCTGTCGCTCGTTCGATGCCGTAACGATCAGATAGTCCCACTCGTTGGGCAATCGCACTCTGCCGGCCTCCGCTTTCAAAGCCGGGTCGAACCGTGCGTAATTCCAGTGATGAGAGCTCTTTTCACAGATGACACCATCCTCGTAAGCGTGCGAAGACTATGTAAACAGATAGCGCTCCAGAAAACAAGGGCAGGAGAATAATCCCTTGCGTTCCCCGTCTGCGTGATGTAATACTCTGCACTAAATCAGAAAGGAGAATTGAAAATGAAACGTGCTCTTCTGGTCGGGATCAACGATTATCCGGGTACACAGAACGATCTCCAGGGCTGCGTCAACGACATCACGAACCTCTATGACGTGCTGGTGAAGTATTTCGGCTTCGCCTCGACGGACATCGTGATGCTTTCGGACAAGCGCGCGACGAAACAGGCCATCCTGGAGGGGCTCAAGGGCCTCATCGCGAAAAGCGGGGCAGGGGACAGCGCCGTGTTCCACTATTCGGGCCACGGGTCTCAAGTGCGGGACACGGAAGGAGACGAGCTTGCGGACGGGCTTGACGAGATCATCTGTCCGTGGGACTTCGACTGGGATGGGACGTACATCAAGGATGACGATTTTGCCGCCATATTCAGCGAGCTGAAGAAGGGGCTGTCGCTGGAAGTCATCCTCGATTCGTGCCACTCGGGCACGGGAACACGGGAGATGATCATCGACAGGACGAGCCTGCGCGATCAGCAGGCCGGGCTCCTTGACGAAAAGGCCCTCTGGGCGAGCAGTCATTGCATACGACCGCGCTTCCTCGCGCCTCCCGCGGATATCGCCCTGCGGGCAGACGACATTTTCGGAGACGCCCTGAAGCTGCGCCGCATCGGAGAGGAAGGGGTGCTGAATCACGTGTTGTGGGCAGCGTGCCGTTCGGACCAGTACTCCGCTGACGCTGATGTCGGGGGCAGGCCGGGGGGAGCGTTCACCTACTTCTTCTGCAAGCATATCAGGGATACGGCGGGGAGGGTGAGCCGGACAGACCTGATAAAGCTGGTGCGGGCTTCCTTGAAGCACGAAGGCTTTTCCCAGGTGCCTCAGCTCGAGTGTCAGGAGAATCTCAAGAAGACGGGAGTGTTCGTTTAGTGTAGCAATTGAGGACCTATTGGCCAGGAAGGTGTTAACAGTAGCCGCGAGGCTCACATGTTGCTACACTAAGCATTGAATGGCACTGCAAAGTCTAGTCGGTGCCATGAATATTGCATGAGATCCTCGCCGGTGCCGAAGATGTTCCTTTCGATGAGGCGCAGCCTCAGCGCACGGCGATCCCGAGCGGTTTTCAAAGAGCGGTCCAGCAGGAATCGCGCCTCCTCTATTGTGAATAGCAGGCGGATATAGCGGGACGGATGACTGCTGTTGTCAACGACTTTAGAGAATATCCAGCTTTTGAACTCCATATCGTCGCCGGCATGAATCCTGTCGGCGAGTTCTTGCGGCGTGAGGCGGTAATCACCCCACAGGCACTCTCTCACTACCACCTCCGCCGCCTGGTAGAAGTCTTCCGAATCCTGGATTTTCTCCCGCTCCATACCCGGGATTCTGTCGCCCTTTCCTGAGGATGTCAACGCGTTCCGGGTATGCTGGTTCTCCGCAGGACGACTCGCTTATTGAGAAGTCGACACATGCCCCTTCGCGTTCGAGGTAAAGAGCAGCGCCGCGCACACATATACCAGGCCCACCCCCATGAGGACCGCGCTGAAACCCGCGGAAGTGGAGATGAGGCGAGTGAGGACCGAGCCGGTGACGGAAAGCGCGCCGTTCATCCCCCACGCCCACGGCAGGATCGACTTCCTGTTCGCGGACAAGACTGCCAATCCGGTGGGGAATGGGACGCCCAGGAAGAGCCCGAACGGGGCAATGAGGCCGGCCGCCAGCAGCGCTTTGAGCGGAAGGGAAAGCCCAAGCCCGGCTCTTAGAATTGAGGACAGACCGAACCGGTAGAAAAGAACAAAAGCCACAATGCCGCCTACAGCGGCCATGACCACAGCTCGTCCATTTCCTTTCAACTTTCCCGAGGCAAGACTGCCGATGCCGGAGGAAATGAGGAGAATTGTGATGACTATGGCGTTGGCATACACGGGGTCAGCCAGGAAGAAAACAAATCGCTGGATCAGGAATATTTCCGCCATCATGTAGCCGATGCCGAGCGCGGCATAGTAGGCAATCACCCCCAGGGTCCCGCGCTGCCCCATGAAAAGCTCTCTCCAGCGCGCAACCAGGGGGAGCATGATGATAAGCAGGCCGAAAATCAGGGACTGAAGAAAGGTACCGAGAAGCAAAAGGTATCCCCATTCTTCCGAGATCTCCCCTGCGTGCGAAATGAAAAGCGGAAGCGTAGCCGGTTTCAGGTACCCTGAGTAGTAAGGTTTGTCGTCCGACGCCGGTCGAATATCGAAAACATAATCAGAAAAAAGCTCCGCCTGCCTCCCCGCCAGCATCCATTCGAGGGAGTAGTGATAAAGATCACTGGCCCTCAGCTCCGCGTCCGGCGCTTTTCCTGTTTCGGTTGCCGCATCGTCGGCCTGATAAATCCCGCGATACCCTGCCAGGATCCGCCCGAAGTCCTTCTCTCCCCGGGGCATGCCGTCGTAGTAGTCAGGCTCGAAGGACATCCGGCGGCAATACTCTTTCAGCAGGCCGACTTCCATGGTGCTGAAATCGTCATTCTTTATCAGCACGGTTGCCGTGGAAAGGAGCAGGTTGAAGGCGAAGATCCTTTTTTCAGGATTCCTGATTCCGCTCCTCCGCATCGCATCGACCACTGTCGAAAGAAGCTTGGGCACGTTCCGCGGCGGGCTCAGCGTGTCCCATACGGTTATCGAGAGGACGCCCGATGGTGAGAGGCACTTCAGGTATTCCTGGAGAGCCTCCGTCGTGTAGACATAATTCTCCTCAACCGAATACCCGCCCGCCTGCGACAGACCGATCGAATCGATAAGCCCGATCTCTACAAGATCGAATCGCTCTTCGGTCGAGCCCGCAAATGACCTCACCTCCGCGTTCACCAGCTTCACCCGCCGATCTGCAAGAAAATCCCCCCCGTATTTCCTGAAAAATGGCACGTCTCTCAGCATATGCACGAGGTCGGGATTCGACTCGACAACCCATACCTCTCTTGCGCCGTGATGGATGGCCGTGTGCACGCCGGCGCCTCCGCCGAGCCTGAGCACGAGGACGCGGGGCTTCGTGAGAATGATGTAGGGCGCCGACATGGGGAGGAAGTCAATGTAGCTTTCCTCGTCGCTCTTCAACTTCCGCATGACGCCGACCGGCCCGTTACCGTCAACGTACATACCCAGGAACGCATTCTGGGGCATTTTCGAAAGTGATACGCCGGCATTATCGCTGAGACCGGGCGCGAAATGGAAATACGAGCTGGAAAATACGCGCGTTTCACCCAGGGGACTGAATGCATCGTAGACGAGCGTCGAATCGGGGTATTTGCGGGCGTAGCTTTCACCCTTGAAGTCCGAGACGTTGAGGCTCCCGAACCGGCCAAGAAGGATGAAGCCGACCGAGGCAACAACGACCAGGAGCGCGGCTTCAAGGCGCCGTATTTTGAATCGGTCCTCCTCCGCGCTCCATCGCAGGCAGCAGAGAAGAGCAGGAAGGACGGCGACCCCGACCAGGGGATAGATGAGAAAGCCGGGCGGGAAAAGGAACATGAAGCCGAGTATGAGAAGCCCGCCGAGACCCGAGCCGAGCATGTTCCAGAAATAGAGCTGGTGCATCCTGCCGGCCAGAGTCATGAACATGACACCGATGAAAATCCCCCCGGCGAAAAAAGGAACTCCGTACAGCACGTAGTACAGCGCGATCCACCAGAGCTGAGAGGGGTCCGTGGCAATGAGGACCGGGTTGAAAGGCACCTGCTGCGCCAGGGCATGGGCGACCGCCATCGATGGGCCCAGCGCGAAGGCCGAGGAAGCCAGCCACGTGTCGGGGTTGGCGCGGATACGGTTTCCAAGAAGGGTGAGAAGCGTCCCGGCCAGCCCGAAACCCAGCAGGGCGATGCTGATCACCATGGAGCCGAAGTTCGACCAGCTTGCCACCGAGAAAGCGCGCATCACTTCGATCTCGAATGCCAGGACGCAGACGGAAACAAGGAAGAGCGCCGCCAGCCTCACGTCGGAGAGTTTTGTCCGCCTGAGCATCATTCGGTGGCCTTGGGATCCGCTGCGGTGTGCAGGCCTCCACCCTTGCTCGTAAAGGGGACGAAAATCTCCTTGTGCTTCCCCTGGTAGATGTCCTCTCTCTCCAGGTCCACCGACCCGTCTCCGTTCACGTGCTTCGTGATGCGAAGGATGGTCTGGCCTGAAGGAGGACCGACGGGGATGACCATGATGCCCTCGGGCGCAAGCTCACGAAGCAGCTCCGGCGGGACATGGTCGATGCCGCACGTGACGATGATGCGGTCGAACGGCGCGTGCTCCGGCCACCCGTTGTAGCCGTCGTCGATCTTTCTCTGGATGTTGCCGTACTCGGGATACTTCGCCTTGCATCGCTGGTAGATGGCGTCCGTCTCGCGGGCCAGCGCTCCTACGATCTCTATGGTGTAGACGTGGTTGGTCAGCTCCGACAGGACGGCGGACTGGTATCCCGACCCCGTGCCGATCTCCAGCACTTTCTGATCCGGCTGCGGATCAAGATAATCCGTCATTCGGGCCACCATGTGAGGCCCTGAAATGGTCTGACCGTACCCTATGGGAAGTGCCGCATTCTCGTACGCGCGCCGCGCATCACGGGCGAAGTACTCGCGTGGAGCGCGGAGGAATGCCTCGAGGATGCGCTCGTGCGTGATGTTCCTGGTTCGCAGAAGCACCTGCGCTCTCTCCCACTTCGCCAGGAGGTACTTTTCCTTCTGGTCCGTGTGGGTGAGCATCCAGGAGACGAACGCGGCCCGGTCGGTCAGCGGCGGCTTCTCCTTCCGGGAGGCAACGTCAAAGACCGGCCCCTGCTCGCCGAGCAAGATCGGACCTGTCTCCGGTGCGATCTGCGGCTTGGGTTTCACCTGTGCCGCAACAGGCACTGCCTTGGCAGCATGAACAGGGGCCGGCGCGGGAACGGAGACCGGGGCAGGAACTGTATTCGGGGCAGGGGAGGGCTCGGGTACAGGCACCGCGGCGGCGGTGGCCGCTGGTGCAGGTGCAGGGACCACGTCTGGAGCAGGTGCGGGCTCAGGGGCCGGCGCGGCCGCCGCAACCGGCTCAGGGGCGGGGACCGGTGCGGGCTTCGGCTGCGGGGAGGGGATGGCTACCGTGATTCGCGGAGCCGGCTGATCCGAATCCGACTCTCGCCCGCTGATGTCGACCATGATGAACACTGCGAGCACGACAAGCAGGCCCACCGCAGAGGCGATCAGGACGCCTACGGAGCTTCGATTGCTCGGAGGGGCGGTCGGAACTTTGACTGCGGGAGCGACCGAGCGCGGCTGATAGCCGCAGACTCCGCACGCCTTGCCTGACTCGAGGTCAAACCCGCACTCGGGACATTGCGAGCTCACGAGTTGCACTCCCCTCCTGAGAGAAATCTAGAATACCCTAGAATATCGACTCGTTCCATTGTCAAATTGAGGCGCGAGGCTTGATTAAAGGCCGCGATTGGGCTAAGCAGTACGATCCGCGCGAAACCATTCAGGAAAGGTGGGTAGATGGCACAGGAAATGACCAGGCTCGCTGTGGAGGGCAGAGAAATCGTGCTTCTGGGCACGGCGCACGTTTCGCGTGAGAGTGTCGAGGAAGTGCGGCGCGTCATCAACGAGGAAAAGCCGGACCGGGTCTGCGTGGAGCTGGATGAGGGGCGGCACGCTTCGATGAGCCAGGGCAACAGCTGGCAAAACCTGAATGTGGGCAAGGTGATACGGGAGGGAAAGGGATTCCTCCTCATGGCAAACCTCGTGCTGGCCTCGTTCCAACGCAGGCTGGGGAAGGACCTCGGCGTGAAGCCCGGGGAGGAAATGCTTGCCGCAATCCAGGTCTCCCAGGAGCTTGGCATTCCGTATTCTCTCTGCGACCGAAACATTCAGGTGACGCTGCGCCGGGCATGGGGCCGCACGCGTCTCTGGGGCAAGATGAAAATGCTCTCCGCCATGCTCGCGTCGGTGTTCACCAATGAAAAGCTGACGCCGGAAGACATCGAAAAACTGAAACAGAAGGACGTTCTGCAGAGCATGATGGAGGAGCTGGCCGACTACCTGCCGGCCGCCAAGGCCGTGCTCATAGACGAACGGGATATCTATCTCGCGGCGAGGATCTATCAGGCGGAAGGGAACAAGGTGGTCGCCGTGGTCGGAGCGGGACACATCAACGGCATTGCGTCGCACATCATGGCGTTGGCCGAAAAAAGGGAAACAGTCGATCTCGGGCCTCTCGACCAGCTGCCCATCAGGGGATGGGCGGGCCGCGTGCTTCCCTGGCTGATTCCCGCCGTCATCGTGGTTCTCTTCGGGCTCGGATTCATCAAGGCGGGATGGCAGATGAGCCTGGAGATGTTCTGGCGCTGGCTCCTGCTCCATGGAGGGCTTGCCGCCTTGGGGTCTCTGCTCGCCTCCGCCCATCCTTTGACCATCGTCATCGCCTTCGTGGGTGCGCCGATCGGGACTCTGAATCCGTTCGGCAAGATCGGCCTTTTCACCGGCGTGGCCGAGGCATTCCTGAGAAAGCCCCGGGTGCGGGATGTGGAGAACCTCTCCGAAGACCTGACAACCTTCAAGGGATTTTACATGAACCGGGTCACGCACATTCTCATCGTTTTCTTCCTGTCCACCCTCGGGGCGGCAGTCGGCAACATCATTGCCATCGGCTGGCTCGCCGCGCTGCTGAAGGGCGGGAGCTGAGTCAGCCGATCCTGTATCTGTAGATATTGCCCTGGGTGCGCTCCGGGCTCAGACTCGGGAACCGCCAATAGTGCGAGACAACGCGGGCGCCCGGTGCGAGCTCCCGGCTGAGCTTCGCCTCCAGGCGCGCCATGACAAAGCCCACCTGGAAGACGGTGATGAGCTGGTAGCGGGATAGGTCCTTTCTCCAGAAGCTTCCCCAATGGATGAAGGCGCGGCCCGCAAGCCCCGCCATCCGGATATTGCGCCGCGAGATGAGCACGAGCACCGGGTTGACCTCGTATCCGTGGCTTTCCGCGCCCTTGAACGCAAGCGCGATGACGACGCGTCCATCCCCCGATCCGAGGTCAGCGGCCTTTTCTCCACGCTGCACATCGGCGAGATCCGCGATCATGCGGGTCTCGTTCGCGCTGCTCGGATCGTAGATGGCGCCGCGCCCCAGCGGGAAGAAGACGAAGAAAAAGAGGTAGACCACGATGCCCACGATTGCAACTGTCAGAATTGCGGCCATTGGGGATTCAGGGTATCAGCGATTGGCCAATCGGAAAAGCCCCGCGATCCAAATTGACCCCGGGACCCCCAGCGATTATCTTCATCCGTAATGCCAGAGCTGACCGCCACACAACTCGCCCGGCTGTACGATTCGTTTCGCGACACGGAAGTGACATTCAACACCCAGGTGATCGCCGCCAGCGGGCTCATGCCCGCGGACGTCCATCTCAAGGTTGCCGAGCAGCACCTGCCCTGCGTGCTGTATGCCTGCTCCCTGCGCGGCGCCCGGGTCATCGCGGACCTGGGAGACGCGACCATTGCATCGCACCTTCGCCCGAACAGCATGGTTTCCCTTCGCCTGGCATTTCGCCCTTCAGGCGAGCCGGCGCCGCTTGCGTTTTTCGTCTCGTGCCGGGTTGAAGGCCTGTCGGACTCCAATCCACAGAAGCCGCAGGTGCAGTTCGTGGCGCTCGAGTTTACGCAGCGGCCCTCGGACACGCTCATCGGCATCCTCGGGTCCCTGCTGGAGGTCAACACCAACTCGGTCCGGCGAAAGGATGAGAGAATCGTGATCACGCCGGAGACCATGCGGATGATCGGGCTGGACTCGAAAGAGAGCTGCGTGGCCATCGGAGGAGCACCCCGTCGATGCATCGTACACGACCTCTCATTCGGCGGGGCCAAGATCCTCGTCACGGGTGTGCAGGCGCCGCGGGAGGAGAAAAAGGTTCTTCTCAAGCTGGCACGATGCGAGTTGCAGGATGACATGGTGCTGGACGGGAATATCGTGCGCGTAGAGGAAGTCGAAGGGAGAAAGGACGTCGTGGCGCTCAGCATCCAGTTTTCTTCCGACCCGCCCATCGGCTATAAGCAGAAGATAAACGGCTACTTTGCCGCGCAGAGCAAAGCGCGCTGAAACCCGGACGGGACGAAGGATCCGGCATATGAGCGAATTGCCCCCCGCCGATGCATCCCGGCGCGCAGAGAAGACCTGGACCCAGGAGACCGTCTTTCCCATTCTTCTTGCCATAAGCGTGTCTCACCTCCTGAATGACACGCTCCAGTCCCTGATACCCGCTCTCTACCCCATTGTGAAAGACTCGTTCCAGCTCACATTTGCCCAGATCGGCCTCGTCACGTTTACTTTTCAGGTCACCGCGTCACTCCTTCAGCCGATCGTGGGCGCCATTACGGACCGGAGGCCGCAGCCATTCTCCCTGGTCGTGGGCATGGGATTCACCCTGATTGGCCTGGCATTATTGTCTTTTGCAGGCAGCTTTGGGATGCTTCTTCTCTCGGTGGGGATGGTGGGCGTCGGCTCCTCCATTTTCCACCCCGAATCTTCCCGTATTGCGCACCTGGCAGCGGGCGCGCGAAGGGGATTTGCGCAGTCATTCTTCCAGGTGGGCGGGAATGCAGGGTCGTCGCTGGGCGCCCTCCTCGCCGCCCTGGTGATTGCCGAAAGGGGAAGATCCAGGATTCTATGGTTCACCCTTCTTGCCGCGGCGGGCATCGTCGTGCTTGCACAGGTGGGCCGCTGGTACAAGGCACACGGGTCGCGCATCCACAAGAGCCAGGGAGTGATGGCTGCCGCCCTGCGGCCGCCAGTTGCAGGGCGAAGGGTGATCTTCTCAGTGGGCATACTTCTCATATTGATATTTTCCAAATATTTCTATCTTGCGAGTATGACCAGCTATTACACGTTTTATCTCATCGCAAAGTTCAGGCTTTCCATACAAAGCGCCCAGCTCCACCTCTTCCTCTTCCAGTTTGCGGTGGCGGCCGGCACCCTGATCGGCGGCCCCGTGGGAGATAGGATAGGACGGAAATACGTCATCTGGATCTCGATCCTCGGGGCGGCGCCATTCACCTTGCTGCTTCCCCACGCGGGCCTGGTGGGCACCACGCTCCTCTCGGTATGCATCGGTGTGATTCTGTCCTCTGCTTTTTCAGCCATCCTGGTCTATGCGCAGGAGTTGATTCCCGGCAAAGTGGGTCTCATTTCAGGGTTGTTTTTCGGCTTTGCATTCGGCATGGGAGGCCTTGGATCAGCAGCGCTCGGAAAGCTCGCCGACCACACCAGCATTGAATATGTGTATCAGCTCTGCGCTTTCCTGCCTCTTCTCGGGCTGTTTGCCGCATTTCTGCCCCGCATCAGGAAAAACAGCAGCGCTGTCCAGCCGGCGTGAAGAATTTTTTGAGAGCGTGTCGATTTTGTCGTGCCTTGTTCGACGTGCAGATAGAAGGAGACAATACCATGATTCCAAGGACAGTTTCCCTTGCAGTAACTGCCGCCGGGATCCTCCTGGCAGCATCGAGCCCCGTTATCGCTCAAGGAAGCCCGGCAGCCCCCCTTAAGACCGGTTACGCTCCTGTCGACGGCCTCAAGCTCTACTACGAGCTCTACGGAACGGGCGAACCGCTCGTCCTGCTGCACGGTGGGGTGGGCGCGACTGAAATGTTCGCCGATATCCTCCCGCTGCTCGCGAGCTCTCGGCGGGTGATTGCGGTTGATCTGCAGGCCCACGGGCGCACCGCTGATATTGACAGGCCCATAAGCTACGAGGCCATGGCCGACGACATCGCTGCGCTGATCAAGTACCTCGGATTCGAGAAGGCTGACGTCATGGGCTACTCGCTCGGCGGCGGCGTGGCCCTGCGCACCGCCATTCAGCATCCCGAAGTCGTCAGGAAGCTGGTGCTTGTCTCGACTCCCTTCAGGCGAGATGGATGGTACCCGGACATCCTCGCGGGAATGGCGCAGATGGGTCCGGGAGCCGCTAAGCCGATGAAGCAGACCCCGATGTACCAGCTCTATGCCAGAATAGCGCCGAAACCGGCAAATTGGCCGGTGCTGCTCACCAAGCTCGGCGACCTTCTCAGAAAGGACTATGACTGGTCGAAAGACGTGGCAGCGATCAAGGCGCCCACGTTGCTCGTGGTGGGTGATGCTGATGCCGTTCGTACCTCGCATGCCGTGCAGTTCTTCGAGCTCCTTGGCGGCGGCAGGAAAGACGGCGGCTGGGATGGGTCCGGAATATCAAATGCCCGGCTCGCCATCCTCCCCGGCCTGACGCACTACACAATCTTTTCATCGCCTGCGATGGCCGCCACTGCCACGGCGTTCCTTGATGCCGCCGTGCCGGCGGCCAGGTGATTTCAGCGAAAGGAGAGATGATCATGAGATTCCTGAGCATCTATAAGACCGCGGAAAGATGGCCCCCTACACAGGAAGATATGGCCAAGATGGGCAAATTGATCGAGGAAGGGATGAAAGCCGGCTGCGGCTATCCTTCCTGTTAGGGACTTTTTCAGAGCGCGATTAAGCTGCCGGACGTCCGCTATGACTCCAGGATCTTCATGGCGTCCTCCTGGAAGGCGTCCATGATGTAGCTGATGCCGCTCACCTGGGACGCTTCCTCGGTGAGGGCGACGATGTCGTTCCTGTCCACCGAGTCCAGGCGGAAGCTGCGCGCGCCTGCCATGAATTGCGTGAGCCCGGTGCGAAGCTTGTCGACGAAGGTCGCGATGGCCACGGCGCCGAGGGGAACGCGGGTAGCTTCCTTGCCGAACCGCTCGTGGATGGTAGACCAGCCTGCGAAGATCTGCTCGGGGGTCGTCCCGTATTGGCTTACGGTTGCTGGCAGCTCATCCCAGTTACGCCCCTGCTTCTTGCTGAGGACATCTGTGATGTTGTCCCCTACGAAGCCCGGGATCATGAGCGCGCGCCCCATGCAGACTGCCTTGAAATAGGGGTCGCCCATGGCAATGACCTTGAAGATATGATCCTCGGTGGAGAAGCCTCCTGCCATCGAAAGGTCCGGCGTCCACTTCCCGCGCGAAGCCAGCTTCTGGGCGCACTGATACGCCATGGCCTGGAGGTAGAAGGTGGGGATTCCCCACTCCTGCATCATTCGCCACGGGCTCATACCCGTGCCCCCGCCTGCGCCGTCGATTGTCACGAGGTCCACCCGGGCCTCCGACGCCCACTTGATCGCCATGGCGAGCTCCCGCATGCCGTAGGCTCCGGTCTTCAGCGTGACCCTCTCCACCCCGACGCTGCGCCGCAGGTGCTCGACCCGCCGCAAGAACTCTTCCTCGTCGATGAACCCGAGCCGTGAGTGGCGTTCGAACTCTTTGATCCCGCCGCTGCGAAACGCAGCCTGCACGGAGGAGTTGGACGGGTTGGGCGTGACGATATACCCGCGCTTCTGCAGCTCCAGCGCCCTGTCGAGGTCACGGATCTTGATCTCCCCGCCGATGCACTTGGCGCCCTGGCCCCACTTCAGCTCGATGGCCTTGACGCCGAGCTTTTCAACGACGTACGACGCCACCCCGAGCCGGGCGTCCTCCACGTTGGTCTGGACGATGATGTCGCCCCACTTGTCCTGCCATTCCTTGTAGATCCTGATCCTGCGCTCCATCTCGGGGGAGTGCGCGACCCTGCCCTTGTCGTCGAGCTGAAGGCCGGGATCGATCCCGCACACGTTCTCCCCTACGACGAGCGTAATACCCGAAATCGCAGCGCCCACGGCGTAGCTCTCCCAGTGCTTGCGTGCGATGTCCGTGGACCCGAGGGCGCCGGTGAAAATCGGCATTTTCATCCGCACGGGGTGGTTGTGGCCGTAGACGGCCGACGTGTCCACTTCCGGGAAGATCGCCTTGTCGGGATTGGCCTCGTCGATCGCCTTCGCGCCCAGCGCGTACCCCATGATGTTGAGGTGGGAGTAGTCGACAGGGTACTTCTTATCGCTTCCCGCCGTGATCTCCCCGAAGGGCCCGGGATAGATCACCTCGCGGCCTCTCAGTGAGGCCTTGAAGATGTCGCAGTTTCCCGTGCAATTGTCCATGCACCGCGTGCAGATGCCGGACAGCGGCGACACGTCGCGCGAACGGTTCCTCGTGGTGATTGCGTCATTCGCCCCTGGCTGTTGAAGATTCATATTTATGCTCCTTTTGAATATTGTTTCACTATTCATACGGCTTCATAGACCGGGTGTCAACGGGAACAATCCCGCCACAAAGGCGGTTCGTTGCTCCCTTCGTCCGGCGCCTGACGGAGGAATAGGGAATTGACTTGACCCCAGCTGCCGCTCACAAAAAAGCCCGCAAAATGCGGGCTTCTCGTGAATGGAGGTGGCGGGAGTCGACCATGTGCTGCCATTTTGAGTCCCAATAGCCACGTTCCAGACACCCCTTTGGATCGCGGTTGACTTCCCGGCGGCATAGGTGTTGAATGGAGGGGTCACTTCATTGTGCCCCTTGGAAAGTAGCATTGAGAACGTGCGGAGGTGAACGGGAAGGGTTCAGGGGCGACCTTTCCCTAAAACGTTCTTGCTAGGATGGCGTACGCCATCGGATTCATGCGGGCTGCGCTTGCCGCCGTGTGAGACCGCGAGACCCCCGGATCCTACGAGCCGCCAGAGAAGCTCTGAAAGGCGTGGCCGATGCGGCGTACTCGGGGCCGCGCGCCATGTCCACTAGCGTTCGAGCGGCAAGTGTACCGGTTGCCCACCCGACGCCGCTGAGCGCTGAATCGCGAGCACGACCTCCTGGTCCAGCCTCGCCTGCATCGGCCCGTAGGTGACCTCGCCGTCACCGCGAACCGCATCGATAAGGCTCATAAGGCAGCTTGCGACGGCTATCTCATCGTCATGCCACTGGACTCCCTGTCCGTTGGCGCGCGAGCGAAAGGGATTGTCCCACTGAACAACGGGAATTGACGGATCCCCCGTGTGGGCCACAATCGCCACCAGGGCTCCGCCGTCGTTCCGCTCCAACCGGCGCTCCAGCGTGAGAAAGCGGGGGGCCTCTTCCCCCGGGGCGAGAAGCGTCAGCCATTCCTGGGAGTCGATTCCGACGCCGACGCTGATTCCCATCCCCTTCTCCGCAAGGAACCTGCTGCTTCTCCACCAGCGGAGGGCCGAATCGTAGGCGACGTCCGTCCAGTGGTAGATGCCCACCCGGCCATCCTCGAACTCGACGATGGCGTGCTCCTGAGTCTCGGTCCGCGCGCCGCGCGTTCCGGCCAGGCGGGACCAGTGCGGCGCCAGCCCATAGGCGGCGGAGAACCCGACGACCTGTTTCGGGCGCGCGTTGAACCCGAGATAGCTCCTCATGACGCTTACGCCGTGATAGCCATGGCCGGCAAAATCGTTGAAGGTGGAATACACCTTTCCGAAGAGACCCTGGGCGATGAGCTTCAGCTTGATCTGCTCCATCGGCCGGCGGTGGAATTGCTCGGCGACTTCGACTTTCAGCCGGCGCTCCTTCGCCGCCGCGATGATTGCGTCGGCCTCGTGCAGGCTGTAGGCGATCGGAGTCTCCAGCAGCACGTGCAGCCCGTGCCGGACCGCCATCAGGCCAACCTCGCCGTTGGCGCGCCCCTGCACGCAGACGATTCCGATGGACGGTGCTGTCTCCCGAATCAGCCGATCGATGTCGGTGAACGCCGGCACGCCGAGCCGAAGGCCCAGAGCATCGGCTGCCTCTTTTCGACGGCCCCAGATCGAGACAAGCTGCAGGTCGTCTGCAAGCGCCGTCACGAGGGGTCCATACATGTACCCCGATCGAGCGCCAGTTCCGATGAGACCGACACGGACCCGTTCTCTCAGATTGGACATCGCTTTCCCCTTCCACACTTGTCTGGCGGTCGATTCCGGGCGTTGGGCGTTTCCGCCAACCCCGAGTGCCCCGAGAGCAACTCAGTGCCTGGCAAGCGGACGAGATTTCCTCTTGACAGTCGACCAACGACCAGGTATTGTATCATGAAACTGCTTCTATGAAAGCACTTTCATAAGGAGGATGTAATGGGACGATGATCAGATGGCCAAGGAGTTGGAAAGAGGACGATCGATTCGGTCTTAGCGTGCATTCGATCAATCCGGGTGGAGGATTGATGGAGTGCCAGCAAGGGAATCCACTGAACTCAGGAGGGATCTGATGAAGAAGACTCTGGCTGTGTTGAGTTTACTCCTTGTTTCGTTCACCGTTGCGTTCGCAAGCGGCGGCGGTGAGAAAGCTGCTGCCGCGTCACAGACCGTGACGATGATCTTCGATGCGGTTCAGCAGAACCACGACGCGCTGTATCAGGAATATGCCCAGAAGTACACAACGGCGCATCCCGGCGTGAAGGTCGTAGTCACGTATGGACCTAAGACTGTTACCGATCTGCTGGGCCTTTACCTGCAATATTTCGCGGCCAAGCGATCCGACGTCGACATCTACGGGATCGATGTCATCTGGCCCGGTGACATCGCCGATCACCTCGTCGATCTGAATGCGTACGGGGCCAAGGACGTGGTCGGTCAGTATTTCTCGAGCATGGTGCAGAACGATACCGTCAAGGGGCGCCTCGTCGCCGTTCCCTATCTCGCGAACGCCCCGGTCCTCTACTACCGGACAGATCTCCTGAAGAAATACGGCTTCACCAACCCGCCGGGCACGTGGGCAGAGCTGGCGGACATGGCAGCTGCCATTCAGAAAGGTGAGCGCGCGGCGGGCAACCAGGATTTCTGGGGTTTCGTCTACCAGGGGAAGGCATACGAAGGTCTCACGTGCGACGCCCTGGAATGGGTTGCTTCGTACGGCGGCGGGACGGTGGTGGACTCGAGCGGAAAGATCACCATCAACAACCCGAACGCGGTTGCCGCTCTCAAGTTCGCGGCTGGTACGGTCGGCACCATCGCTCCGGCAGGAGTCACGGGTTTTGACGAGGAAGCCTCCCGTGCGGTGTGGCAAGCCGGCAACGCTGCATTCATGAGGAACTGGCCGTACGCCTACACCCTCGGCAACGCCGCCGACAGTACGATCAAGGGCAAGTTCGACATAACGACGCTGCCGGCGGGCACAAGCGGGCAGAAGGCAGGCGCTCTAGGTGGGCTCGCTCTCGCGGTCTCGAAATACTCCAAGAGCCCGCAGCAGGCGGCCGACGTGGCGTTCTATTTCGCGGGCAAAGATTTCCAGAAGGCAATGCTCATCAAGTCTTCCGAGCCGTCGCCCATCGTCAGCCTCTACCAGGATCCGGACGTGCTGAAGGCGATTCCGTTCTTCAGCAAGATGAAGGATGTCCTGACGAACGCGGTTCCGCGGCCGTCTACCGCGACAGCTCCCAAGTACAACGAGGTTTCGCGGTTGTTCTTCACAGCCGTGCACAGCACGCTCACCAAGGAGCAGGACCCGCAGGCTGCCCTCACCGGGCTCGAATCCAGCCTCCAGGACCTTCTCAACAAGTAGCGGCGTGGTGGCAACGCCCTCAAGGGTCGCCCCGGCGATCCTTGAGGGCCACCCGCCCGACCATGCATGATCGCCCCAGGAAGTGCGCGGTGAAACAACTACGTGATTCGCTCAGTCACGCGGCCAGAATCGAGCAACGCTCCGCATACCTGCTGGTCACGCCTGCCCTGCTCGTGGTGCTTGTCGTGGCGATCTATCCCCTTGGCTCCGGGCTTCTGAAGAGCTTCACGGACGAGACGTTCGCCAGCGATCGCGCCCCTGCGTATGTTGGGCTGCGGAACTATTCGAGCCTGCTCGGCGTCGCCGTTCGAATCACCAAGCCGCTGACGGACCTCGCGACGGGCGCGGCCCTCACCGATTCTCGTACGGGAGCGCCGAAATACCCTTCGCCGGACGATGTCCTGCCCCGACGGCCGGTCCGCTATTCGCCGCTCGGCGAATTCTCTGTGCTCGGAACCCGCGTGGTAGTCGGCGCGCGCGACCCGGCATTCATCCTGGCCATCCTGAACACCCTCGCGTTCACCCTCATCACGATCAGCTTCGAAGTCACCCTTGGCACCCTTCTCGCTCTCCTGCTTCAAAGGAGGTTCCGCGGCCGGGGGGCACTGCGCGCGATCATGCTCGTTCCCTGGGCGATTCCGACCGTCATCTCGTCCCGAATGTGGGCATGGATGTTCGCGTCCACCCGGGCCGGCTTTTTCAACGTAATCCTGCAATGCGCGGGGATCGGCAATGGGCAGATACCCTTTCTCGAGATCAAGGGCTGGCAGCTTCCCATCATGTGCATGATCGACATATGGAAGACGACGCCATTCATGACTCTGCTAGTCCTCGCAGGGTTGCAGCTCATTCCCCTTGAACTGTACGAAGCCGCGGAAGTGGACGGTGTGACTCGGACCCGGCGATTCTGGCGAATCACTCTTCCTCTCCTTCGGCAAACGCTCGCCGTCGCGTTGGTTTTCAGGACCCTCGATGCTCTGCGCGTGTTCGATCTCTTCCAGATTGTCCTCGGAGAGTCTCGCTACTCCATGGCGAGCTACACCTACTACCAGCTCATCCAGAACCGGGCCGCCGGATATTCCGCGGCCAGCGGCGTGATAATCTTTCTTCTGATCTTCGGCTTCGCGGTCCTCTACACGAGAATCCTGGGCTTCCAGGCCGCGAGTCATCAGGAGTAGTGCATGGCAAGTTCATCCGCGCTGCGGATCACAGGTCGCGCCGCCTTTATGCTCCTCCTGGCGGTGGTCTTTGCGCTGCTTCTCTTCCCCTTCTACTGGATGCTCAACTCGGCGCTCAAGTCCGAGCCGCAGCTGCAGATGACGCCTGCCACGTTCGTGCCGCGCAGCCCGTCTACACGCCTCGTGCTGTTCAGCAGCGAAAGCTTCCGCGGGATCTTTTCCGATGACCAGGTACTGCGTGGCGTGTTCAACAGCGCCATCGTGGCGGGGCTCACGACGGTTTTTTCCCTTGTTATCGGATCCTTAGCCGCGTTTTCGCTGGGAAAGCTGCGTTTCGCCGGCAGGACTCCGATCTTGTATCTGGTGCTCGTGATGACGATGTTTCCCCAAATCAGCGTCCTGTCGGGTCTGTACACCTTTCTGCAATGGACGCGCCTGGGTCCCATCCCGAGCATGATCCTTTCCTACATGCTGTTTTCCCTGCCATTCACCGTGTGGCTGCAGACGGCGTTCTTCCGCAGCATCCCGAGCGCTCTCCTGCAGGCCGGCTACATCGATGGCGCTTCGCCCCTGCAGGTTCTCCGCTTTATCATGCTCCCCCTGACCGTTCCTGCGCTGGTAACAGCGGGCCTGCTGGTATTCATCAACGCCTGGAACGAGTATCTCTTTGCGCTGACATTTACGTCGATTGCGCCGAGGGCCCGTACCATCCCTGTCGTGATAGCTCTCTTCCATGGGCAGTTCGCACAGCAGGAGCCTTTCGGGGAGATCATGGCGGCCGGCGTCACCGTCACGGTGCCGCTTGTGGTTCTCGTCCTGATCTTCCAGAAAAGGATTGTCGCGGGCCTTACCGCCGGAGCGGTGAAAGGATGAAAGATATGGCACGAGGTCTCACGGCGGCGATCAGGCGATGCATGGCAGAGGAGCAGAGTCAATGAAGCAGATCGCCCTGGGGACAACCGGCGAGAAGGTGAGCGCGCTGTGCCTCGGATGCATGTACTTCGGCACCAAGGTGGACGAGGCGATGTCCTCTAGAATTCTGGATGCATACACGGAGATGAACGGGTCCTTTCTTGACACGGCCAACTGTTATGCGTTCTGGATCCCGGGCGCAACCGGTGACGAGAGTGAGACCCTGGTCGGGCGCTGGATGAGGGAACGTGACAATCGGAACAGGATCTTCCTGGCAACCAAAGTCGGGGCTCGACCGTCGGGGGGCTCAGCCGAAGGGCCGCCAGAAGGGCTTTCGGCTCGGGTGATCGAATCGGCTGTTCACGAGAGCTTGCGCCGGCTGGGCACCGACACCATCGACCTGCTCTACACCCATGTCCCGGATCGCTCCACGACGCTGGAGGAGACCATCGAGGCGCTGGACCGGCTCGTCCGCGCGGGAAAGGTTCGATTCATCGGCTGCAGTAATGAAGCGGCCTGGCGCGTCGAGCGGGCGCGCGGGCTGAGCCTCTCCCACGGCTGGGCTTCGTTCTGCTGCGTGCAGAACCGGTACACGTATCTTCGGCCAACGCAGGGGGCGGTGCTCCCGCAGGTCTGCATCAGCGAGGAGCTGCTGGACTACGCGGCCACCACGGCCAGCGTGACGCTTCTCGCGTATTCTCCCCTGCTGGGAGGAGCGTACGCCCGGGAAGAGCATGCGCTTCCGCAGGAATATGCGAACTCGGATTCCCGCGTTCGATGGAAGACCCTTTCGAGCGCGGCACAGGCGCGGGGGGTATCACGCGGCAGCCTTGTTCTTGCCTGGCTGATGTCGGGGGTTCCGCCGCTCATTCCTCTTGTGGCGGCGAGCACAGTGGAGCAACTGCGGGAAAACCTCGACGCCGGAAAGATTGTGCTGGACGCGGCATGCCTTCGAGACTTGACAGAGGCCGCCGGGTGAGCCTTTCTGACGTAGGAGGACAGTCATGCCCGCGCGCGCACCCACCATTTACGACGTCGCCAGAAAGGCAGGCGTCAGCGTGTCCACCGTCTCGCGTGCCGTCAATGCGCCGCACCTGGTTCAGGAAGAGACCCGCCGGAGGGTCATGCGCGCCGTTGAGCAGCTCAAGTTCGTGCCTAAGGCGGAGGCCAGCGCCCTGGCGCGGAAGCACGTCGGGAGCATCGGCGTCCTCCTCCCGTTTTTCACTTCGCCGTCGTTCGTACAGAGAATGCGCGGCGTGGCCTCCGCCCTTTCGGCAACGAAGTTCGAATTCGTCGTCTACACGGTCGGCTCCCGGGTCCAGTTGGACGAGTACCTCGACGTGCTTCCCCTGTGGCATCGGCTGGACGGCCTGATCGTTATGTCGATGCCTCTCTCTGACGCCCAGACGCGTCACCTGCAGTCGCACTCGCTGGAAATCGTGTGCGTGGAGTTCGCGCATGCCCATTTCTGTTCGATCGAGATCGACAACCTCGAAGGCGGGAGAATGGCGGCGCGCCACTTTGCGGAGAAGGGCCGCCGACGATGCGCGTACGTCGGCGAAGTGGGCGTTCCAGAGCACATCATCCACCTGAGCGACCTCCGCCTGGAAGGGTTCCGCCAGGGTCTCCAGGAGAGGGGCCTCGATCTGCCGGGTGAATATGTCAGTCGCGAGCCTTACAGCCGGGAAGGCGTCGTGCGGCAGGTAGAGGCTCTTTTCGGCCGCTCGCCCCTTCCCGACGCGATTTTTGCCTACTCGGACCTCCTCGCCGCCGACGTTCTCCGCGCTGCGCGCGCCAGAGGGATGCGCGTGCCGGAGGATTTGTCGATCATTGGCTTCGACGGCACCGATCTCGCCGATTACCTGGGATTGACCACGATTGACCAGCGCCTGGACGAGTCCGGCCGCCTCGCCGCCGAGATGCTGATGTCCCGCATCTCCGACCGCGGCCGGCCCATGCAGAACACACGGCTGCAGCTCAAATTGATCGAACGCGGCACGACCTAGCGCGGCGCGCGACCTGCAAGGCGGAAGAGGATGCCGATCAAGCCCCGATCATCTTCGCCGCTCGTCGCTCATCCGGGTCCCCCGCCTTCCGTCACTTGATGGAGCCGGCAACCATTCCCTTGATGATGTACTTCTGGGCAACGAGGAAGAAGATGATGATGGGGATCATCGCCATGAGGATGGCGGTGAGGATGAGGTCCCACTGCTTCACGTAGGCCCCGGCGAAGTTGGAGACGGCCAGGGGGATGGTCATCACCTTGTTGCCCTTCCCGAGGATGAGGAGGGGGAGCAGGTAATCGTTCCAGATCCAGATGCCGTTCAGCACGAGGACGGTGGCGTGGATGGGCCTCAGGATGGGGAAGATGATCTGGTAGAAGGTCTGCACCGGCCGGCAGCCGTCGATGAGCGCGGCTTCCTCGAGCTCCAGCGGAATGCTCTTGATGAAGCCGTGGAAGAGGAAGATCGACTGGGACATGCCGAAACCGATGTAGGCTAGGATGATCCCCGTGAAAGACCGCAGGAGCCTCACTCCCGTGAGAGCTGTGATCTCGCGGAACCAGGTGAGCAGGGGGAACATGACGATCTGGAAGGGGATGACCATCGCCGCAACGAAGATGATGAAAATGCCCATCGAGAGCCTGGTCTTGGTCCGTACGAGGACCCAGGCCGCCTGCGAAGACAGGACGTTGAGGAGGAGGAGGGACGCCACGGTGATGATGACCGAACTGAGGAACGAGGAGGAGTACTGCACGTTGACGCTGGTCCAGATGGTCACCATGTTCTGCAGGATCTTCCCCCAGTCGGTGGGAAGGGTGAGCGGATTCTGAGTAATCTCGAACGGGGTCTTCGCCGAGTTCACGACGACGATGAAGAAGGGAAAGAGGAAGAGAAGGAAAAGGACGACGGCGACGATCTCGGGGGCGACCAGGCGTGCCGCGCGGCGCGTTGTCACAGCTCGATCTCCCTCTTTTTGTTGACGGAGACCTGGATGATGGAGACGATCACCAGGACGAGGAAGAAGACCACGGCGCGGGCCTGTCCGCCCGCCATATCGTTCGACTTGAAACCCTGATTGTAGATGTTCATGGCAAGGAGCTGGGTGCCGTAGATCGGCTGGCCAAGGAACATAGCCGATGGGCCGCCGCCGGTGAGGGAGACGTTGACGTCGAACTGCTTGAACGAGTTCACGAGGGTCAGGAAGATGGTGATCGTGAATGCCTGCCGCGTCAACGGAAGCGTGATCGCGCGCAGCCTGCGGAAGGGGGAGGCGCCGTCGATCTGCGCCGCCTCGATGAGCTCCTGGGGGATGGTCTCGATCGCGGCCACGTAGATGACCATGATGTAGCCCGCGTACTGCCAGGTTCCCACGAGGACCATGGCGATCGTGGCCGTGGTGCTTTTTGCGAGCAGGAGATTCCCCGCGTCAGCCCAGGATGCGAAGCCGATCATCGTCCCGATCGACGGAACGGCGTTGTTGAAGATGAACTGCCAGACGTACCCGAGGATCAGGCCGCCGATGAGGTTGGGGACGAAGAAGCCCGCGCGGTAGACGTTGCGTCCCTTGAGCTTTCGCGTCACGAGCATGGCGAGGCTGAAGGAGACAACGTTGATGACGATCATGTTGAGCACCGTGTACACGACCGTCAGGATGAACGAGTAGGTGAAGCTGGGGTCCTTCAGGATTCCGGCGAAGTTCCTGAGGCCTACCGCCTTGAGGCTGTCGCCCAGCCGGGCGGTCGCCGACCAGTTCGTGAAGGAATAGTACACACCGAGCAGGAAGGGGATGACGATGACGAGGGCGAAGGCCAGGATGACGGGCGCGAGAAAGAGCCAGAAGACGGGGGGATGTTTCGTTTTCCGCATCGATCGACGCTCCTGCCGGTACTATAGACCCGCCCTCCGGCAAAGGCCAGAGAGCGGGTCGGAGGGGAGCCGGCCGCGCGGGGCTGATCCTACTTCGCGAGGCCCTGGAAGGCTTTCGTCATGAGGTCGATGAACTGGGCCTTGGTGACGGCACCGGCTGCAAACTGGTTGTAGATCGGCGCGAGCGTCTTGTTGCGGAAATCTTCTGTGAAGTAGTACTGGTTCCAGCTGTAAATCTTGCCCGCAGCGGCCCAGGCCTGCACGGACCGGGAGAGCTGGCCGGTCGGGTTGAGCTTCACGTTCGAGAAGGCGGGGATGGAGCCCGCGTCGAGGACCATGTACTTGTTGCCCGCTTCGGTGAAAACGAGGTCGTTCAGGAATTTTTTCGCGGCGGCGAGGTTCCGGGAGTTCTTGTTCACGCAGTAGAAGGAGGGGGCGGCCACGAAGATGCCATCGGTGGCCCTGGCCATCGACCCGTGGGGAGCGAAGGCCATCGGGAAGGTGACCTTCGCCTGTGCAAAGTTGGGATCGGTCCAATTGCCCTGGTGGAGGAATGCGGCCTGGCCGGACGCGAACGCGCCGACCTGCGCGTCATAATTGCCTGTGGTGAGGACAGCCTTGTCGGCGTACTTAAAGAGCAGCTCCACCCAGTCGGCGTACTCGGAAAGCCGCCGGGCGTCCACCTTGCCGGCCAGCAGCGCGTTCACGACGGACAGGTCGCCGTAGGGAAGGCCGTTCGAGAGCAGGGAGTTGAAGTTGTGGTGCGCGGTGACCCAGCCCATGTCGAGGGAGGCAGCCATGGAGACCACGGACTTGAGGCCAAGCACGGCCTTCTGGGCGTCGATCTTTTGGAAGGCGGCCTTGTAGCCGGAGTAATTGACGAGGGTCTTCGGATCGACCCCGGCCTTCTTGAGGATGTCGGCATTGTACGCCATGCCCCAGCCCTCAACCGCGACAGGATAGCCGTACACCTTGCCTTCGTATTTGAACGCGACCGAGGTATTCTTGACCCATCGTTCGCCGGAGAGGTCGAGGACGAGGTCCGCCCACTCCTTGTAGTTCTCCAGGCCGTTGATGGCGAAGATGTCGGGCATGTCGCCCGCGGCGAGGTCGGCCTTCAGCTGGCTGTCGAGGTCCATGCCGGTGCCGCCGCCCACAGACTTGACGGTGACGGGGACGTTGTTCGCCTTGGACCACACGGCCGCGTACGCCTTCAGGGCCGCGTCGATCTCGGGCTTGTTCTGCGCCAGGGTGATCCCCTGGGCGAAGACAGCGGCGGTCACGAGGAGCGCCGCGAGTGCCAGGACGAGTTTCTTCATCGAAGCCTCCGTTCAGGAATCGTGATGGTTACCGTCCCCCTCACCGAGGGGGCGAGAAAGGTCACTTCGCTCACGTCATGCCTCTTTCAACGACTCGCACGTCCTGTTGCCTCGCGAGGCGCCCCCTCGGCGTTCACCTTGTCAGGGATGTTGACGAAGCGTGACACCGTGGAGATGCTCACTCCCGCGTACGCTGCGACACTGCAGATCATTGACTCCGCCTTGCCCGGCATGCTATTCCTTATGAAAGAAGTTTCATGAAAGTTCTTTCATAAGGAATATTGCACATTCTTCCGCATGTGTCAAGAAGGTGGACTGGAGGGTACGGTGAATGAAGGGCGACATCATCCTGGTGGAAAAACATCACCGCAGGGCAGCCGGCGCGATCGTGCCCGCGATAATCGACAAGGTAAAAACAAAGCCGGCGAGGTACATCATCAGTGTTGCCGGTGAATCGGGCAGCGGCAAATCCGAGACCGCGCAAGCGATTGCAGACGAACTGGCGAAGCTCGGCTTTCGATCCGTCATCCTGGGGCAGGACGACTATTTCGTGCTTCCGCCGCGGTCGAACGATGCCAGGAGGAGGAACGACCCGGAGTGGCTCGGACCCCACGTCGAGGTTAACCTCGACCTTATGGACGGCAACCTGAGGGACGCGGTCGGGGGGGCGCAGGAGCTGATCAAGCCGCTCGTCGACTATGACAATGACTGCGTGGGAGAAGAGAGAATCGGCCTGGAGGGTGTCGCGGTGGTCATTGCGGAGGGGACGTATACGTCGCTGCTTAGACACGCGGACACCAGGGTCTTCATTGCCAGGAGCCGTCGGGACACTCTGGAGCACAGGCTGAAGAGAAACCGGGGCGGCGAGGCGCGGGATCCGTTCGTCGAGCAGGTCCTGACAAGGGAGCACATGATCATCGCAGGGCATCGACATCTCGCGGACTTCGTCATCACGAAAGATTACGATGTACGCGAGACGAATTGACCGGCGAGGCACGGCATGGCGGTGAAGAACCAGGTTCAGCTTATCACCTATCCGGATTCGCTCGGAGGAACCCTGGAGGCGCTCGACCAGGTGCTTCTCAGGCATTTCCCGGGCCTTTTTCAGGGCGGAGTTCACATTCTCCCGCCGTTTCCGGCTTCCGGGGACAGGGGTTTCGCTCCCCTGACCTACCTGGAGATCGAGGCGCGCTTCGGCGGCTGGGAGGACATCCGGCGCATCAGCCGTCATTCGGAGGTCATGCTCGACCTGATGGTGAACCACGTGTCCCGGCAGTCCGAGTATTTCCGTGACTTCCTGAAAAAAGGCCGCCGCTCGCATTGGGCGGACCTCTTCATCACGCTGGATAAGATGTGGCCGGACGGGAAGCCTTCTCAAGAGGACCTTTCAAAGATATTCCTGCGCAGACCGTTGCCGTTTTCCCGGTTCACCATCGAGGACACTGGCGAAGAAGAAGTGGTCTGGACCACCTTCGGGAAAAAGGATCCCTCCGACCAGATCGACATCGACTGGCACTCGGACGCATACCGGAAGCTCCTGGCGGACTTCATGGCAGGTTTCAGCCGCAACGGCGTGAGCATGGTCCGGCTGGATGCAATCGGCTACGTGGTGAAGAAGATCGGGACGAGCTGTTTCTTCGTGGAGCCGGAGATCTACCGATTCCTCGACTGGATCCGCTCCGTGGCAGGCTCGTTCGGGATCGAGCTGCTGCCCGAGGTCCATGCGCACCCCACGACCCAGTTCAGCCTGTCCGCGCATGGGTACTGGATCTATGACTTCATCCTGCCCTACATGATCCTCGAAGCCCTGCTCCTCAGGAAGGGCGGGAAGCTGAAACGGTACCTCGCCGTGCGCCCTCACCGGCAATTCACGATGCTCGACTGTCACGACGGCATCCCCGTCAAGCCGGATCTGAATGGACTCTACGAAAACGATGATGCGAGAAGAGTCGTACGGACCTGCGTGGAGCGCGGCGCAAACCTGAGCTTCGTTCTCTCTCCGGCGCACAAGGATTCGGACGGTTTCGATGTCCACCAGATCCGGTGCTCTTATTACTCGGTTCTCGACCGCGACGACGAGGCCTATCTGTCGGCCCGGGCCCTGCAGTTCTTCGCGCCGGGCATACCGCAGGTCTATTACGTGGGGCTGCTCGCGGGGGAAAACGACACGGAAGCCGTCCAGCGGACAGGAGAAGGGCGCGAAGTAAACCGGCACAATTACAGCCTCGAAGAGATCGATGCCCGGGTCCGCACGGAGCCGGTTCAAAGACTGGTGAGGCTCATTCGGTTCAGAAACGAGTACCCGGCCTTCAACGGAGTTTTCCAGGTCATGGATTCGGAAGAGGGCGTGGTCCGCCTCCGCTGGCAGAAGGACGGGGCAATCTGCACGTTGACGGCCGATCTCGAGACCAGCCGTTCGGAGATCGAGTACGCCGATGAGGCCGGCAGACTGGTTCGACATAGGGTCTGATCCGGAGGTCCCATGGCACCCCCGCTCTACCACTCCGAACGCTACCAGGCTCCACGCGCAGGCGCCCTTGCCTCTAAGGCTGACACTGGAAGCAGGCCACCGCGGACCTCGCCGAGGCTTGGTCCTTCATCACGGGCATCGCCCGCGGTGAGCCCCGGGGCGTCGGATTCAACTGGGTAGTGCGGTATTGCGGTTTGTTTCCCCCGTCGTCCGAGCCGACAGGTACTTTCGCGTGTGGAGGTTGTAGAATTGGACGTGCCAAATGCTGCCGCGGCGATACAAGGAATGCCGATCTTGGCGCATGCCCATTCTCCTGGTGGGCTTTTCGCTCGCAATCGCGTTTGCCCCAGGGATGACTCGAACATCTGACCTACGGTTTTGGAATCCGGGCGATGTGCCGGTCGTCGCGTGGCGGTTTGTAGCCGCCCAAAGCTCTCTATGCCTTACTGTATATCGCCAAGGGATTTAGCGCAAGCGGAGTGCAGCTTTGTGTTTCTTTCTGTGGCGCTGCGAAGCGTGACAGAGCAGGGCCGTCAGTCACAATTCTAGTTACACCTGGGACGGTCCGCTCCCGCCGGTATTCGGCGGAATATCGTAATCATTGACTTCTACCGTGTGAAAGCAGAAGCCGCTGTCTTCACACCATATCGTTGCTGTTGCCCTCTGTAGCTCTTCGAAGCTAACTGTATATCGAGCCGGGAAATGGGTCAAGCAGATTCGGTGCCGCCGTATCGCATCATGTCACTTCATAGCCTGTCAGGGCTCCGCTCAAGGCCAGAGTCAGAGTCAGAGTGTTTTCTGTTCCTATTTCACACTTTTGGCTATCAGAGAAAAAAGCGTCGACGCCTCTCACATAATGGACGGGCGGACCCCATCCTAAGACGTCTTTGATGTGAAAAGATGGGGCTCTTCGAGACCGGTGTTTCGTGCTGCGGAGCCCCCTGGCATGCTATAGTTCCCCGATGGGATTTGCCTTACCTGCCAGGACAAAGACTCCCGCCCGGCTCGCTCTCGCCATCGGCCTATCTTGCTGCCTGGCCGCCTGCGGCGCGTGGAGAAGCCAGGCCCCCGTGGCCGGCGTGCCCAGGAAGATCCAGGTCATGTCATCGGACGGCTGGATCTACGATGTCATGGCAGATAACGCGAAGCAGTTCGAGAAGGAGACCGGCATTAAGGTCTCCTTCACGATCTACGCGCCGCACGTGTACTTCCGGGCGCTCCAGACGATGCTCGCATCCGGGGAAGCCGCCGACATCTTTCTCATGCAGTCCACGCGGTGGTACCTGGGCAGCGAGATCGACCCGGAGAAGTCGTGCATCGACCTGACCTCGGAAGAATGGACGAAACGCCTGAAGCCTGAGTGGCTTCCCGCCGTCTCGTACAAGGGCCGGGTCTACGGGCTGATCGTGTGGGACGACACCCTGGGATGGGTCTACACGTACAACGACAAGATCTTCCGGCGGCTGTGTCTCTCGGCGCCGCGGACGTACGAGGAGTTCGTGGCGGTCTGCGAGCGGATCAAGCGGGCCGGCATCGTGCCCATCTACGAGCCAGGGGCAAGCCGCTGGCATACCTCCCTCACGTTCTTCGAGATGGGCTCCACGTTCGAGCAGAACAGCCCGGGCCTCTACGAGCGGCTCAATACGAACCGGCTGAAGTTCGCCGACTACCAACCGTTCCACCGGGCGCTCGGCCAGATTCTTTCCGCGGCCAACCGCGGCTTTTTCGGCAGCGACTTCATGGCCAACACGATCGAGGGGTCGAAGACGGCACTGATCTCGGGGGCCGCGGCGATGACGCTGAACAAGATCGGGTTCGCCCGAAGCGTGCTGAAGACCAACCCCGACTCCGGCGCGCAGATGTGGGGGATGTTCCCCATCCCCTGGCTCGACAACCGGACGGTGAGCATCGAGCGCTCCGCCCCCACCTGGTTCGGCAACGCGAAAAGTCGGGACCGCGCGGCGGTGCTCGAGTTCTTCCGATTCCTGACCCGGGACGACAACCTCTACCGCTACGCCGTCGGCCAGCCCGAGGGCACGGGCCTGTCCTTCCCCACTCGGGCCGTTCCCCTCCTTCCCAACGAGCAGTCGTTCCTGGGCTCGGCGCGCCTGGGGGGAGAGCCGTTCCAGGGCGGGGTGAAGTACATCATGGCTCAATGGATGGAAGTCGAGGCAGACTTCGAGTCGATGCTGGCCGGCGCCCTGAGCCCGGACCAGTTTCTTTCCGGGGTGGACGCGCGTCGGACCAATATCGCAACGGCCGCGCGGGACCCCGCGTGGCCGCGCCCTACGGCCGAGCCATCGAGTCCCTGAACGCGGAGGGGTTTTTCCCCGTCTCCTTCTTGAACAACCGGGAGAAATACAGCGCATCCTCGTAGCCCACCGCGGCGGAGACCTGCTTGATCTCCATCTGCGGATGCCCCACGAGGAGGCGCTTTGCCTTCTCGATGCGGAGGCGGATCAGGTCCTGGGTGGGAGTGCATCCCTTGATTCGGCGGTACAGCCGCAGGAGGTAGGCGGCCTTGCATCCGAACGCCGCGGCGAGACGCTCGAGGGAGTACGCCTGGCGGTAGTTCTCCTTGAGATACAGCTCGACGGCGCCCGCCAGGTCCTCCTCCCGGGATCCGATCCGGTCCAGCCCGAACTCTGCGTCGATCGACCCGGCCAGCGCTGCCAGTCGGATACGGATCCGCCGCAGCGTTTCCCGGAGGGCCGACACATCGATGGGCTTCAACAAGTAATCGTCCACGCCGAGCTCGATCGCCCGCTTGGCGTATTCGAACTCGCTGTAGCCGGTGACGATCAGGATCCGCAGGTCGGGGTTCGTGCGGCGCAGGCGCTGAACCAGCTCCAGCCCCCCGAGGACCGGCATCTTGATGTCGGTGATCAACAGGTCGGGCAGGTGACGCTCCACCAGCTCCACGGCCTCTTCTCCGTCGGCCGCCGTGCCGACGCATTCCAGCGCGGGGTCCAGCTCCGCGGTCTTGCGCGCCAGGTACTCGCGCATCCGTTCCTCGTCCTCGGCAACGACGAAGGTGAGCTTCCTCTCAGCCATGGAGCCGGGCCCCGATCGCGATGCGCGCGCCGCCGTCGGGACGGTTGGTGACCTCGAACGAGGCCCCGTCGCCGAAGGCGAGCCTCAGCCTCTCGTAGGAATTGACGATTCCCATCCCCGAGATCGACATGGGGGACAGTCCGCCGCCCGCCTGGCGGCGGACGGCCAGCCGCTCGGAGATGCGGGCCAGGGTTTCCGCCGTGAATCCGGGCCCGCTGTCGAGGATCTGGAGGGACCAGCGGCCGTCGGCGCAGTCGCCGCGAAGCTCGATGCGCCACGGAGGACGCGCCGTGGTTCCGTACTTGAAGCAGTTCTCGATGAATGGCTGCAGAATCAGACGGGGGACGGCGATCTGCCTCATCTCGGGGCGGACGTCGATCAGGTACTCGAGGCTCTCCCCAAACCTGGCCCTCATGCCGGCGAGGTAGCTCTCCGCGTACTCGATCTCCATTCCCAGCGTCGCCGTCGTCGCCTCCGTTGACGAGACGTATCGGAGCATCCGGGCGAGATTCATGATCAGCTCCTGGATGGCCGCCGAGGATCCCTCCTCCGCCATGATGCCGATGGTCTGCAGCATGTTGTGGATGAAGTGAGGGTTCAGCTGCGACTGCAGCGCCACCAGCTGAGCCTCCTTCTCGTGCGCCCGTAGTGACACGGCCTCCTGGATAGATTCGTTGAGCTTCCGCCGCATGTCGCGGAAGGCCAGGCGCAGCTCGTCGATCTCCCCCAGGTCGGGCTTGTGCGTTCCGGCGCCGATCTCGTCGAGGTTCCGCAGGTCCAGCGCCTCGATCTCCGTGTGCAGCGCCTTGAGGGGCACCGTCACGCGGCGGGCGATGAAGTAGGACGCCGCCAGGGAGCAGGTGATGGCGATCAGGGCCAGGAGCGCGATCCGCACGGCGTATTGCAGGACGCTCGCCGCGAGGCCGCCGGCGGGCTCCCCGATGAGGAGGGTCCACCCCGTGTCCCTCGAGGCGGCAACGGCGAAGATCTGGGGCTCGCGCTTCCCCGGGAGGACACCGGTCACGATCGGGCGCGTGGCCGCCTGCTCGGCGAGGCGGCGGAACAGGGCGGGATCGGCGGTGGTCCCGTCGTACGGGTAGAGCTGGTTCCACGCCCCATCGAACAGAAAAAGCGATCCGGATGCGCCGTTCAGCAGGTCGAGCTCGCCGAACAGCGCGTCGCAATACTGCTTGACCTCGACGATCCCCTGCGTGGACAGCAGCGCATCCTGGAACGTCCTCACCAGGGACACGTAGCGCTTGTCCTTGACGATGATCGACGTCTGCTCCAGCAGCGGGTCCATGTGCGGGGGAAGGATCACGCGGTCTCCGCCCGCCCCTATCACCGCCGCGTACCACCGTTCGCGGCGCACGTCCCTTTCGATGAGGCGGCTGTAATAGCCGGCGCCGATCATCTCGCCCCGAAGATCGAACACGTTGGCCTGCGGCGCCGAACGGTTGGGGCCCAGGATCGTTTCGCTGATCTCGATCAGCGCCTCCGTGTTCTCCAGCTTGGCGATCCGCTGCTCCGCCGTGACCGGACTGCGGGGAAGGGCGAGGTGGCGCGCGAACAGGCCCTGGAACACCTGGGAATAGATGAGAGTCAGGCTCAAACGGTTCATCTCGGCCACCTGGGCGTCGAGGTTCGTCACGACCGACCGGGAGAGCGTGTCGAGCGCTTCGGCGAAGCGCTCCCGCGCCGCGCCGGAGGCGTAGTCGTACACCACCAGGGAAAAGGCGAGGAGCACGCACACCAGGAGCAGCGAGACGGCGAGAAAAACGGATCCGCGGACCGTGCGGCGACGCGACACGGGGGTAAGATACCACGGAATTTATTCCATGGTCCCGCGCAATCCAGTCCATTTACCGCCCCCGGAAGCTGCCAGATACTGTCGGAGACTCATACGCTCGAAGGAGGTATTCATGACGAAACGATCGATTCTTTGTCTCATTCTTGCCGCCGCCTGCGTGGCGGGCCTGTCCGCCCAAACGATCACCGTCTGGGACTTCAAGTACGGGCCAGGCGACGCCCAGAAGCCCATGCAGCAGATCGACGCGCTGTTCCAGCAGAAGAACCCCGGCGTCACGATCAACCATGTCGCGCAGCCCGGTGAGCCCCAGTACTACCAGATCATCCAGGCTGCGGCCAGCGCCAACCAGGGACCGGACGTCGCCATGTTCCACCCCGGAGCCCGGGAGTACGGGTTTGGCGACATCCTCGTCGACCTGACTCCGTACATCCAGGATATCAGGAACCAGTTCACGGCCGCGAGCATCGCGATGGTTTCCATGGACGGCAAGGTCGGCGCGCCGATCAAAGTCCTGCCCATGACCATGCAGGGCTTCGGCATCTACTATAATAAGGCCTTCTTCAAGAAGGCGGGCCTGGATCCCGAGCAGGCCCCCAAGACCGCGGCGCAGTTCCTGGCAGCGTGTGAGAAGCTGAAGGCGGCCGGGATCGTTCCCATCGCGGTCGGCCAGACCTATTCGATCGACTTCCTCCTCCGCTGCCTCGTCGCGAACGCGTTCGGGCCCAACGTCGCGGGCCTCAAGGATGGATCCGTGAAGTACACGGACCCGCTGTTCAAGGAGAGCGTCGAGTTCATCAAGACGCTCGTGGACAAGGGGTACCTGGAAAAGGATGGCTTCTCTCGGCCCTATTTCATGGACGGGATAAACAACTTCGCCGCCGGAAACGGTGGCATGTTCGTGGGGCTCCTGTCGGACGTCGGCAACTGGAAGGCGTTCTCCGACAAGCTCGGGGCAAAGAATGTCGGATATTTCCCCACCATCAACTTCCCCGACAGCAAGTACAAGGACCAGCAGGTGGCCCAGGGCGCGGGGATCGGCTATGGCGTCATGAAGTGGTCACAGAACCAGAAAGTGGCCGCCGCCTATGCCAGGTTCTACACGACCGGTGAAGGAGCGCGCATCTACGCCGGCGCCACCGGGGCGCTGTCGCCCAATACGTCCGTGAGTGGGTTCGAGGCCGACTATCCTGCGCTCAAGACCATCCAGCAGTACCTCAAGGGCGCACTGGCGCTGGACTACCTCCCGATGTTCTACAACGGGTACGAGGATGACGCGAACCGGCTCTGCGACCAGGTGTTCCTCACCGGTCAGCTTACGACAGACCAGTTCATCACCGAGTACCAGAAGCTCATCACGAAGTAGAGCTCCCTTTGAAGGACGGGGCACCCTGCCCCGTCCTTTCTACTGTACCCCGCGGAGCATCCACCATGCGTCATCGTGGGCTCGAAAGAGACGGAATTGCCCCTTACCTTTTTCTTTCGCCGCTGCTGGTGCTCCTTGCCGCGTTCATCCTCTATCCCGTCGTCATGAACTTGATCGCGAGCTTCACGGAGTGGAAGGGATACGGGGCCATGAAATGGATAGGCCTTTCCAACTACCGCTCCATGATCAATGACCAGGCGTTCTGGACGTCGATCTGGAACACCGGCATCCTGGTTTGCTACATCCCGTTGAGCACGGTGGCAACCGTTTTCGTAGCTGCGATCCTGCGTGAAGGCATTCGGGGCTGGAAGGCCTACCGTGCCATCCTCTACATCCCGAACCTGCTGGGGCCGGTCATCATCGGCGTGGTCTTCTCCATCTACCTCCGGGATGACGGGTCCCTGAACCTCCTGATCAAGTGGGCCGGAGGGTCGACAGTGCGCTTTCTGACCTCTCCGTCAATTGCCATCAACTCGATCGGCATGGTCCAGGTGGTCTGGGTCCATCTCGGGTTTGGTCTCATCTACTTCCTGGCCGCCATGAACGGCATTGAACAGTCAGTCTACGAGGCGGCGCTCATTGACGGCGCGGGCTTCTTCCAGACCCTGTGGCGCGTCACGGTGCCGAGCATACGCTTCGCCATTGAGTTCTGGGTCGTATTCAATTTCATCGAGGTGTTCGCCCGCATGTTCAGCTACATCTACACGCTCACCCGGGGCGGGCCTGGATACGGTACGTTCACGCTGGAATACGGCATTTTCTCCCAGGGATTCGAGAAGTTCCGCGTCGGGTACTCCAGCGCGTGGTCCGCGGTCCTGTTCATCTTCTGCGCCGTCATTTCGGTCATGCAGATCCGCCTGATGCGGACGAGGAACTCATGAAGAAGGCCTCCGCGATCAACACGGGCACCCGGCTGCTCGTCCAGCTGTTCCTGCTGGCGCTGGTCATCGCCTCGATCTTTCCCCTGTACAACGTCATCGTCGCCAGCTTCAAGTCCGGGGACGAGTTCGCGGTGAACCCCTTCTTCCCGCCGAAGTCCCCCGTCAGCGAGAACTTCGTGTACGCCGCAATCAACGCGCGTCTATTAACATACGCGGTCAACAGCCTCATTCTCGTTCCCAGCGGCCTGGTGCTGTACCTTGCGGTGTGCGTATCCGCGGGCTATGCGTTCGGGAAGATGCGGTTCCGTTTGAAGCGGCCCCTGTTCCTCCTGGTGCTCTTCCTCACGATCTTCCCGCAGCTTCTCCTGGCAACCCAGGTCTTCAAGCTGATCTCCCTGTTGCACCTCACGAATACCGGCCCGGGCGTCATCCTGACCTGGGTGGCGTACTTCTCGCCGTTCGGGACCTACATCATGACCACCTATTTCACAGACATGCCCTATGAGCTCGTGGAGGCGGCACGAATGGACGGCGCCTCCCCGTTACGGATCCTGGTGCAGGTGATGACGCCGCTCGCCGCGCCCATGATCGCCACCATCGCCATCATCGGTTTCCAGTCCATGTGGAACGAATTGCCGTTCTCGCTGTTGATCATTCAGAACCCAGCGTCACGGACCCTCACGCTTGGCATCGCCATGATGAGGGGGGAGTACGGCATTGGGGTGCCAACACTGAGCGCGGCCCTCGTCATTGCAATGGCGGTGCCCCTGGTCATGTTCCTTATTTTCCAGCGCCGCATTACGCTCGGGGCTACGGCCGGCGCAATCAAGGGGTGATTCCATGATGCAGCACAACCGATTCCGCGAGGACATGCTCGACTTGGAGGACCCGGCCGCAGCCGGGGACGTCGTCTATATAGCTGCCCCGGCCACCTCGGCGCGGGTGGAAGACGACACGGCCATTCTCACCCTTCCGCTGGTCGCACGGAAGCCCTCATCATTCGAGGCGGACCCGTCGGTCGCACCACTGATCGCCGAGCTCCGCCTGCAGAGCTTCAGCGGATGCATACTACGGACAACACTGGAGTTCGGTGCCCCCGCGGGAGCACTGCCGGCGGAGGACCTGGACTCCAGCCCGATGATCGAGCGTGATCCCCACCTCCAGGCCAAGCAGCTCGTCGTCCTTCAGGGCGATCAGGCCGGGGGTTACCTCGTCAGTGACGTGGCTGGCCGAGTGGTGCTGCGGACGCTTCCGCCCCAGCCCCCTTCCCACCCGTGGAGCCGGCTGCTCCCGGATCCTGATCCGGTCTTCGATGCGATCTTCTGCCCCGACGGCACGGCGGAAGTCCCGTTGATGGCGCACGACACCTTTTTCCCCGCTCACCGCGAATCGATCGGGCTCGGCTGCGTTCTGCGGGGCGGCTGCCCGCGCCTTTCTCTGTTCTCCCTGCATGCCCGCCCGGGCGAGCGCTTCTTGGGGACTGGCGAACGATTTTCCCGGTTCGGGCTTGCCGGCTCCACGATCCTGCTGGACAACACCGACGCCCTGGGGGTGTCCTCGCGGCGCGCGTATAAGAACGTTCCGTTCTATGTCTCCAGCGCCGGCTACGGGCTGTTCGTCCACACCTCCTACCGAACCCGGCTGTCATTTGCCGACATCTCCTCCCGGTCCGTTCAGGGCGGGGTAGAATCGCCCACCCTTGATCTGTTCTTCATCGGCGGAGGCTCGGTCCAATCGATCGTGCGCAACTACCGGCGCCTGACCGGCGTTCCGCGCACGCCGCCCCTATGGAGCTACGGCACCTGGATGTCGCGCATGACGTACTTCTCGGCGCAAGAAGCGCTCGAGGTAGCGGCGGGAATGCGAAAGGGCGGCTTTCCGTGCGACGTACTCCATCTCGACACCGGGTGGTTCAAAACGGACTGGCGGTGCGAGTGGGAGTTCAGCCTGGAGAGGTTCCCGGACCCCGAGGGTTTTCTTCGCGAAATGCGAAATCTCGGTTTTCGGGTCTGCCTCTGGCAGCTGCCGCTGGTGACGGAAGGAACCAGCCTCCACTCCCTGGCCCGGGAGAGGCGATACATCGCGACAGGAACCGTGCCTCCCCTCGAATCGAAATTCGATGATGCTCAAGGGTGCACCATTGACTTCACCAACCCTCCCGCGGTGGAGTGGTACAAGGGCCTGCTCCGGAGGCTCTTGCGCATGGGGGCCGCCGTCATCAAGACGGATTTCGGCGAAAACATCGACCCTCAGGCTTCCTACCACGGCATGAGCGCCGAGCGGCTTCACAACATCTACTGCTTGCTCTATCATCGGGCTGCTTTCGAAGCGACCCGGGAGGTCTACCCGGACGGCATCATCTGGGCCCGGTCGGGATGGGCGGGGAGCCAGCGCTACCCCGTGCACTGGGGCGGTGATGCCGCGGCCACCTGGGACGGGCTTGCCGCCACGATCCGCGGCGGGCTGCAGATAGGGATCTCGGGCTTTGCGTTCTGGAGCCACGACGTCCCGGGATTTCATTCTCTCCCCAGCTTCATGAACGACCGCCCCTCGGATGAGCTGTTCGTCCGCTGGACCCAGGTCGGTGTGTTCACGTCCCACCTCCGCTTCCACGGGTCTTCCGTCCGCGAGCCCTGGGAGTACCCTGCCGTGGCAGGCGTGGTGCGCGAATGGCTGAAACTGCGCTACGCGCTGATTCCCTACTTCCAGCGGGAAGCCGAACAGGCCGTTTCCAGCGGTCTGCCGATCTTTCGCTCGCTCGTCTTTCATCATGAAGAGGATCCGGTCGCCTGGACGATCGAGGACGAGTTCTATTGCGGCGGGACGTTCCTGGTTGCTCCGATCATCAACGGCACCGGGGCGAGAAGCGTGTACCTTCCCGCCGGCGAATGGATCGATTTCTGGACCGGGGAGCGGCTCCAGGGCCCAGTTGCCCTCCGCCGCGTGGAGCAGCCCCTTTCGAGGATGCCGCTCTTTGTCCGCCGCGGCGGTTCCATCCCGTTCTATCCCGAGCCCGTTGCCTGCACGGATGAGATGGACCTCTCGCGATGCGCCACGCTCGTCTTTGATGAGCGCTACGAAGGCTTCCGTTCGTCCGCTCTCGGCTCGAACATCGAGCTGTGACGGGCGCCCCGTCGTCCAGGCTATGGCCCTTCCGTGACGGGAAACAGCAGCTTCTGGTTCTCCGGCTGGAACATGTTGAGCCGGGAGATTTCGACCGAGCCGGATGAGAAATGAGCTGCGCCGTCGGCTGGCTCCCCCGACCGGATTGACCAGGGCCTGGCATGGTATGGAAAAAGACAGGTTTTGGTTTCAGCCTTGGAAAGGCCCTTTTGCTCCTTCAGGGCGAAGAGAAATCGTTCGATCTGCCCTACGCCGATGTCAGTGAGGGCGCTGGAGCCGAGTGCGGGCAGGATGTGGTGCTCGAGGTATCCGCGGCATTGTTGCGCCCAGCGGCGGCTTATTCGCTCGCCCCTTAGGAGCCGGCCTTTGATGTAGGTGCACCTGTCCCAGATCCAGAAGTCCCTGGCAAAGTCCTCGAGTCGAACGATTGTTGGCTTGATTGGGATGAGCTCCCCCCTTTGATCTTCTGGTCCAGAAGGTAGCGAGCCTCTGTCCTAGAGCTGGTAGCGAGACTGAAGCGCAGACGTTTGCCGCCGTCGGTGGTCACGTAGTACCACCAGACGACGATCCTCTTGCCATTTTTCAGGCGGTAGCGGCGAGGGAAAAGAACCGCCTCTTGTCTGTGACGCATCTTCGTTTCTCCTTCCAAAAGTGCACGATGTAGTACACGGTAGGAGAAACGGGAGCCGCACGGTGGCGGTGGGAACGCCATATCCGTGCAACATAAAGACTTGGCAGCCCCGCCCGAAGGCGGGGGGATGGAGGTGGCGGGAGTCGAACCTGCCCGTAAACACTGCCGCTCAAAGTACCTTTGTTGCCATCGCGTCTACTACTGCTTGACCCGTAAAGACTTACGGCGCATGTCCGTTGCAAGTTATTGCCACGTGTTGACAAAGAATCTGTCACTTTTTTCGATTAGCGGCTACATTACTGGATACAGAGAGGGCAGGGGAGAGGTGGCGGGCGGCGCACCCGCCACCAGTCATAGCCTTGCGGTCGTTGAGTGGTTGGATAGAATCGAAACAAGTTAAAAAGGGGGCAAAGACAATGGCAACATGGCAGATTGTTTTTGATGTGCTAACGATTCTTGCATTACTGGGTGGCCCGGTCATTGCCGTGCGCATCATACGACGCCTTGATGACAGAAAGGAGCGCCGAGATCGAAGATTAGGGGTGTTCCGAGATCTTATGTCTTCGCGAGCTTACATGGTATCGTGGCAACATGTGCAAGCCTTGAATCGCATTGATGTTGAGTTCACCTTAGATGAAGACAAGGAAATCATAGCATCATGGAAAGCCTATCTGAACTTCTTGACTGTCAAAGGCCTATCGAACGAAGAATGGGCATTGCGTCGCGCTGAGCACGAGGTCGAGCTCCTGCAAACAATGGGCAAGGTCCTCGGATATTCGTTCGACAAGACTGATCTCATGACTCTGGCATATCATCCGCAGCTCCATACAGACATTGATACTTTTCAGGAAGAGATGAGAACCGCTTTTCGGGGGTTAATGGCGGGGACAAGAGCAATTCCCATTTTCGTTTATCCAACCCCCCCAGTGCCCCCCCAAAGAGCGATGGAGGTTCGGGTCCAGCATAATCGACAGGGATCGCGATCAGAAAAGGGACGGGCTACTCGAAAAAAAACGCAACCCTTCCCCGCCAGCGCGATGCGCACGAACTCGTCAGTTGTCCGGATTTTGAGTCCCATGAATACGATGCGGCTTCCCTTCTGCGTAGCCGCCATGGCAATCCGTACCCGGAAGCCAGGATCGGGAATTTCTCAGCTAATAACCGGCCTATGCACCGTCGAGGGTAGCGGCCCTTTTTGAATCCCCGACGGTGCAATCCAAGAGATCTCAGCCCAATTCTGATACTTGTTTTTGGTAGTCTGCGAGTCTTCGCTGCAGCTCATCCCCGATGAATGCATCGATCACACCAAAGTTGCTCACTACCAGTGCGGCCTTAGCGTTCCGACTCTCGAATTCTGGATTCATTCGAAGTCGACTTAGCTTTTCGCGATCACCTCGAATCAGAATGAAACCCGCGAGATCACCGCCGTGATAGTCGAGTAGAACAGGCTCAAAGTTCTCGATCTCGCCTTGTTGCTGCATGCGCATGTTGAATTGCACGGCTTCGTTGAAAACCTTGAGGCCCTTCTCTCGGTAGCCGGGAAAGAGGTCGCCCCAACCAATAAAAATCGCGCCTTTTGCCATGAGATTACCTCCTCAATTCTTACATCCTAAAAGACCGCCAAATGACAAGTATAGCGAGGCCCTTTCCCCGAGGAAAGATGAAGAGCTGTTTGAAAAAAGCCCCGAGGCCTTCCCGGCTTCATAGAAAAGCAAGAGCGGACTACAAGAGGAGTCCAGTCATGGCAGATCTTAGTTTCACCAGCATCAACGAGGCGGTTGACAGCCTCGGATGCCATCAGTCCCAGATCGACGAGCTCACCCACCGGATGGTATGCGATGGAGAAGGCAACACAACGATGTGGGCTATCGGACAGCTCATCGCGCAGGCGTTGAAGAAGGACATCGACGAACTGCAAAAGGCCGTCAAAGAGCTTTGGCAAAAAGCAGAGGCACAGGGATGAGCAGCGCGCGTGACAAAGTCACGCAGAGCCGAATAGATACAGCCGTCGGCGGAATCAAACGACTTATCAAAGGCCTGCCCCTGGATTCGCTGCTCCTCATGAGAGATATGGTGAATGAGGCGGTAAGGAAGGCCCGGGCGAGGTAGGATTCTGGCGCCCCGGGGCCGTTCCCCCGTGCGGACCCCGAGGCTTCTTTGAAATGTTTTTCGACTATTCGCTTGACTGCGAAGAAAGGCCCTTCTAAAACCTGCCCATCAACTTATAGGAGCCTTTGTTCCCGCACGTGCACTCATACTCGAAGTGTGGCATTGCTGGGTCAAAGCCTTTATAAACACAGGATACATGCTCTCCGCATTCGGAACACAAAAAATGAAAATAATCGCCCCTTGCCTCGCCTCTAATACCACCCATCGTGACTCTCCTCTGCCTTTTCATACCCGGGCTACTCGCGCCCGGGGGAGCCCCATGCGGCGAAAAACGTCCAGGCTTTACTTCCTCTTTCGTGCTTTGAGCTTTGCTCTGTATTCTGCCTGGGCGCTTGAATTCTGATTCTTCCACTTGAGTTCATCGTTGAACCGGGTGATGTAGGTATTGAAATCTGTCGGCTCCAAAAGAGATGGAACTATGAATGAAAAAACATAGCCTTCGGGTCCACACATGAACGTCATGTCGCCTTTTGTTATGATATCCATTCCGATGATGACCTCCGGCGAAGTCGGCCCTGTGTCACCGGAGGAGACCAGCCAACTCTGAAAGTTGACTCTGTCCATGAGAAGGATATCAATCATGAACACATCGACTTCCTTGGGACCGTGAATACCGATAGTTGTCGCTTACGAAACGACCGGAAGTTTGAGTCGGGCCGCGAGTTCAATGGAGATGACTGAATTCGTCGCCCCGGTATCCCAGAGCGCTTCAGTATCTATCCAGCCATGGGATTCGGCCGGAAACAGAACAGGCAGTCTGATCTGGACCCGGCTGCGTATATCGCGCGGGATGCCGACCGCGCGATTGGTCATTGCAGCATATTGTTGGCCGGGCTTAAGCTTTGGCATGATCCGGGAAGGTTACTCGAGAATGAAAGCGCATGATCTGATCGGCCTTCTCGGTGCATTCCTGAATCATGAAAGTCCCTGCAGGGTTAGCGCTGAGCCCAAACTTCAATGCCTCCTCCTGAGTCGCAAAGTCACCGAGGACAGTCTCGCCCTTGATGACGATGAACCGCCCCGGGTACTTGGCCAAGAGTTCAGCCTTGTGTTCTTTGAAGTATTTGTACTCAGCCTCAAGCATTTTTTTGATTTCCTCTGAATCTGACAATACAACTATCGGCAATTGGAGTCAATGGCAGCAACCCGTGGTTTGCCGCATCATTCCACGGTCCCTTCCGCTCCGCCTTCCTGAAGGAGGGCTCTCACCTCGGCAGCCGAGAATCGCACGGGGGCCCCCTGACGGCGGGCCGCCTGATACTTCTTCCAGATCGCGCCGCCCAATCTGTGAGCCCACCTCATGATTGTCGTCCTATCCACGGACGCGAAGTTTGCGATCTGACGTGTCGTGATGCCATCGCCCACCTCCAGGAGAAAGGCAGCCTCTGCACGGTCGCGCTTTTTCGCTTCTTCGGATCTCTCGAATGCTGCGCGAGATTTCCGCAGAGCTCGAGCCCGCTGGCGGTACAGTGGAAACTGAAGGCGCGACGAGCGAGGAGCTCACGGCTTTCATCCGTGAGGCTGCGGCCGTGACCTGGGCTCTGGGCATGTCCACGGAAGACGCGGTCGATCGCCTGGGGAATCCTGTCCCGCGGTAGTCGCTCGCCCCGGGCGGCCGGGCCCGGTGCGGACCCCGGGGCTTTCTTTGTTATTTGTAAAGTTTCTCATGACTACCAAGACGGGCAAATCGGATCTGTTTGCCCTCGATTCTATAAATCAGGAGAAGATCCCTCGGCAGAACATGGCATTCCCTGTACGTTTTCCATTTGCCTTTGAGCTTGTGATCTCTATACTGCGCTGGAAGGCGGAAACCTCCGACAAGCAGGCGGAGAACTTGGTCGACCTCAGGAATCTCGTCGCGTCCCGAGGCCTGGAGTTCTTTGTAATCGCTCTTGAATTTGGAGGCATGTACCGGGCTGTACGCCACGGCCGAGCTTTAGGACTTCAGCTTCTTGAGGAGATCGTCAATATTCTTGCTTACGATTCCTTCGCCGCGGTCGAGCGCAGCCATTGCCTCGCGCGTTTCGCGGTTTGGAATGTCGCGGGGGTTAAGGGCCCCGGCCTGTCTCGGCGTCTTCATAACCTTTCCCATACGGCCATAATAACCCATCGGTTGACATTTGTCAATTTTGCAACAATTAGTATTTTTGTGCAACTTTTTACATTTTCCGCGTGTCCACGTTCAACATGTTCCGCAGGTAGCAGCTCCGTCACGCTGATCGAAGCGTGCCCGAGGCGGTCCCGCAATCACACAAGCCCGCGGCCGGCGTGTCTCTGTGGAAAGTGCGAGCGGGCCTTGCGTGGCGGGCCATAGGCGAACGATCCGACGGGCTGCCGTGTCATTCTATGTCCCCGGCGGAGCTGCTCCCGCCTTCCTGAAGGAGGGCATGCACCTCGGCAGGCGAGAATCGGACCGGCTCCCCGCCTCCGGAATTTCAGCATTTAGAATCTATTTCAAATCTATCCTTCCTCTAAATCGGGATAGAGTTGAGGAACGATTCGTGCTCTGAGCGATTTCTGCCTTTCCATTCACTTTTTAGCACTTTCTTCCGAGAACGACGCAACAAGAGCATCCTGCGCCTCGGCTACGTCCTTGAAGTCCTCGAGCCGGAATGCGCTGTAGTGCTCGGTCATTTCCTCCGATGCGTGACGGGTGAGCTGGCGGACCTTATCCCCGGAGATCCCCGCGGCGCGCATGTAAGTATTCGCGAAGGCGCGCCAAGAGTGAAAGCTGAGCACGCGCCGCGTGCGCTCCTCCGCAGTGATCCCGATCTTTTCGAGCGCCGCGGAGAGCGCGTCATTGACGCGATTCCCGTTGGCGGGCCTTTCGCCGAGCTGGAAGGAAAAGATAAAGCCTTTCCACGCGCACCAGGTCATGATCGTTTGAAAAACAAAAGAGGGGAGGGGGATATCGTCGACGCGCTTTGTTTTCGTAGGCTGCAGGCCGAGCTTGCCCCAGCTTGCGCCCACGTGCACGTGATCGGGGAAGAGGTCCGACCGCTGCAGGGCAAGGATCTCCCCGAGCCGCATGCCGGTAACGGACGCCAGGAGCGAGGCGGAGTAGTAGAGGTGATTATCTTTCCAGATAGTCGCAGCCTTCGCGGGATTCAAGAGTGCCCGGGCTTCATCCATCGTGAGGATGCCCTTCGCATGCGGTGTCGGCTTGAAGCCTTCCACGCGCGCCCAGGGCGAGGAGGCCCGCGGGATGATGCCCAAGCGCTCGGCTTCGCCAAGCATGATTCTGTAAATGCTCGCCTTATTATTGATCGTCTTGCGCGACAGTCCCTTGTCCTGCCAAGCTGCGAGAAGTTCCTCGCAGTCCTTCGCCGTGATCTCATCGAGGCGCTTCTCGCCGTGATAGGGGAGAAGCCAGAGGCGGAGATCCCGCCGCGCATCATCGGCGTATCGGCGCGAGACGGCAGGCCGTGACTCATCAGAGCGATTGAGCTGTCGGCGCAGGTATTTGCATTCTCCCCAGCGCCACCAGTGCTCTGAGGCGGCCCATGCGGAAAGGGTCGGAATCTTCGATTCGGGCTCCTCCATGTCCAGCGGGCCGGTGAGGAGCTGCCCGGCCGCCTGGAGCTGTCGGCAGTACTGCTCCGCGGCCGGGACAGTTTCCTTTCCCGTCGAACGGCCCGGTGTGCGGTGCCCATGCTCATCATAGGTTCGGTAGTAATAGACCTTGACCGGTGTTTTCTTCCCGGGGCGAATCACGCGACGAACATACAGAGAGAATGCCTTTTTCCTTCTGCCCATGGTTTCCTCCCATACTGGCTACAGTATAGGCTACCATGGGAGAAAATCGCCTTCAATAGCAAGACATCTCTTTATATTACAATGAATTGAAACATGGAGGTGGCGGGAGTCGAACCCGCGTCCTAGAGTGTTGACCAAGAACCTCTACAGGTTTATCCGCCCGTTAGCCCCTCGGCAAGAAGTATGGAAGGCGGCAATCCGCTCCTCGCCAAAGCCTGCTTTAGTTTTCCCGTCCGCCCACAAGCATGCGGTCAGGTAAGCCCCGGTTTGTTACAGGCACCCCTGGATGTTCGGGACCACGCTCCAAGGACCCGTCGCCGCAACTAAGCAGCGAGTGCGAAATCTGCGTTGTTGGCAGTTGTTGTTTTGCCATTTTTAGGAGACTGGCGCTCCACCTGCAGCCCAGGGCCGAACCGACCCCAGTCGAGACCGTTGCACCCCCGAGCGATTTCGCACAGCGAAATCGCGAGCCCGGCAGGCGTTTCCGTAGGAAACGCCGAGAGGGCCGATTTGCGGCCGAGAAGGCAAGACGCGCTACTTGATTCTGAACTCGCGTTCCAGCTCTCTCTTCTGGTCTCTTTTCCGAATGTCATCGCGCTTGTCAAAGAGCTTCTTCCCCTTGGCTATGCCAAGTTCGCACTTTATTATGCCTCTCTTAAGGTAGAACTTTAGAGGAACAAGGGTCAAGCCCTTCTCATCGACGATCCTCCGAAGGCGCTTGATCTCCTTGCGGTGCACCAGGAGCTTTCTGCGGCGGAGAGGCTCGTGGTTGACCCTGTTTCCGTAGACATAGGGAGTGACGTGGAAATCGATCAGGAAAAGCTCGTCATTCTGCACCAGCGCATATGAATCCGCGAAGGAGAACCGCCCGTCCTTGATGGACTTGACCTCCGTGCCGACAAGAACGACGCCGCACTCGAAGGATTCATCTATCGTGTAATTGAATCGAGCCTTCTTGTTGACCGCGAGGACCTTGATCCCCTCAGACTTTGCCATTACGCGGGCGCCGACCGTCTACTGCCGGGTGAGCGCGACCCTGAATCCAAGGTAAGGCGTGCACCATGCGGAAGGCTGCGAACCCCGCGAATACACCTTGATCACCCCGGATGGGTTCTCCCAGGCGCCGCCCCTCACCGCGTAGTCCGGTCCACGGGGGAGAGCGCGTTCAATCGCCATGTTGGCCCGGGGATCCAGGGAAGAAAGCAGATTCGTGGTGAGAGCAAATGGGTCCGCGCACCACTCCCAGACATTGCCCAGCATGTCGCGAAGCCCGTAGCCGTTCGGCTCCGACGCGCCTGCCCGGGAAGGACCCGTGATGCCCTTCTGGAAGAACACCGCCGCGCCTGGCTTCCCCCCGAGCGGGTAGGGCATTCCGCGCAATCCGCCTCTGGCTGCCCACTCCCATTGTGCTTCTGAAGGAAGCTGAGCGACATACCCGGGAAGAGCGGCCTGCACGCTGCGGGAAAGCCACGCGGTAAATGCGACAGCCGCGTGCCAGGATACGGAGGTAACGGGAAACCCCTCCCGTCCGGCCGAAACCCCGGTCGAGGTCCAGTCGGAAAGATAGGCATCCGTCACGAGTCCTTTCTGCACAAGCGCGGGCCGATTGGCAGGGGCCCATTCAGGGTTTTGCTGGATGAAAGACTGGTATTGGCCCTTTGTCACTTCTGTGGATCCGAGGTAGAAGGAGTCGACATGTACGGGGTGGGCAAGGAGGAGATCGATGGATTTGCCGAACACATCCAGATTGTCGTCCTTGCCCATGACAAGGTCGCCTGCGGGAACCGACCTGAACTCCATGCCCTGGACCGCCGCTCTGCCCCCACTGCCCAGGCCAGGAGAGAGCGAAGCAGGCTGATAGTACCTGGAGATAGCTTCCCGGTACGATGCCAGGTACTGCTGCACCCATGGGCTTGCGGCAAGGCTTGTGCTGTGCGCGCGAGAAAGCACGAGGAGCAGCCACGAAGGAAAATTGTCATACTTTTGTTTAAGTTGTATCGAATGCTGTATTGCGGTGACAAACGAAGCTGGCGTCAAGATTGAGCCTTTTGAGGCAACCCGCGCAGTTGCCTGCAGAAGCTCCTTCAGCTGGAATTCGTTTGTAACAAAGAGCATGGAATCGTTAATGAAATCATACCATTGCTCTGGCGGGCTCGCCGTGTTTGCAGCATAAGCTGCGTCTGAAAGAACGCTGGGGATGCCTGGATTCCTCTGGAAATCCTCACGGGCCCAGCTGAGCAGCCCCTCGACGTCCGCAACGGTCAACAGCTGACTCTTCCTGTGGCCGTCAGGGATAAAAAGCGTGCCGAACACCCTGCCGCCGACTTTCTCCTGAATAGTGACCGTGTTATAGAACGGCTTGGATATTTCAACGTTTCTCTGGCCGTGCCTGAGAAAAACAACGCACGGGGTACTGCCCGCATACGCACCGTCCACCTTGACTGTGGCATGCTCGGGCAATGTTGCCAGCGACAGGTAGGAGCCCCGGTTCCTCAGTCCCGGATAGAAAAACAAAAAGAAGATCAGCAGGACTGCAATAACGCCATAGAGCGCGGTGAGGTAGACGCCAGGACGCACCCCCAGGATGGGTTTGAGGTGAACGGATACGTCATCTGTGTCGGAATGCGCCTCCGGCCTGTCCTTTTTCGGCATGGGAGAATTATAGGGAGGGTGCAGTCGCTTGTCAATGATTCCAGATGCGTGTTATCCTCACGCCGGAGAATGTATGCCAGACAGCACTTCCGTGACGTGGAAAAAGTGGGAAAAGTGGGTCATACGTGAGACCGAGCGCTTCCTCACCTGGCGGAAAAGGCGGAAGCTGGCCCGGAAGGCAAGACAGAAGAAGCGTAACCCCATCGTCGATTGGCTGGATGCCATCCTTTCCGCGGTGGTCATCGTTCTCCTCATCAACCAGTACCTTCTGCAGGCGTACCAGATTCCCTCTCCTTCCATGGAGCCCAGCCTCCTGGTAAGTGACAGGATCTTTGTCAACAAGATCGTCTATGGTCCCGAGCTCATCCCGGGAATGCTGAAGCTGCCGGGTATCAGGTCGCCGGCCCGCGGGAACGTGGTGATCTTCGAGAGCCCTGAATACATTTCAAGCGGACCGCTCATGGACGTCCTTCAGCGTGTCGTCTACATGGTCACCCTTTCTCTCGTGGATATCGACAAGGATGAAAATGGCCAGCCCAAGCATCACTTCCTGATCAAGCGTGCCATCGGCATGCCGGGAGATCGGATCCGGATGAACAAGGGTGATGTGGAGATTCTGGCTCCGGGAGAATCAACGTGGCTATCCGAGGCAGAGATGAAAAAGGCGCTCGGGTTCAACTACTCGAACGTACGGACATTCAAGCCGGAGGATTACCCGGTTTTCAGGGAGGCCGGCATCGGCAAGGCGCTCATGGATGCAGGGCTGGAGGCGAGCGCCGAACAGAGTGCCGCCATCAACCAATACTACCAGGCGAACAAGGACGCGAACGGGAAGGTCACCAGTTTCATGCTGCGCGCGCTGGATGACGACATCTACGTGACCCTCTGGGAGGATGCGACTCTCTGGGCAATAGAGCCGAACAATTTCGCCAAGGCAGCAGAATGGCGAATGCTCACAGAAGGCTATCCTGTCCCGGAGGGCAGGATATTTCCCATGGGGGACAACAGGGACAACTCACACGACGCGCGGTATTTCGGGCCTGTCAGGCTGGAAAAGGTGCTCGGCAAGGGCTTATTCCGCTATTGGCCCATCTACCGGTTCGGGGCCGTCAAGTAGCTCAAATGATCGGGTCGGTGGAGCGCTATTCATCCTCCACGGGCAGGAGGAGAGCGAATGTTCTCGGCGGCCGCCTCCTGCGCGTGGCGATCATCGCCTTTGTCCTCTACCTGATAGTGTTCGGCTTCTTCGCTTCCACTTATCGCATCGAATCCGTCTCCATGGAGCCGGGACTTATGCCCTCTGACCGCGTGATAGTGAGCTTGCTGGCATTCGGCGCGCGTGTGCCTTTTTTCCAGTCCCGGCTTCCCGGGCTGGGGGTTCCCGAGCGTGGTGATCTTGTCGTCATAAAGCCGCCATTCCTGGACGAGCCGGGTCTTCTCTGGCGCATCCTGGAGCCCCTGGCCAGTTTTCTCAGCCTGCAGAAGGCCACGCTCCACAGGGACCTGTATGGATCGCGCGTCAACGCCTATATGGTGAAGCGGATAGTCGGAATACCGGGCGACACGGTGCGGATGAGGGACTACATCCTGCAGATCAAGGCGCGGGGCGCCGCGGACTTCGTCCCTGAGCAGCAGCTCATACCGGTGCGCTACCAGGTTCTGACGTCCCTGACAGCCAGGGGCTGGTCAGCATCGCTTCCGCTCTCCGGGAATGGGGGCGACCTGGTCCTCGAGCCGGGAGAGTATTTCGTGCTTGGCGACAATCGACCGGAATCGAGCGACAGCCGCTCCTGGGGTGCGCTGGCTGCCGAGCGGATTGTCGGCAAACTCATCTATCGCTATTGGCCTCCCCGTTCCATTGGAAAGCTCTGATCCAGCCCTCTCCCTCTATGTGCATGTCCCTTTCTGCACGGACAAATGCCTGTACTGCGATTTCTTTTCAGTGCCGCGCCATTCGGTGGGCGAAGAAATCCAGGAAGCGGTCATCCGCCAGACCATCCTGCAGGCGCGCTATTTCCTGAATGAGCGAGCACCCGGGGCATCCACTGACTTGCGGCTTCCGCCGCGCATCGAAACCATATTCATGGGCGGCGGGACTCCAAGCTCGCTTTCCCGTGAAACCCTGGCTCCGCTCCTTGATGCTTTCCGTGATAATGCTGTAGTCGAGTGGACCGTCGAGGCCAACCCCGAGTCCCTTGACGGGAAGTTCCTCGCTCTTTGCGAGAGCGCGGGTGTCACACGCCTGAGCGTGGGGGTGCAGACCATGAGGGATTCGCTCCTCCGCCTGCTCAGGAGGCCCGCATCCCGCTCAGACACGCTCGCCGCACTCGATCTCCTGGGGCGGAGGTGGCATGGCGAGCTCAATCTGGATTTCATAGCAGGAATTCCGGGACAGTCGCCGAAAGAAGTGCGGGAAGACCTGGCTCTCCTGGGACAGTTCCTGCCTTCCCACATCTCGCTTTACCAGCTCACCTATGAACCGGAAACTGAGCTCGCCCGGCTTGTTCAGCAGGGCAAGATCGTACGAAACCCGCGTGAGTTGGATGAAGAGCTTTGGTTTGCGGGCAAAGAAGCGCTGGAGAGTCGGGGATACCAGCACTACGAAATCTCGAATTTCTGCCTGCCGGGCAGAGAATGCAGGCATAACCTCCGCTACTGGCGGATGGAGCCCTACCTGGGAGTCGGGCCCGGAGCTGTCGCGACCGTGCCGGCAAAAACATTCGCTCTCGCATTGGGAAGACCGGATCTCGCAGGGACCCCGGGAGGCGTGCTCCGCGTCTCGAATACAAAGGATATCCATGCCTTTCTGGGAGGGCAGGGTTCGCTCTGGGGCCTCGAGGTCGAATCGGTGAAACCTGAGGACTTTCTGCTCGAGAATCTCATGATGGGACTCCGGCTGAAGGAGGGAATCAGCCTGGCCTCGTGGATGTCGCGTTTCGGTCGGAGCTTCGAAGAGCTCTTTCCCGGACTCTGGAAAAGGTGGTCCGCGGAAGGGCTTGCCGAGCAGCCCGTCCAATTCCTGCGCCTGACGGAATCCGGGCGGATGGTTCTTGACGGGCTGCTCGGCGAGCTGGCGGACCGGATAGCCACAGCGGATCTGCCGCCAATCGCGCTCTCCTGGCCATGAAAGCTGTCGACTTACCGGGCGGCGGTGGGGCAATCAGAGGGATGGAACAGCAGCCGTATTGACTACGGTTTTCCGTTTGTGATACGCTTTTTTAAACTTCAACAGAAGAAGGGGAAACATGTCAGGCCATAGCAAATGGCATACAATCAAGCACAAGAAGGGCGTCGCGGACGCGAAACGCGGCCAGATGTTCACCAAGCTCATCAAGGAGCTCAGCATCACGGCACGGCAGGGCGGAGGGGACCCGGATATGAATCCCCGGCTTCGGACCGTCATCCTCAAGGCCAAGGCCGCCAATATGCCCAAGGACAACATCGACCGTGCCATCAAGAAGGGCACCGGTGAGCTGGAAGGCGTGAGCTATGAGGAGATTTTGTACGAAGCGTACGGACCAGGCGGCGTCGCGCTCCTCATTGATATCCTCACCGACAACAAGAACAGGGCTGCCGCGGAGATCAGGAATCTTCTGAACAAGGGCGGCGGAAATCTCGGCGCCGCGGGCAGCGTGGCCTACCTGTTCAAGCGCAAGGGCCTTATCAACTATGATGCCTCCAAGTACAAGGAGGACGACATCCTCGAGGTGGCCATTGACGCGGGCGCGGAGGATGTCAGCAACGACGGAGATTCCATCGAGGTCACGACAAGCCCCGAAGATTTCGAGAACGTGGTCAAGGCGCTGGAAGCCAAGGGATTCGCGCACAGCATGGCGGAGATCGTGCGGGTGGCGGATACGAATGTCACCCTGGACACCGACAAGACGGAGAAAGCCCTCAGGCTCGTCGAGCACCTCGAAGACCACGAGGACGTGCAGAGCGTCGCGACCAATCTGGAGATCCCTGCCGGGTTCGTGATGAGTGAATGAGGACGGTGATCGGGATCGATCCCGGACTCGCGGCCACGGGCTGGGGGGTCGTGCGGTTCGACGGCTCTCGCTTCATCCACGTGGGCCACGGAGTGGTGAAAACGGATCCCGACATGCCGCTGCCTCTTCGGCTGCTGAAAATACACACGGAAATTCGAAAGCTCCTTGCAAAGTACGGCCCGTCGGAGGCCGGCGTCGAGGAGCTTTTCTTTTCGAAGAATACTTCAAGCGCGATGCAGGTGGCGCATGCGCGGGGGGTCGTCCTGATGGCCCTCGGCCAGCGCGGCATCACGGTGGGCACCTATTCGCCGCAGCACGTCAAGCAGGCGGTGATAGGCAGGGGAAAGGCCGACAAGGCCCAGGTCCAGCGCCTGGTGAGCGTTGTTCTCGGCCTGCAGGAGATACCGGGCCCGGACCATGCCGCGGACGCGCTGGCAGTCGCCATCTGCCACACGAACAGGTCGTCAATCGATGTTCAACAGCGTCACCGGTGAGATTACCTTCAAGGGAGAAGAGCGCCTCTGCGTGCAGACCGGAGGCGTTGAGTGGGAGCTCGTCGTGTCCCGCAAGGCGCTTGACCGGCTTCCCCCCGTGGGACAAATCGCGCGGATCTACACGCACCTCGTGCATCGGGACGACGCGATGCGCCTGTACGGATTCTCCGACCCCGCGGAGCGGGCCCTTTTCCTGGACCTGCAGAAGGTGGACGGAGTGGGACCGCGCGGCGCGTTGAAAATGCTGTCGGGGGTGGATCGGGAGCAGTTCTCCCGGGCCCTCGAGCAGGACGATCTTGATGCGCTCTCCTCGGTCCCCGGTGTCGGAAGGAAAACCGCCCAGAAGATCATCCTCACCCTCAAGGGGAAGCTTACTCCGACCACGGAGACGCAGGGCCGTTCAACGGAGAACGATATCACAACGGCGCTCGTAGGCATGGGGTTCGACAGGAAAAGCGCGAAAGAAGCCGTGCTCCAGGCGTTGAAATCAATCGACAGCCGGCAGATGAAGGGCGAGGAGCTGGAGCGGGAGCTGTTCAAGCGCGCCGTTGCCATTGCGGGGGGCGAGGGGGCCGGGTCGTGAAGGACCGCGCAAAAGGCCCTGCAGCCGGGATTCCCGACCCCGCGTTCGACCCGGCTGAGGACAGGGAGGAGCTCACCCTTCGGCCGCGCTTCCTCACGGAGTTCGTCGGCCAGGAAAAGCTGAAAGAGAACCTTGCCGTCTACATCGAGGCGGCAAAGCAACGCGGAGAGCACCTCGACCACGTCTTTCTCTCGGGGCCTCCCGGTCTCGGCAAAACCACTCTTGCGGCAATCGTCGCGAATGAGTTGGGCGTCCAGTTCCGCGCCACGTCGGCGCCCGCCCTGGAAAAGCCCGGAGACCTTGCCGCCATCCTCACCAGCATCGGGGAGCGGAACATATTCTTCATCGATGAGATACACCGTTTGAAGCCGGTGGTGGAAGAAATGCTCTATTCGGCCATGGAGGACTTCGAGATCGATGTGGTGATCGGGCAGGGCCCCGGGGCGCGCACAATCAAGATACCCCTCCCGCCCTTCACCCTTGTCGGTGCCACGACCAAGACCGGGCTCGTCTCCAGCCCCCTGTATTCCCGGTTCGGCATTCCCATGCGGCTCGATTTCTACGAGCCGTCGGACCTGCGCAAAATCGTGTTCCGCTCGGCGGGAATCCTCAAGGTGAATGTGCAGGCGGATGCGGCCGAGCTGGTGTCCCGATGTTCTCGCGGGACTCCCCGCATCGCCAACCGCATCCTCAGACGTATGCGCGATTTCGCCCAGGTCTGGGGCAATGGGGCGATAGACGTCTCAATTGTTCAGCGGGGGTTGGAATCCCTCGAAATCGACGCCAGGGGCCTGGACAAGGTGGACAGGGAGATCCTGCGCACGCTGGTGGAGAAATACGCCGGGGGCCCGGTAGGATCTGAAACCATTGCCATCTCCATAGGAGAGGCGGTAGACACGCTCGAAGATGTCTATGAGCCCTACCTCATCCAGATCGGGTTCCTGAAACGCACGCCGCGCGGAAGGGTTGCCACGGAAGGAGCCTGGGAGCACCTCGGAGTCCGGCGCACCGGTAGTGAAAACCAGCCTGTTCTATTTTGACCTGCCAGAGGAGCTGATCGCCCAGGACCCTGTTGAAGACCGGGATAGCGCGCGGCTGCTCGTTCTGGACAGGAAGACCGGCACAACAACGGACAGCTCCGTGCGCGAGCTTGTTCGGTGGCTCGATCCGGGCACCGTTGTCGTGCTCAACGACACAAGGGTCAGGAAGGCACGGCTGTTCGGGACGAGCGAGGGGGGCGCCCGGATCGAGTTCCTCCTGCTCAACAGACTCGCGCCGACACTTTGGGAGACTCTTGCCGGCAGGGCTCGGCGACTCACTCCCGGCAAGGCTTTTCGATTCCCCGGCAATGTCATGGGCAAAATAGAGGAAGCGAACGGCGAAAAGCGCCTGGTGCGCTTTGATTTTCCCGTGGACGATGAGTGGCTGGAAAAACATGGTCACGTTCCCCTCCCGCCTTATATCAGGCGGGCCGATACCCCCGCGGATGACGAGAGGTACCAGACCATCTATGCCCGGGCCATGGGCTCTGCGGCAGCGCCCACCGCGGGCCTTCACTTTACGAAACGGGTGCTGGACGAATTGACAGAGCGTGGCTTGCACACGGCGTGGGTGACGCTTCATGTGGGTCTCGGTACATTTCTGCCCATCAGGACCGATGAGATAGAGCGGCATGCCATGCATGAGGAATGCTTTGCCATTCCGGCTGCCACGAAAACCCTCGTGGATGCCGCCCTCAGGGACGGTCGGCAGGTGCTTGCAGTGGGGACGACCGTGGTGCGCACGCTTGAGTCTGCTTGGACCGAAGCGGGGCTTCGAGAGGGGGAGGGCAGGACCAGTATCTACATCACCCCCGGACATCGATTCAAAGTGGTGAACAGGCTGTTCACCAACTTCCACACTCCGGGCTCCAGCCTGCTCGTGCTTGTGAGCGCCTTTGCGGGCAGAGATCTGATTTTAAGAACCTACGCGGAAGCCATCAAAAAGCGGTACAGGTTTTTCAGTTACGGGGACGCGATGCTAATTCGCTAACGGGCAGTCAATAGGTGCTCTTGTCCATCTTCTGGAAATCGGCACGCACTTTTGCCAGGCGCGCGAGCTGGGCGTCGATGATCGCCTGGTAGTCCAGATCGCCCGTCTCGACGCGGAAGTTTTCGGTTTCCCATTCTTCGATGTGGTCGAGATGCGTCCCCCGCATTGCCCATGCCTTGGCCGACCACTCTTTCGCCTTCTGCCACCAGCCATAGGCAGCCTTGTACGCCTGCTCGGCCTTGTCGAGGCTCTCGAGGTTTTGACGCTTCCAGGGATAGTTGTAGAAGAACGCGGTCATCTTGTCGTATTTACTGCCAAGGGTCAGGAAGCTGTAGATCAGCTTCAGGGATACGTGCATCGAGAAGAGGTCGCGATAGCGCTCCCACTCCGTCGTGTCCTTTATCGGGGCAAGCGCGTACAGCGGGTTGGCGAAATCGGCCTTGAGAGCGCTCTCAAGGTAGTATATGTCCTCCATAGTGTCATCCGGATAATGGTAGAGGTGCTCGTGATAGAGCTTGTAGTATTGCTCGGCATACATGATCCGCCAGGCTGAAACAGTGAGAAGAGGGACACAGAGGAGAAGGAGAACGAGCACGGCCTTCTTCACATCATGTGTATCGGCAGGTCGGAGAGTACTTTCCACACGTCGCCATGGATCAGCCCGGCGGGTCTGTCACCGTCGACACGGGCAATATGCATGCCGCTGCCGCGATACCGCGCCAGCGTCTGCATGTACCCCTCGCGCACACGGGACTGGAATGCAAGCCCGTCGAAAAGCTCCGGCTTCCCCCGATGCGCAAGCCGATCCTGGCACACCTCGACGGGAGTATCGAGGAAGATCAGGCACTGGGGGAGGGGAAAGCCCGCATTGATGCCGAGAACAAAGTCGATCCCGCAATCGATGGACTGGTAGGCGATGCTCGAGAAGAGGTAGCGATCACAGATCACGAGCTCGCCCTTCTTTGTCCTCGCCTCGATACCGGTGTGGGGCGCCCTGACGTGCTCGTTGCGGTCCGCGGCATACAGAAGAGCAACGGTCCGAGGGTGCGCGCGGGTCTCGAGCGCAAGGATCGACCTGAGGAGCCGGCCTATCGGGCCGTCCGTGGGCTCGCACGTTGCCGCATGCGCAGTCCCCTGCTTCGCAAGGCGCTCCGCGAGAAGGCGCATCTGGGTCGTGGTGCCGGCACCGTCCAGCCCTTCCAGCACGATGAATTTTTGCAGTATAGTGATTGCCACCGGCGCAGATTGTAATGAGAACCGCCTGTTCTGTCACTCTATTGCTCCTTGTCTCGATGTGCGGAGCCGTCTTTGCGCAGGAGAAGGCCGACGATTCGGCCGGCGCGCTGGATCGCGACGTGACAGTCGTGGGCCGTGACGATACCGCGCTCCCCGTGCCCCCACCGGGGACCCCCCAGGATATCACGATCCCCGATGTGGATCCCGAGCAGCCGCGCACTTCCATTGTGCCGCCCATCCAGCCGCCCCCCGATGCCCGTACATCACGCTCGGTTGATCAGGGTGTGATTGATCAGCCCGGGGACTCTTTTCCCTGATGGTCCTGGTGAGAATGCCGCTACAAGAGCGCGGAGGCGCCCTTCCTTTGATCATCTCCCTCGCATTCCATGCTGTCCTCCTCTTTGTTCTCGCGATCAGCGTGGTTTCCATGCCATTGCAGAATGTCCGGGAAATCGGGATTGAATTGTCCCTCCCGTCCCCTGCCGGATCGGGAACGCCGGGGGGCGCATATGTGATATCACATCCTGCCAGGCCAATCCGGCCCATCGGACCGAAGGCGCCTGCCCCGCCGCGGGTATCGGGGGACTCAGCGCAGGGTGTTGAAGTAAAGGAAGATCCTTTGCCCATGACATCGGCGGAGGAGGTACCTTTGAATTTGCCCACGGACATGCAGGGTGATGCCCAGGGATCCTCGATCAGCGAACCGCAACCGGGAGAGAGGATCGGGTGGGAGGGATCCTCGAGAAAGCTCATCCGCTGGCGCGACCCGGCGTTTCCGGCCCAGCTCAGCGCCGCGGGCCAGGAGGTTGAATGCGAGGCCCGGATCACGGTTGCCGCGTCCGGCGTGGTTACCCTCGTGGAAATAACAAGGAGTTCAGGCTATATTGAAATCGATGCCAGCGTCGAGGCAGCCCTCCGCGACTACCTCTTCTCCCGGGCGAACGAAAGGAAGGACACGGTCGGAACGATAAGGTTCAGATTCCGCCTGGAGAGACAGGATTGAAGAAAGCGAATATTATCCGCGGGGCACCGCGGCGCTATTCAACGGTCGCGGTCGTATTGATCGTGGTCGCCCTTGTGGCGCTCACGGCGCTTGCCGCGCGCGAGATCGATCGGGCGCTCACAGAGCGGATGGCGGAGCTGAAGAGCCAGACCATCGCGGCGCTGGAAGCGACTGCCGGGAGAAAGATATCTTACTCCTCCATTGCACCCTCGATTTTTCAATACCTCGAGGTGCGTGATCTCGTCTTTCATGAATCTGAAAGCTCGGAAAAAGCCCTGCTCGCGTTGCATGATATCCGCGTCTACTACAGTCTTGTGCATCTCCTGCTTCGACGAGATCCGGTAGGCGCTCTGCGCGAGGTGCAGATAAGAAACACGCGCCTGACGCTGGACCTGGACAAGGATCGGGACGTGATCGAAATCCTGCGCCGCCTGACAGGAACGGGGGGAGGCGAGGGGCGGCTTCGCGCGCGGATCACCGGCGCGAACGTGAGCATCTCACTTGCCTCCGCCGGCACGACGGTGTCTCTGGACAATTCATTTTTCCAGATAGAAAGCCGGAAGGAGGCAATAGCAGTCTCCCTCCGGGGAGACCTCAATGGGACCCTGCCGACCGGTTTCACCTTCGGCTCCTCCCTCAAGGTGCAGGGTCTGCTGGATAAAAGCCTTGCCTCCTCAGACCTGACGGTCCAGCTTCTTTCTTTCGAAAGCTCCCTTTTCACGACCCGCAGCCAGACCCTGCAGGTGCTCTGGAAAGGGAGCAGCATAGAGGTTCGCAAGATCCAGGACCGATCGCCGATCAATCTCTCCATCCTGGCTGATTTGGAAAAGCAGCAGTTCACCATCAATTTCCAGACGGAAGACCTTCGGCCGGACAGGCTGTTCACGCTCTCGGGCGGTCTGGCCCGGTACGAAAACTGGATGAAAATGCCCTTGACAGCGTCCGGGCATCTCACCTACCGGGCTCCCGACAGGAGCCTTGACTACCAGGCGGACATCTCCGCCTTTCTCGAGGACCAGCTTCCCGTCCGCCAGGTAACGCTCGTTTCGAGCTTCCGTGGGTCGGAGAAGGAAGCATTTTTCGAGCCGCTGCGGCTTTCCTCGGCAGGAGGCGCCCTGGATTTCGAGGGCAGCCTGCTCTTCTCGAATTTTTTCCCGGAGGGGATTCTGACATTGGCCAACGTGGATCCCGGCACGGGTGAAAAGCTCGACGCGAATCTGTCGATCGAGAGGCAGAAGGACGCCGTGACCATGAAGGGCACGCACCTCGTTTTCGGTGAGCTGGGCTTCGATTTGCTCTCCGTCTCGCTGTCCCCCTTGAAGAACGGGTTCAGATTCACCCTGGGAACCTCATTTGCGGGAGCCCGGCCCGGGGACATGCTCCAGGCATCAGGCGACCTGCGTTTCGGCCAACCCTTTGGCAGGGCCGTGGTGGAGGGGTCGCCGCGCGCGATCGGCGCGCCCTCCATTTCCCTTTCCGGCATGCTGCACAACGTCCCCCCCGCAAAGCTCTTTCAGCTTTTCGAGGGGGGCGGCGCGCTCTCGGGGGAGCAGAAAGACCTGTACGAGATTCTTGCCCGATTCTCGGTGAGCGCCGATGTCGCCCTCTCGACCGATTTCAGCAAGTTTTCGATTTCGAGCCGCGAGGTGACGGTGACGCAGCCGGACGAACCAAGTACGCTGATTCGGTTCGGGCTGACTGCCGACTCGGAGCATGTCGCCCTCTCCGAGTTTTCCGGTGCCTGGCGGAAGCTGAGCCTGCTCGGGGCATTCGACTGCATGTTCGCCCAGGACGGCCAGATCACATTCGCCAGCGACCTCAGGTTCCAAGGCACCCCGTACTCGATTTCGGGGAGGTATTCGCGGAGCCTTGGACTTCACGCAAACGGCTCCTATGGCCTTGTATTGGCCGCGGTCCCCATGCGTGAAGGCGTTCTTGCCCTGCGATTGAAGGGCGACCGCTTCCCCCTCCCCCTGCCGGGCCGCGCGATGGCCGTCAGCTTCGACATGAACGGCATCGCCACCCCTGAAGGGGATTGGTCGGCGGATTTTCCTCTGATCACACTCTACGACGTGCCGTTCCTCGAGTCCACGGCGAACACGATTCAACTTACGGGAAAAGCCAGCCCGAGAGGGCTCACCGTGACGCGACTCTTGTTCGCGGACGCGTACTCGAGTCTCGAGGGCAGCGCAAGCGCGGAAATCGTGCAGCACACAAGCTTGCTCGACCCGCATTTCCTGGAGTCGCTGAGCGCCCAGGGTCATGTCACTCTCAGGAGCTCCGACGGCGTCGAGAGCTACGCGGCCACGGGCGCCCTGAAGGAAGGAACGCTCTCGCTCACGGGCCAGTTCGCGGGATCTCCGCTGGCCCGGATCGGCACGTCGGCGGTCAAGGGCGTGCTGGAGGGCACCACCACGCTCACCGGCCCCGTGCGGCAGCCCAGCGCGGTCATTGTGGCAAGTCTCAAGGACGGGCGGCTGGGAACGGACAGTCTTTCCCTGGGAGGCCATGTGACGCTCCTTCCTGACACGATCCGAGTGAGTCAACTCGGGTTCAGCTACCTCTCGCACACCCTTTCTGAAGGGGCGGGAACCGTGAATACGAAGAGCGGAGCCTTTTCCTTCACGGGTCTCTACCAGGGAGAATACTTTTCCGACCAGGTGAAGCTCACCCTCGGACTGGATGGCCAGCTTACGGCCGACAGCCTCGACTCCCTGTTGGCAGGAATTCTCGACCACGGCCTGAAAGGCAGGCTCGCCTTGAGCGGCATCACTGTGGCGGCCGCGCCCGTCCCTGCCTGGAGCGTGGACTTCAGGAGCGATGGAGGCAGACTCTCTTTCGACGGCGGCCCGGGGGGCTCCCTCCATGGCTGGATCGACTCCCGACGCTCTTTTTCCGTAAGCCTTGCAGGCGCGCTTCCCTTGAGAGGAAGTGCCGTCGGAAGGATCGCCGGTGATCACATCACGGCGACCTTGAACGTGGACGCCCTGCAGATGGTGGTCCTCAACTCGCTTCTCAAGAGCCCCCCCATTCCAACTTCCGCGGGCCCCTTTCCCGTCATTCGCGTGACCGCCGGGGTCGCCTCCGGCAGGCTCAATATAGACGGCGCTGTGAATGATCCTGATTTCTCGGGGCAGCTTGATCTCGCCGGCGGCGGTATCATGAGCGCGTATTCGCCCGATGAGGCGGGCCCGATCAGGGACACCCTCACGTTCAGCGGCAAGACATTCCGCGCCCCAAGAACATTCGCCGCCGCGGGGGCGGCGCTCTTGAGCGCGGAGGCGAGCTTCACCATCGACCACTGGTCCCCCGTGGCGTTCGATATCTCCATCAACAGCGTAGGAGATGTGCCGCTGCGCATGCGGGGACGATTCGGAAGGCTGATCGCGGACGGCTCCGCATCAGGCCAGGTCCGGATTGCGGGTGACGAGCGGAAGACGAACATCACCGGCAGCCTCAAGGTGGGGGACTGTAAAATTGCACTCGGTGATTTCGCCCAGGGAAAGTTCGTGCCTGAGGATACCCCCACCTTTGTCACGCTGACGGCTGAAACCGGCAAGAGGGTCGAGTTCACCTGGCCGACCGAGAATCTGCCGGTCCTGCGCACCATGGCGAGCCCGGGCGGCAAAATTGTCGTCACGTACCGGGGCGATACGGGTGCCTATACGGTCAAGGGCGCGGCGGGCGTTCAGGGCGGGGAGATCTACTACTTCGATCGCAGTTTCATAATCAAAAAAGGTTCCATCACGTTCAACGAAAACGAGAGCACCTTCGACCCGAGAATCACGGCAAATGCCGAGGTCAGGGAATGGGACCCCTTCACCGGGGAGGAGGTGAAGATTTTCCTCGACGCGGACAGCGCACTGAGCAAGTTCTCCCCCCGGCTCAGCTCCGTCCCCGCGCGCACGGAAACCGCTCTCCTCGCAATGATCGGTGCCCCCATTCTGACGCGAACGGAAACGCAGGGGCCGGTGATGGCGGCCGCCCTGGTCTACTCCGACATCCTGAGTCAGACCTGGCTCCTGCGCCCGTTCGAGCAGAAGGTCCGCCAGATCCTGAACCTGGACATGTTTTCCATCCGGACGCAGATCCTCCAGAATCTCGTTGCGCAGAAACTGTTCGGCACGACGCTCAATCCCCTTGACAACACCAGCGTGTCTCTTGGAAAGTATGTCGGGAACGATCTTTTCTGGGAAATGCTCGTCAGACTGCAGTCGCCGCCTCTTCCGACGGGTGCGCCGCTCCCGCCGAGCAGTCTGCAGTATGGGCAGTTCCAGACCGGTGTGAGTCTGCCTGCCAGCGGCCTGCCCCTGGTGGGGGCGGGCCTGAGGCCGGAGATGGAACTGAGCCTGGAGTGGGCCACCCCATTATTCCTGCTCACCTGGAGCTGGGTTCCCCAGCACCCGGAGAGCCTGTTCCTCGTGGACAACAGCCTCGAATTCAGCTGGAGGTTCTCCTACTGAGGAGAAAACGCGTGTGACCGAAGGAGCTCGAATGATGACCCGTGCCGCCAAGACTCTGTTGGCAAGCCTCCTCCTCCTGCTGGCCTTTGTGACCGGGCTCACGGCGCAAGCGACGGACCAGGAATGGTACGTGAACAAGCCGATCAAGAATTTCACGTTCCAGGGACTCGTGACGGTCAAAGCGGATGATCTCATGGCCGTGGTGAAGCCTTACATCGGGCAGACCTTCAGCGTCGACCCCCTTTTGTGGGAAATCGAGGCCAAGCTGTATGCGCTGGACTACTTCGAGACCATCGTGCCGAATGCCCTGCCGGCGGATGACTCCAAAACCGCCGTGATCATCGAGTTCGATGTCAAGGAGCGGCCGTCGATCCAGGTCGTGGAGGTGACGGGCAACACGAGCGTGCGCACGAATGAAATCACGGACAAGATACTTTTGAAAAAAGGAGACCTTGCCAACCAGACCAGGCTTCAGGCGGACGTGGAGGCGGTCAAAGCCCTTTATCTGGACAAGGGATACACGGACGTGACGGTGAGCGCCAGCTTCGTGCCTGGGGACAAGGATACGACGGTCAAGGCGGTTTTCACAGTCGCCGAAGGGGTGCCCACCACCATCAAGGAAGTACGGTTCTCGGGGAACAAATTCGCGTCCGAAAGCACGCTCCGGGGACTGATGAAGACGAAGCCGCAGGCCCTTTTTGACAGCGGGGTCTTCCAGGAGTCGAAGCTGGAAGAAGACAAGACGGCCATTCTTGCCTATTACACGGACCACGGCCTCGTCGACGCGAAGATCGACAAGGTCACACGCGAGGTGCAGACCCTGCAGGGGCGCAATTATCTCCTGCTCACCGTCTACGTGACGGAGGGAGAACAGTGGGTGTACAACGGTCTTTCATTCGTCGGCAACCAGATGTTTTCCACTCAGCGTTTGACGGAGCTCGTCTTTCAGAAGCCCGGCAAAGTGCTCAGCCTGCAGAAAGTAGAACAGGATATTGCCCGCATCCAGAATCTCTATTGGGAGAACGGCTACATTTTCAACGTATTCACCCGCGGCGAAAGCCGTGACGAGACTGCGAAGACCATCAGCTACACGCTCACGATCCAGGAAGCGGACAAGGCGCACATCGAGAACATCATTTTCAAGGGGAGCACGCGCACGGCGGATTACGTCATGCGCCGCGGGCTGCCCTTCGAGGAAGGCGACGTCTTCAACAGGGAAAAAATCATCCAGGGATACCAGTACCTGGCCAACCTCCAGTACTTCAAGTCGGTGACACCGGATACCCAGCAGGGCTCTGCATTCGGCTTGATGAACGTGATCTTCAACGTGGAAGAGGCGAGCACCGCGGATATCAACTTCGGCGTCATATTCTCCGGAGGCAGCTTCCCGATCTCGGGCACGATCAAGTGGAACGAGCGCAATTTCATGGGCCGGGGCCAGACGGTCGGCGTGGACCTCGAAGCATCGCCGATCAAGCAGACTGTGGGAGTCAACTTCTATGAGCCCTGGCTGGCCGGACAGCCCTGGTCGTTCGGTGTTTCATTGTCCTTCGATCGGGAGAACGTCCAAAACGTCCTTCAGGATTTCATCGCGCCGAACTTCACGGATGCCCAATCGACCATCGCCGCACCGGATCCATACACCAGCCGAGATGCCTACCTCTCGGACATCGCGGCGGGCAATACGATCGGCACCCAGTATCTGATGACGTACCTGATGTACAACTTCCTCCTGGGAATCAATACCGGCTACACATTCCTGCTGCCCTTCGGCAGGCTCGGATTCCAGGCCGCGTACAATCCCCAGCTGCGTTATATCGATTACGACGATTCTCTGCACCGCGCCTTCGAACAGAGCGTGCGTGATAATAACCATACGTGGAATTTCATCGATCAAATCTCCCTGGGCGTTTTCCTGGACGGCCGCGACATTTTCATGAATCCCACGAAGGGGTATTACCTGGGGCAGAGCGTGACCCTGACCGGAGGATTCCTGCTCGGGAACAGGCACTACATCCGGACCGACACGAGGCTCGAGGGGTTTCTCAAGATTCTGGACGTCACCGTGTTCGAGACCTGGAACCTGTTCTTCGTGCTTGCCGCTCATACCGGTCTCTCCCTGGTCCTGCCCCAGTACTCCTATTCCGCCACCGACCGCAGGTGGGAGTGGCAGACGGTGACGGACAACACGGAGGAGCTCTATATCGACGGCATGACGGTGGCCCGGGGATGGAGCAACATGTATACCTATGGCGATGCGCTTTGGGACAACAAGCTGGAGCTCCGCACGCCCCTCATCAAGGAAGCCCTGTGGCTGGTCGGCTTTTTCGACGCGGCGGCCTTGTTGGACAAACCATTCGATTCCACGGGTGGGGCCACGTCATTGACCACCTTGAACATGAACCAGTTCTTCTTCTCCTTCGGGCTCGGGATCCGGTTCACGATCCCCCAGTTCCCTATCCGGCTCTATCTTGCCAAAGGATTCCAGGTCCTGAATGGACAGTTGCAGTGGAAGCAAACGGGCGCGCTGAAGTTCGGCAACTTCGCCCTCGACTTCGTCATTTCCCTCGGCGGGGACGTATTCTGAGTGAGGAGGCCCCCGATGAAAAGAATACTTCTGGCGCTCGGCGTGTGCGTGTCTGTTGCGCTCCCGCTGCAGGCCCAGACTCAGCAGGTGACCAAGGTGGGCATCTGCGATTTCACGAAGGTGCTCAGCACGGCCTACAAGGACACCAAGGCGTTACGTGACTTTGACCAGGCCAAGAGCGACATCTACAAGGAGATCGCCGCCCGCAGCAAGGAGATAGCGGACTTCCAGAATCAAAAGCTCGACGCGGACAAGGCGAACAACAAGGCCCAATCGCTCGCCCTCGAGAAGGCAATCGCGGACAAGCAGAATGACCTTGATTCCTATCGAAGGGTCAAGAACGCATGGCTCGCGCAGCAGTCCAATGCGCTTCTCACCGGCCCTGTCCTCAAGGAAATCTACGACCAGATGACCCTTGTCGCGGAAAGCGGCGGTTATGCGCTCGTCCTCCGAAGCGACGGAGCATACCGGGATATCATCCTGTACCGGATACAGGAGATCGACATTACGGATGACGTGATTGCGGCGATTTTCGCGAAGCAGGGCAAAACGTACAATCCCGCGACAGGACAGTAAGTGGGCAGGGTTCTCGGCGTCGATCTGGGCACGCGACGCGTAGGGCTCGCTCTTTCCGATCCGGGGCGGATCATCAGCTCGCCCCTGGAGACACTGGCCATGGAGTCGGAGAGCGCACTGGTGAGCAGGATCATCCGTCTGTGCGCGGAAAAGGAAGTGACGACCGTTGTCATCGGGCTGCCGGTGAGCGCGGACGGGAGCGAAGGGCCTGGCTGCGCCCGGGCGCGCCGGCTCTCAGGGAAACTGATCGAGGCGGGCATACGCGCCGAGCTCGTGGACGAAACCTGGTCCAGCCGTGATGCGGAGCAGGTTTTGCGGGAAATGGGAAAAAGCCGGCGCACGGCAAAGGAAAAGGTGGACGCCATTGCGGCGTCTCTCATTCTTCGGGATTACCTCGAGGGGGCTTCTCGCTCCCCTTGAGCTTCTGCTCCAGAGTTTCCTTCAGCAGCGCAAATTTCCTGCGGGCTTCTTCGGAGGTTTCCATCAGCGCCTCGTGCGTCTTGAGTATAAAGTCCGCGCCGGGCTTTTCGGTGTTGGGCGCAAGCACCGCCATGGCCGGCGCCTGCACGTCCCGCTCTTCAATGAGGAGGAAGCTCTTCAACCCGATCTGCTCGAGGATATCCATGCATTCGGGGGTCGGCCTCAATAGATGAATCCGCCCGCCTGAGCCCTTCCGGAGCTTCTTGTCGATTGCAACCAAGAGGCCGATAAAGGTGGAATCCATGTACCGGCACTCCGTGAGGTCGACATAGACCGCCGGCACGTCCGCGGTCACATCAAGCTGCGCGAGGAGCGCTTCGCGCAGCGGGTAGCAGAGACTCGCGCGGATGCTTCCCCGCGCCATGAGAAAATACCCGCGGGAGTCGCGGCCGATCAGGATCGAGTCGATATTCGTGTTGCCCACGTTCATCTCTGCATACTATAATTCGGCACTCATGGTCGGGGTGGAATATAGTATGCACCTCCTTCCTGCGTCTTACGCGCGCTTCACTCTCCGTATCGTACACTGACACGCCGCCACCGTCACCCCCGCCGCCCTCATCGCGCCGACGCGCACGCGGCTTCAGTACGCCTGTTCGCATGGGCACCCAGATCAACGCTTGACGGCTGCGACACTTGGGAACATCATGTCCGATGGGCCGAGTTGATACATGCTCATCGCCTCGTTTATCAGCGAGTCCCTCAAGCTCTTTTTCGATCCCCAGAAGTCGGGCACGGGAGATGCCTGTCTAGTGCGCCCGTAGCGGAAGCACTTTGGACAATCACCGAAAGGAGCGTATTGGTGGAGAACGTACCGAACCGCGTCCAGCCCCTGCAGAAGAATACTGTTGCCCCGCTCGTGCGGCGCGTGCTGGCCAACCGGGAGGCGGGCGTTCTGCTGGCTCTCATCGTCCTCATCCTCGTGATGAGCTTCGCGAGCCCCTACTTCCTGAAGCCGCTCAACATTTTCAACGTCCTGCGAGGCATGTCCACCACTGGGATCATGTGCATCGGCGTCACGATGGTCATTATCACAGGGGGGATCGACCTGTCCGTCGGCTCCCTCCTTGCCGTCACGGGAATGTTCACGGCGCGCCTCATGTACTCGGGGATATACCCCTGGGTCTGCGTTGCACTGGGCTTCGCACTGGGCTTCGCCCTCGGCGCGCTCAACGGCTTCGTGATCACCAAGGTCAAGGTGAACGCGTTCATCACGACCCTCGGCATGATGAGCATCGGCCGCGGCCTGACCTATCTGCTTGCCACCGGAGTTCAAGGCACCGTTGCCTCCAACATCCCGATGAGGGACCCGGCGGTGAACTTTATCGGGGATGGCTACTTCGGACCAGTTCCCTTTCCCGTCTTGGAGTTGGTCGTCCTTGTCGTGATCTTCTCCTGGTTCCTGGGGAACACGGTGCTCGGCAGGCAGATCTACGCCGTGGGATCCAATGACGAGGCGGCCCGCCTGTCCGGGGTGAATGTTGACCGGGTCAAGTTCTTCACCTATACGGCCACGGGCGTACTCTGCGCTTTGGCGGGCATCATGAGCGGGGGGCTCCTTGCAACTGCGGCAACGAACGCAGGGGTAGGCAACGAGCTGGACGTCATCGCGGCGGTCGTGATCGGGGGGGCGAGCCTCTCCGGGGGAATCGGGACCGTCATCGGGGCGATTATCGGGGCCGCGATCATGGCGATCCTGCGAAATGCTTTCGTCCTCCTGCACCTGCCGGCGTTCCTGCAGACGGTTTCCATCGGGGTGGTGATCATCCTCGCCGTGGCGTCGGACAACCTGCGCAGGAGGCCGGGTCAGGCGTGAAAGCGGATTATCCGGACGTTGTCCGGCATGAGAGATATCGTGTGAGAGAAGGAGATTGCCAATGAGTATGAGCAGGAAGTTATTAGTCCTCCTGTGTGTTCTTGCCCTGGCGGGGACGGCGGTGAACGCTGCCGGGCAGGACAAGAAGCTGCCCGCGGGCCCCACTTTCAGCAGCACCGCGACCATGCCCGACGAAGGCACGGTGAAGCCGGTGTCCAAGAAGGCGCCCAAGCAGATGAAGATCGCGGTCCTGGGCCTGGAGAACAATCCGTTCTGGATCCCGGTAAAGCAGGGAACCATGAAGGCGGCTGCGGAGCTCGCGCCGCTGGGCTGCACGGTGGACTGGATCAACGCAGGCGCCCAGCACACGACGGATGTTTTCGGCCCCGCGATCGAGGCCGCAATGGCGCAGGACTACGACGCCATTGCCACCATCGCCGGTGACTCTGGTATCGTTAATTACATCAACAAGGCCGTGGATGCGGGGATCCCTGTCGCGACGTTCAACTCAGAAACCGCCTCTGTGAACAAGCGGCTGTTTTTTGTCGGCGCCGATCTGTACCAGCAGGGGCTCACCGCCGGCAAGCGAATGGCGGAAGTCCTGAAAGGAAAGGGAAAGGTTGCGATCATCACCGGGCTCTTCGCGGTAGAGGCCCACGAGCTGCGCCGCAAGGGCTTCGAAGACTCCCTGGCCAAAGAGGCTCCGGGTATCACGATCGTCGGCCGGGTGGAGAACAATGACAAGGCAGACACCGCGTACAGCCAGGCCCAGGACTTCATGACTGCCAACCCTGACCTCAGCGCCATCTACGTCACGGCGGGGGGGCCCTTTGGGGCGGCCAAAGCGGTCCAGGACGCGGGCAAGGCGGGAAAGGTGAAGATCGTGTCCTACGACTTCGTCGACGAAACCATGGCCTTCGTCAAGTCGGGGGTCATTACCGGGACGCTCGGGCAGGATCCTTTCGCCCAGGGCCACGACCCCGCGATCCGTCTGTACAACTACCTTGTCGGTGGGGTGGTGCCGCCCGCGGGAAGGCTCCTCACCAAGGCCGATTTCGTAACGAAGGACAACATCACAAAATTCTATAAGCAATAAGAGGCAACCCCAGAGGAGGGGCGGGGCGACCACCCGCCCCCCCTCCGGAGGGATTCCGATGAGAGGTGGGCGAGAGTGAACAGGACGGAGGTCATGCTTCGCGTGCAGGGGCTGTCCAAGAGCTTCGGCGGCCTGAAAGCGCTCAATGGAGTCAGCCTCGACGTGCGCACCGGAGAAGTGCACGCCGTCGTGGGGGAGAACGGGGCCGGCAAGTCCACGCTCATGAAGATCCTGGGCGGCATCATCACCCGTGACGCGGGGCGGACCGAGTTCAGGGGGAGCGAGGTTTCCTTTGCCTCCCCGCGGGAATCGATCTTCGCGGGAATCGCCGTCATACACCAGGAGCTCTCCGTCCTTCCCACCCTAAACGTCGTCGAGAACCTCTACATGGGCCGCATGCCGACACGGCGGGGGAGGATCCGCTGGAGGGAGCTGGAAGAACAGAGCCGCGCCGCCCTGGCAGAGGTCGGCCTCGAGGTCGATCCGCACCTCCTCATGAGCGACCTGAGCATTTCCCAGCGTCAGCTCGTCGAGATCGCGAAGGCTCTCTCGATCCACGCCCGTCTCATCATCATGGACGAGCCCAATTCATCCCTGAGCGAGATCGAGACCGAGCGGCTGTTCACCGTCATCGCCTCCTTGAAGGGCCACGGCGTGTCCGTGGTCTACGTGTCCCACAAGATCGACGAGGTCCTGCGAATCGCCGAACGCATTACCGTGCTCCGCGACGGGGCCCTGGTGGGAACGGTCGACCGGGCCGATGCCACCGCCTCTTCTATCATCCGCATGATGGTCGGACGAGAGCTGGACCGCGCCTACGTTCCCCACGAGAAGATCGGCCCGGTAGTCCTGAGCGTGAAGGGGCTCTCGGGCAGCGGATTCGCGGACGTGTCCTTCGATGTGCGCGCCGGAGAGATTCTCTGTTTCGCCGGGCTCGTGGGATCGGGGCGCAGCGAGACGTGGCGGACGATATTCGGAGCGCAGCGCCGGCAGGCCGGAGAGGTGAAGTTCGAGGGTCGTCACGTCTCGTTCAGCGCGCCCTACCAGGCCATCGCCGCCGGTTTCGCCATGGTCCCGGAGGACAGGAAAAAGCTCTCCCTCTTCATGGATATGCCGATCTGGTTCAACGTTGCGCTGGCCGGCCTCCCCCAAATGAAGAGGGGTATCGCGATCGACAGGCGCCGCATCAGGGACACCGTGCAGTCCTTCGTTGCCAGCATGGCCATCAAGCTCAGGTCACCGGAAGAACCGGTCCGCAACCTTTCAGGCGGCAATCAGCAGAAGACCGTGCTGGCGCGGTGGCTCGCCCTAGCGCCGAAGATCCTCATCCTGGACGAGCCCACCCACGGGATCGACGTCGGTGCGAAGTCCGAAGTCTACGAGCTGATCCGGCGCCTGGCCAGGTCCGGGATCGCAATTGCCCTCATCTCCTCCGAGCTCCCCGAGGTGATCGCCATGGCCGACAGGGCCGTGGTCATGCACGAAGGCCGGGTCACGGCCATTCTCGAGCGCGACCAGATAGACGAGCACAGGATCATGGCGTACGCCACGGGCACCACTGAGAGCCCGGGGCGGGCCTGAGGTGGGCCGCAGGGCGAGATCCGCGCAATCTTTCGTGCGCAGAGCCTGACCACCTATCTGACGTTGCACTTGACTTCTCCAGCAGCCTATACTTCGCAGACCATGGTCGAAACAACCCCCGTGATGGCGCAGTACAAGCGGGCCAAGGAAAGGTTCGCCGACTCCATCCTCTTCTTTCGTCTCGGGGACTTCTACGAGATGTTCGAAAAGGACGCTCGTGAGGCTTCCTCCCTTCTCGACCTGACCTTGACGCAGAGGGCGGGGGTCCCGATGTGCGGCATTCCCTATCACGCGGCTTCGTCCTACATATCGAGGCTTCTCGCCGCGGGGAAAAAAGTCGCCATCTGCGAGCAGACGAGCCAGCCGGTCAAGGGGCTGATGAACCGCGACGTCGTGGAAGTGATCACTCCCGGTACGGTGATGGACGACAGCTACCTGTCGAGGAACGCGAACAATTATCTCCTGGCAATCGGGAGATCGGCGGAAACCATTTCTCTTGCCTATGCGGACCTGTCCACCGGCGAATTTGCGGCAACCTCGTTTCCCTTCGCCGAGCGCGAGCAGACGCTGAGAAAGGAATTACACCGTCTGGATCCTCGGGAGGTGATCACGCAGGAGTCCCTGCTGGTGGAAGACCCCGTGACCCGCGGCTTGCTGGGGGAGAGGGAAGGGCTCCTCGTGAACCGATTGCCCGATTGGAGCTTCGATCTGGACGCGTGCCGATCGCGTCTCCAGCATCAGCTCGGGGTCGCGAATCTCAAGGGTTTTGGTCTCACGGAGGACTCCCCCGAAATCCTTGCGGCGGGGGTTCTGCTCGAGTACCTCGGGGAGTCGGCCAAAAAGTCTCTCTCGCACGTTTCGTCGCTCTCCGTATACGCAGACAAGAGCTTCGCGGAGCTGGATGAAGCGACCCAGCGCAATCTCGAGCTGCTGGGCAACCTGCAGGACGGCAGCCGGAAGTACACGCTTCTGGAAGTGCTGGACCAGACCCGGACCTCCCCGGGGGCTCGCAAGCTTCGGAGATGGATCCTCACCCCGCTGAAAGAACGTGGTGCCATAGAGAGGCGGCACAGGGCGGTCGAATCCCTCTACCGGGACCAGGTGGGTCTGGCGCGGCTGAGGGAGGCGCTTGGCGGGGTGCTCGACCTGGAGCGCCTTACCGCGAGAGTCGCCATGGAGAGAGCGCACGCGAAAGACCTCCTCGGCATAAAGTCCACGCTGCAGGCGGTCCTCACCCTGGGCGAGTTGCTCACCGGCGAACGAACAGCGGGTGCGTCCGATGGCCTGGAAGATCTGGCGGAGCCGATTACCGCGCGGGCGGGACTCATGAAAGACTTGACCGCGCTGCTCGACACCGCAATCAGTGAAGAGCCGGCGGTTGTTCTCACGGAAGCCAACCTCATCAAGCGCGGGTTCAATCCCGAGCTGGACAGGCTTCATGCTTTGAAGGACAACGCGCGGGAGATCCTCGATACCTACCTCGGGGAGGAACGCAGGAAGACCGGAATCTCCTCCCTGAAGCTTCGCTACAACAAGATCATCGGGTACTATTTCGAAGTCACAAAATCCAACCTGGCCCTGGTGCCCTCGCATTTCATACGCCGGCAATCACTCGTGGGCGGGGAACGCTACACGACCGACCGGCTCGCCGACCTCGAATCGGAGATCAACGATGCCACTGAGAGAATCATAGAGATTGAGAAAAATCTGTTCCTGGAAATCCGGGCGACGACAAAACAGGCGGTACCCTGGCTGCTTCTTGTCTGTGATGCCGTGTCGTCATTGGACGTGTTCCAGTCCCTTGCTTTTGCGGCAACGGTGCACGGCTATGTGCGCCCGGTCATGACAGACGGCGTCGAGCTCTCCATCCATGACGGCAGGCACCCGGTGGTGGAAGCCCATCTGCCGGGCGGGGCATTCGTTCCCAACAGCCTCGAATGTTCGGGCGACGGCAGATTCTTCATTATTCTCACGGGACCGAATATGGCCGGCAAATCGACGTTCCTCCGCCAGGTGGCGCTGATCATCGTCATGGCGCAAATCGGCTCATTCGTTCCCGCGGCAAGCGCCAGGATCGGGATCGCGGACCGTGTTTTCTGCCGAGTGGGCGCAACGGACAATCTTGCCCGGGGAGAGTCGACCTTTCTTGTGGAGATGAATGAGACCGCGCATATCCTGCGGAGCGCCACGGCCAGAAGCCTTGTCATCATGGACGAAATCGGGAGAGGAACAAGCACGCGGGACGGTCTTGCAATCGCGTGGGCGGTGAGCGTGTACATTCTTTCGAAAATCGGGGCCCGGACACTTTTTGCAACCCATTTCCACGAGCTCACGGGGCTCGCGCACGAGAGAGTGGCCAACCTCTCCATGGAGGTCCTCGACAGGGGAGGGCAGATCGTTTTCCTCAAGAGAGTACGGGAGGGGCCTTCGAGCAACTCCTATGGGATCCACGTTGCGAGACTCGCGGGGCTGCCCGCGGAAACGCTCGCGTATGCGGAAAAAATGCTCGCGGATTTGAACGCGGGCGCCGGCATCACTGCCGCCTCACCCCCTCCCATCGATAAGCCCGCCGTCATTCAGGCGCAGCTTTTCTCGTCAGAAGAGCTCGTGCTTCAGGAAATCCTGGCCCTGCACCCGGATAAGACGACGCCGCTGGATGCCCTGACCGCCATCGCCAGATGGAAGAAAGAGCTTTCCCGCAACGGGGACCGTTGAGGTGGAGCAGAGCCATGCGGGCGCGGCGGGGCGTCAATTGCTCGGAGCGCTTTTCCCCGGCAGGTGCCTGCTCTGCGGCCGCTGGCTGAGCCTGAGCGAAGACATTTTCTTTCCCCTGTGCAACCTCTGCCGCGCGAGCCTTGTTCCGATCGGCAGGGAGCGCTGCGCGAAGTGCGGCATGGCGCTCGTTTCGGAAAGCCTCACCTGCACACGCTGTCGTGAAGCCGGCTTCGTCTTCGAATCGAATGTTGCCCTTTTCCCGTATTCGCGCGGGCCTCAAGAGCTCATCAGAAAGCTCAAATTCGAGGGCAGGACCCGGCTTGCCGTCCTCTTTGCAGACCTGGCCGCCTCCGCATTCTGCCCGGAGTGGCAGACGTATCCAGTAGTTCCCGTTCCTCCACGGCCGGGCCGCAGGACCCCGGACCCGGTCGGCCGGGTGGCGGCGTGCCTGGAAAAACGGCATGGAAAGACGCTCAGGCGGTTGCTCGTAAGGACAGGGGGCTCGCAACAGAAATCGCTCGACCTCCCTCGGCGGAGGGAAAACCTCCGTGGCATGATTCGGCTGGCCCCGGAAAAAGGCCGTCCCGGGCTGCCGGCCCGTGTGGTCCTTCTGGACGATATTTTCACGACCGGCGCCACGCTCGATGCGTGCGCGCGGGTACTGCGTGATGCGGGCTGCGAGCAGGTTTACGGAATTACTCTGGCGATCGAGGAATAGACGGTCACTCCCAGTAACATTTGGCGGTCACGGAACGTCACCCGGAGTGACCGCGAACGTCGCGGGAGGCCTGCCATTGTCATTGATGCTGCAGGAGCAGGGCGCGATAGCCGTACTGCTTCCTGCTTTCGACAAGGCGCCATCCGTGCAGGACGCCGAGGAACCGGTGCGCTTCTGTGCTCGTGCTCACGACGAAAAGCATGCCCCCTGGTTTCACGACAACAGTGGCAGCTTCCGCCATCTCCGACTGCCAGGGGACGCGCGGTATGGGATGAGGCGTGGCGCATAAGAAGTCAATACTTGCGCGAGGCACGACGTCCAGGAGCCCGAGTTCCGATGGAACCGCGCTTGCCGCGCGCGCCTGCCTGCCGAGCGCCCCCAGGTTGCGCCGTGTGATTTCCAGCTCGAGGGAATCCCGGCTCGCCAGGCTGACGCCCGAAATGGCCCGTGCATGGCGCCGCAGGAGGTACGCCGCGAGGTGTCCCTGACCGGGATTCCAGACAAGGAGCTCACCTTTGACAGGCTGAGTGCGAAGCAGGTCGAAGGAAATGGAGAGGGAATAGCCGAGGGTGTCAAAATCCGGAAGCGACCAGGCGGTTTCGATCTCATACGAAACTTCGGGCGTGGAAAATGCCTGTTTGCCCCTTATGTAGGGCGCCAGGTCGGACGGGAGCGCGCTGCCCGGTGAAGAAAGCTCTCCGGGGCGAAAATGCAGCGCGGTGTGCCTCTTCGTGGCCTCGGAATGGACGATCTCGTATCCGAAGCTCTTCAAGGTGGAAAGGGCAAAAGGGACCAGCGGCGCCACGACAACGACCGCGGCTACCCCCCCTGGAGTCAGGAATGCGGCGACATGACGGAAAAAGGCCTCCAGAACGGGCTGACCGGCCTTGGCGGGCAGATTCGAGGTGACCAGGTCGAATGACCGGCCTTCGATCGAGTGAAAGGCGAGCCCGCATTGCACTTCGATGCCTTCTCCCCCGTTTTCGCGGCTGTTCTCCTCGGCAAACGCAGCGGCCAAGGCATCACGGTCCTGCATGACGACCGTGGCGTGCGGCAATCTGCGATGGATGCAGATGCCGATCACTCCCACGCCGCATCCGATGTCGAGGCAGGACTGGACCGATTCCAGGTCGATCCGCTGCGCGATCCCCTTCAGCAGGAGGCGGGTGCCTTCGTCGATATCGAAACTGCTGAAGAGGGCGTGGGAAAGGCTGAAAGTCAGATCCTTGCCGCAGAATCTGAACTTTATTATCTTGTTGACGTAGGCAGAAAAGTTCTTCATCAAGAAAGGCACGGAGGATTATAGCCCGCACCGCGCCTCGGTTGACAAGAGGTTCCATATAGTGTATTTTTGGGATGAGAAAGAGTCGGCCGCGAGACTCTTTTTTTTGTACCCGCGCGCGAACGTACGCCGGCGTTGCGCGCGAGGTCGAAGGTGGAAGTGATGTACTCGGAGCATTTCGAAAAAGAAGTCCGGGATGCGGTCGAGCCCCTGCTGGCAGGGATGGGGATCTTCCTGGTGGAGCTTTCCCTCGCGCGGCTGAAAGGCTCCACTCGCGTGGGCGTGGTGATCCACCGAAAAGACCGAATGCCGCAAGCTCGCGGCGAGCAAATGCCGCAAGGTCGCGGCGGCGGTGTGGGCATCGACGATTGCGCGGAGGTCTCGCGCCTGCTCCTGCCGCGGCTGCAGACCATCGAGGGGCTTCAGGATGTGAGCCTCGAGGTCAGCTCGCCGGGCATCGAAAGGACCATTCGGAGCCAGGCCGAGTATGAGCTTTTTCTCGGCAGGGGCGTGAGGATACTGGCCGGAACCGACACGGAGTGGTTCGGCGGGATCATCGATCGGGTGGAGGCGGGCGCCCTCTGGCTGAAGAAGGGGAGGGAGAAGCGCGCGTTCGCCCTCGCTGAGATTCGCAAGGCGCGATTGGACTATTCGGTGGAGGTTGAGGAAGCCAAAAATGCAGTCTGAACTTTCGCAGGCAATCAAACAGCTCGTGCAGGAACGGGGGATCCCGGAAGAACTGGTCATGAGCACGATCGAGAACTTTCTGCTCGCCGCGTACAAGAAGAAGTACGGGGTGGTGGACAATGCCGTGGTGCGCTTCAGTGATGACAGCACCGAGGTGACTCTGTTCGCCAAGAAGAAGATCGTTCTCGACGATGACCTGGACGATCCCGTCTATGAAATGCCGCTCTCGGAAGCCCTCGCGCTCAACGAAGAGTGCGAGGTGGGGGACGAGCTCCTCATCGAGATCAACCCCAAGGAGTTCGACCGCGTTTCCGTGCAGAGCGCCAAGCAAAAGGCGCGTCAGGGACTCCGTGAGATCCAGAAGGACACGCTGTACTCGGAGTTCAAGGACAAAGTCGGAGAGATGATCATCGGCTACTACCAGCGCGAGCGCAACGGGAATATCTACGTCGATCTCGGAAAGACGGAGGGCATTCTCCCCAAGAAGTACCAGTCCCCGCGCGAGATCTATCATCCTAATGACAGGATCAAGGCGCTGATCTACGAAGTGGTGAAAACGCCCACGGGGCTCCAGATCGTTCTTTCACGCAACCATTCAGAGTTCGTGAAGAAGATCTTCGAGCTGGAGGTGCCGGAAATCTACGACAAAACGATAGAGATCATGAAGATCGTGCGAGAGCCCGGTTACCGCACAAAGATTGCGGTGCGCTCCACGCGGGAAGACGTGGATCCCGTCGGCGCCTGCGTCGGTTTGAAGGGCGTGCGGATCCAGGCCGTCGTGCGCGAGCTGGAAGGGGAGAAGATCGACATACTGCGCTATTCCCTGGACTCCCGCAGCTTCATCAAGAATGCACTTTCTCCGGCCGAGGTGAACCAGGTGGTCATACTCGATGAGCCGAAGAAGCTCGCTCTGGCCATCGTGCCGGATGCCTCCTTCTCCCTGGCCATCGGCAAGCAGGGATTGAATGTGCGGCTTGCCAATCGGCTCACGGACTGGAACATCGACGTCAAAACGGAGAGCCAGTTCTCCGAGATGGACATATCCGCGGAGGCCAAACGCGCCGTCTCGGTCCTGTTCGGCGAGCCCGAGGAGGAGATCCAGAAGATCTCCGAGCTCCCCGGCATCCCGCAGCGGCTGGTCGACATACTGGAGAAAGACAAGATCGCCGACATCGAAAGCCTTGTCGCTCTCTCCACCGAGCAGCTTGCGGCCCTCGAAGGAATCACCGCGGAAGACATCCAGACCCTGCATCGGATCATCGAAGAGAACGTCGAGATAGTCGAGGAAGAGCCCGTCGACGAAGCGGCCGGCGAGGAAGCGCAAGCGGAAGCAGCCGGCGCGGAGACGGACCAGCTTTCGGAAGAGCAAGCCGCGGAGCCGGCGGCTCCTGCGGACCGTCCTTCCCCGGAAGGCGGCGCCGCCCCGGTGGAAACCGGCGCGGAAGAGACCTATGAATGCCCTGAATGCGGTACATCCATCACGCCGGACATGGCTACTTGTCCAAATTGCGGCGTCGGTTTAACCTTCGAGGACAGCGCAGAAGACACGCCGCCAGGGGCGGACAAGGAAGAGTAAGAGAGCAGGTATGCCCGAGGAATTGGATAGCAGGAAAAAACCCAAGACCACACTCATCAAGCATAAGAAAGCTGAGGAGGAGATCCCGGCGGTCGTTGAAGAGCCCGCTCCTCCGGAGAAGAAAAAGGTGGTCGTGGTAAAGAAAAAGGTGGTGGTGGTTGCCAAAAAGACAACCCACAAGGTGGCGGTGGCGTCTCCCGAGGCCGCCGCTGCGGAACCCACCGTGAAAGCACCCGCGCCCGCCCATCCTCCCGCACATGCCCACACCAGTGCTGCTCCACGCCAGGCGGCCCCCGCCCAGGCGCAGACTCAGCCGCACGCGCAGGCGCGTACACCTGGCACAGCGCGTCCTTCGGCGCATCCTCCGCAGGAGGGGGAAAGGCCGCGCTCGTTCTCGGGAGAAAAAAAGGCGGAGCCCCGGCCCTCGGTGCGCGAATCCGTGCGGGAAAAGATGCGGCTTACCCCGCTTCCCCCAAGACCCGCCGGCCCGGCTCCCCGACAGGGGGGTCAGGGCGGAGCCCAGGGCTATGGGCCGCCGCGGTCAGGCCAGCGGCCGCCCGCGAGGACCGGCGGCTCCTCGCAATCCACCGGAACCGAGGACAAGAAACCGCCGGCCAAGAAGTTTTTCTCCAAAGCCAAGAGGAAGATCGAATATCCCAAGCGCAAGCACGATCAGCCTGAGGAGAAGTACCTCCAGGTAAAGAAAAAGACCGTGATCATGGCCAACCCGGTGCCCAAGGAGATCTCGATTACAGAGGGCATCACGGTCTCCGACCTGGCCAAAAAGATGAATCTCAAAGGCTCCGACCTGATCCACAAGCTCATCGGCATGGGCATGATGGTCACCATCAACCAGCAGATAGATTCCGACACCGCGTCCCTTCTGGCGGCGGAATACGACTGCAAGGTGAATGTCGTGTCATTGTACGACGAGACGGTGATAGAGGAAGACAAGGAGCTGGCCGAAGATCTGAGGCCCCGGCCGCCCATCGTCACGATCATGGGCCACGTCGACCACGGCAAGACCAAGCTGCTGGATGCCATTCGCAGCGCGAACGTGGCGGAAGGCGAGTACGGCGGGATCACGCAGCATATCGGCGCCTACTGCGTCGATCTGCCCTCGAAGGCTCCCGGCGAGGCATCACAGGGGCGGATCGTGTTCCTGGACACCCCTGGACACGAGGCATTCACCATGATGCGCGCGCGCGGCGCGCAGGTAACCGACATAGTGGTGCTCGTGGTCTCCGCCACGGACGGCGTCATGCCGCAGACCATCGAAGCGGTCAACCACGCCAAGCAGGCGGGAGTCCCGATCATCGTTGCCGTGAACAAGATCGATCTTGCCGAGGCGAACGTGGAGCTGGTGAAGAGACAGCTCTCTGAACTGGGACTGACACCCGAGGAGTGGGGCGGAACGACCATCTACAACGAGGTGTCGGCCCTCAAGAAGACAGGCATCAAGGAGCTGCTCGAAAGCATCCTTCTCCAGGCGGAAGTGCTCGAGCTGCGGGCCAGCTATGAAAGCAGGGCATCGGGGATCGTGCTGGAGTCCCGCGTGGACATGGGACGCGGCATCGTTGCAACCGTGATATTGCAGAAGGGCACCCTTCGCGCGGGAGATTCATTCGTGGCGGGCATCTATTCAGGAAAAGTGCGCGCCATCTTCAACGACAAGGGAGTAAAGATCTCCGAGGCCACACCCTCCATTCCGGTGGAAGTCATCGGCTTCACCAGCATCCCCAACGCGAGCGACCCCTTCCAGGTCACCGATACCGAGCAGACCGCGCGGACCATCGGCAGCAAGCGCCAGGAGCTGAAGAAACAGGAGGAGATGAAGAACGTAAAGAAAGTCACCCTGGATAACCTCTACGAGCAGATCAAGGAAGGCCAGATCCAGGAGCTGAAAGTCATCATCAAGGCGGACGTGGCCGGCTCCGTGGAAGCCCTGAAATCCTCCCTCCAGAGGCTCTCGACATCCGAGGTCAAGCTGGACGTGATCCAGGCCGCGGCCGGGGCGATCAACGAGGGCGATGTCATGCTCGCCTCCGCCTCCAACGCGCTGATCGTAGGGTTCCACGTAAGGCCCAGCGCCGCGGCGCAAAGTCTTGCGGATCGTGAGAAAGTCGAGATTCGCAAATACAACATCATCTACGACGCGTTGGAGGACATCCGCACGTCGATGGAAGGTCTGCTGAAACCCGAGCTTCGTGAAGAGCAGATCGGACTGATCGAGGTGCGCAACACCTTCAAGATCCCGAAGGTAGGTACGATTGCCGGTTGTCAGGTGACGAGCGGCAAGGTGAGACGCAACGCGGAGGTCCGGCTCATTCGGGACGGAGTGGAAATCTTCAAGGGCAAGATATCCTCGCTCAAGCGGTTCAAGGACGACGCGCGCGAGGTCGAGGAAGGCTTCGAATGCGGAATTGGGTTGGAAGGCTTCCACGACATCACCGTCGGGGATTCCATCGAGGTCTACGAAACCCGGGAGCTCGCAAAGAAGCTGGAGGGGAGCCGCGATGGCGGAAGTAAGGCTCCGGCGAATTGAAAGCCTCATCCGGCAGGAGATCTGCTCCATGATCTTCACCGGAGAGATCAAGGACCCGAGAATCGAGCAGCTCACGACCGTGACGGAGGTCAATGTGTCCCGGGACCTTGGCCACGCGAAAGTGTGGGTGTCCCGGTTCGGAGACCGGGCCGCGGTGGCAGGCAGCGTGGACGGCCTCAATCATGCGGCGGGCTACATCCAGGGGGTTCTCTCCAAGCGCATATCCCTGAGGATATTTCCCCGGCTCACGTTCCTGATCGACAATTCCATGGAGAACGGGTTCCGCATCGCGCAAAAGCTGCGGGACATCAAGCATTGACAGAGGGTATCATCCTCCTTGCCAAGCCCGCCGGACAGACATCCTTCCAGTCACTGGGGGAGGTGAAACGACGCCTGGGAACCGGGCGGGTGGGGCACGCGGGCACGCTGGACAAGTTCGCCGAAGGGCTCCTGGTCGTGTTTGCGGGACGCATGACCCGGCTCGCCGCCTTTGCCGCGTCCTTGGACAAGGAATATGTCGCAGTGGTCTGTTTCGGGCGCACGACAGACACTCTCGACCCTGAAGGGCGTGTGACGGAAACAGGCTCTGTGCCCTCGCGGGCGGAGATCGAAGGCGCGCTTTCACGTTTCAGAGGCGCGATCCTCCAGACGCCGCCGGCGTATTCCGCGGTCCACGTCGGTGGCACACGCGCGTACAAGGCGGCACGCGCCGGGGAACCTCTTGTCATACCACCCCGACACGTCACTATCGACAGGCTCGATCTCATCGATTTCGCGTTCCCCGAAGCAACGCTCCGCGTCTCCTGCTCCAAGGGCACATATATCCGCTCGCTTGCTCGCGATATCGCCGAGAGCCTGGGAACCTGTGCCTTCGTCTCCGGGCTTCGCAGGGTCCGCATAGGCGGCTTCCTCCTTGAGCAGGCAAAACCGCCTGACCAGTTCGATCCGCAAACCGATCTCCTGCCGCCGGAGAGGTTCTTCGAGGCAGCGCCGGGCCTCGGCAGGCTCGTTGTGAAAGAATCCTGGGCTTCCCGTGTGGGCAATGGGTCTCCGCTGGAAGCAGAGAGCTTTGAGGTCGCGCCGGACGGAGAGGGGCTTTTCGGCGCCTTTTCTCACTCCGGAAGACTCCTGGCAGTTACGGAGAAGCGGGCGGGCGGATGGAGATACGCCGCCGCATTCCCGGAGCCGCAGCCGGACAAGGACACGGTATGACCGTGCTCACCTGGGACGATCTGCTGAGCCGGAAGGCGCCTCTCGACAGGCCCGTGCGCATGACCATCGGGGCCTTTGACGGCCTTCATATCGGGCACCGGAAGCTCATGGAGAGCCTGGTCCGAGGGCAGGGAGACGGCCTTCCCCTGGTCGTGACTTTTCGGCAGAGCCCTGCCGCGGTCCTGGCCCCCGGAACATTTCCCGGCTTGATCATGACCTGGCGGCAAAAACTCGCTCGATTGCAGAGTCTGAGCATCCAGGCGGTCGTGGTAATTGACTTTTCCGAGGAAATGAGTAATCTTTCTGGCAAGGCATTCATAGGCCTGCTGAAAGAAAATCTTACCATCGAGAAAATAGTCGTCGGGCACAACTTTCGCTTTGGTAAGGGCAGGAACGCGGGGACCGACGTTTTGAAGGAGATGCTATCGGACACGGGAACCGATGTGCAGGTAACCGAGCCGGTGTTCTGGGGCGAAAGGATCGTGTCGAGTTCCCGCATACGCACAACAATCCAGGAAGGCGATTTTTCCGAGGCCAAAGCCATGCTGGTGACCGCCTATGGCTTGGACCTGCGCGGCGTTCCCGCGCATCCAGAGGGCAACGGGAGGCTGCATTTTTCGAAAAGCCATCTGAAGCAGGTGCTGCCCAGGCAGGGGGTGTACGCGGTAGACTGCGGCGAGGCGGAGGAGGCGCGGCCCGGGAAGCTCACCGTTGGTGAAGATTCCCTGACGCTTGCCGTGCCTGACGGAAAAGAGATTGAGACCGTTTATTTTGAGTAAGCATTTTGAGTAAGCAAATGAAAGGAGTCGTGGAATGCCACTGACGAAGCAGCTCAAGGAAGAGATTGTGAAGACATTTGGAGCCAATGAAAAGGATACAGGAAAGACGGAGGTGCAGGTTGCGCTCATCACCAGGCGCGTGGAGGAGTTGACGGAGCACTTCAAGCGTCACCCCAAGGACAATAACTCCCGACGCGGCCTGCTGATGCTCGTCGGACAGCGGCGCCGGCTGCTCGCGTACTTGCGCAAGAGAGATCTGGACAAGTACCGCGAAGTGATCGAGCGCCTCAACCTGCGCAAGTAAGCGCGAAAGCAAGGATACAGATGGAACATCGCGTCACATTCAAAATCGGGGAGGAGGAGCTCATCCTCGAAACGGGAAAGATGGCCAAACAGGCCAACGGGGCGGTTTTTGCCCGTCTGGGCGGCTCCACGGTCCTGGCAACGGCCTGTTGCGCGGAGAACGAGAAGGAAGACCTCGACTTTATCCCCCTCTCCGTCGACTATATCGAGAAATACTATGCCGCCGGCAAAATTCCCGGTGGGTTCATCAAGAGGGAGGGCAGGCCCAAGGACAAGGAAGTCCTGGTCTCACGGCTCATCGACCGTCCCATCCGGCCCCTCTTCTCCCGGCTTTTCCGCAGGGAAATCCAGGTCATTCCCATCGTGATCTCCACGGATCTGGTCAACCCTCCGGACATCCTGGCCATGAACGCGGCTTCCGCCGCGATAACGATATCGGATATTCCGTTCCAAGGCCCGATCGGCGCCGTCCGCATGGGCTACATTGACGGCGCTCTCGTGGTCAACCCGACCTTCGACCAGATCGAGGTCAGCAAAATAGACCTCATCGTGGCAGGCACCGAGAAGGGCATCACCATGGTGGAAGGCGGAGCGCACCAGGTGCCGGAATCCCTGATTATCGATGCAATTGAAAAGGCGCACCTCACCATCCGCGAGCTCTGCCGGATACAGAACGAGCTTGCGCGGCTTGCCGGAAAGCAGAAGCTTCCGTTGGTCGAGAAACCCTCCACGTTCACCCTTGGCGATGAAATGCGGAAATGGGGATTTGGCAAGCTCGAGCAGGCCTGCTTCCTGAAGGGCAAAGAGATCCGGGCACGGGCCATGAAGGCGGTGCGCGAGGAAGCAAAGGCTTTCTTCGCGGATCGCCTCGCCGACACGGATATGAAGCCCGTGAATGCCCTGTTCGAGGACATGGAGCAGGAGATCATGCGTGCCTCGATCGTGGGAAAGGGCATTCGCACTGACGGCCGTTCCCCCGTCCAGATCCGCCCCATCACGTGCGAGATCGACGTTCTCCCGCGAACCCATGGCGCGGCACTGTTCACCCGGGGGGAGACGCAGGCGCTGGTGGTGACCACGCTTGGCACAGCTCTCGACGAGCAGATCATGGACAACATCGACGGAGACAGCAGGAAAAACTTCATGCTGCACTACAATTTCCCTCCGTTCTCCGTGGGGGAGGTAGGACGCCTCAACTCCCCCGGCCGGCGCGAGATCGGGCACGGGCACCTGGCCGAACGCGCCATCAGCATGGTCCTGCCCAGGAAGGAAAACTTCCCGTACACGATCCGCATCGTGTCGGAGATCCTTGAGTCCAACGGCTCTTCTTCGATGGCCACCGTGTGCGGAAGTACGCTGAGCCTCCTCAATGCGGGCGTGCGCATCGAAAAGCCGGTCGCGGGAATCGCGATGGGCCTCGTGAAAGAGGGCGACAAATTCGTCGTCCTGAGCGACATTCTGGGAGAGGAAGATCACCTCGGCGACATGGATTTCAAGGTCGCCGGCACCGAGGACGGGATCACCGCCCTCCAGATGGACATCAAGATCGAAGGGGTGAGCGCGGAGATCCTCCAGAAGGCGCTGGGACAGGCGAAAGAAGGCCGCCTGCATATCCTGGGAATCATGAACAAGACCATTTCCGAGCCGCGCAGCGACATTTCCGACTTTGCGCCCAAGGTCATCTCCCTCAAAGTGCCGACGGAGAAAATCGGCCTGATCATCGGTCCGGGCGGAAAGAACATCAAGGGAATGAGCGAGAAGACCGGCTCCACGATCAATATCGATGACGACGGAACTGTGACGATCTACAACCACCTCAAGGACGGCGCGGAGAAGGCTCAACGCATGGTCGAAGGCCTGATCGAAGAGGCGGTTGTCGGCAAGACCTACACGGGGCCCGTGAAACGGATCATGGACTTCGGCGCGTTCGTGGAAATCCTGCCCGGGAAGGAAGGCCTCGTCCATATCTCCAAGCTGGCCGCCGGCCGGGTGGAGAACGTCAGCGACGTGGTCCACGAAGGACAGGAGCTGACCGTCACCGTCACCGAGATCGACCACATGGGCCGCATCAATCTCGCCACAAAGGAAGCCCTGGATGCCAACCCCGCTCTCCTCACGGAGCATGCGGAGCGCAGGCCGCCCCGTCGGGATGGGGACAGGCCCCGAAGCGGCTACCGCGACGGCCCCCGCAGCGGCCCGCCTCACGGGGACCGCCGGCCGGGCGGCTACTCGGACAGGCCCCGGCGCGACGATGGACCGCGCAGCGGGCCGCGTCCCCCCCGGAGGGATGGGTGATCCTGACGGAGAGATTGGCAAACGGAGCACTCCTGCTCCTGGAGCCGGTCGACCGGACGGATACCCTCTGCATCGGGTTCTGGTTTCTCCACGGCTCCCGGGATGAGGGGCCGAAAGAGCGCGGATTTTCGCATTTCCTCGAGCACATGCTCTTCAAGGGAACGGCCCGTAGGAGCGCGCTCACCATCGCGCAGGAAATCGATCGTGTGGGAGGCATCATCAACGCCTTCACGGAGAAGGAAACCACCTGCGTGTACACGATCATCCCCCGCGAGCACCTGCGGCTCGCGTTCGATGTTCTCACGGACATGACGGTCGGCTCCCTCCTCGACGAGACGGAATTGGAGAAGGAGAAGGAGGTCATCGTCAATGAGATCCGCTCAGTGGACGATTCCCCGGAAGAGAAGGGACACGACCGCTACATGAGCGAGATGTGCGGCGACCATCCCCTGGCGCTGAAGATCACCGGCGAGGAGGAAGAGGTGCGCGGGGTTACGCGTGAGGACCTCCGGCGCTTCTATCGGGAACGCTTCGTGCCCGCCAACACGATCATCGCGGTGGCCGGCAATTTCCCGCTCGAGGAAGTCAGGGACCTTGCGCAGTCCATCTACACGGCCGCGACACCCGCGGCGGCGCCTCCCCCGCAGCCGCCGCGTACGGTGCCCTCCTGGAAGCAGAAGGTCGCCGTGGTGCCGGATCGTTTCAATCAGGTGCAGATCTATGCGGGCACCTGTTATTCACTGGACCACGAAGTGGACCACTATTACACGTCCCTTGTCTTCAGCACTTCCTTCGGGGAATCCATGAGCTGCAGGCTCTTCCAGAAGCTCCGCGAGGAGCAGGCCTTGTGTTATACGGTCTACTCTTTCCGCTCGTTCTTCTCGGATACCGGCATGTGGACCATATACGCCAACGCCACCCCGGCGCTGGCCCGGAAGTTCCTCGCGGCGCTCGACCAGGAGCTCACGCGGCTCCTGAAAGAGCCGCTCTCCGGCGCTGAGATCGGTGACGCGCAAAGTCATCTCGTCGGGAGCATGATCCTCTCCCGGGAAGACATGGAAACGCGCATGAAACGTCTCGTCCGCCAGCACATGATGATGGACCGTATTCTCGAGTTCGACGAGTCTGTTGCCGCTCTGCGCAAGGTGAGCGCCGAAGCGGTCGAGCACTGCGCCCGTCAATGCCTCAGAAAGGCGGCCTTCAGCCTCCTTGCCTACGGCAGCCGCGGCATGTCCGCCGTGCGAGGCTTCAACTTCACATTTCCGGATTGAGCCATGGACGAGCCGATAGTCAATTGCGCGGGCGGTCTTGGTGCGCTTCCCGAGTACCAGTCAGAGGGTGCGTCGGGCGCCGATGTCCGGGCGCTGCTGCCCCATGATATCGTGCTGAAGCCGGGCCAGCGCGCGCTGGTCCCCACGGGATTGCACCTGGAGATCCCGCGCGGGCTGGAGGGACAGGTGCGGCCGCGTTCGGGTCTGGCGGCGAGGAACGGGATCACGGTGCTGAACGCGCCGGGGACAATTGACAGCGACTACAGGGGCGAGCTGAAGGTCATCCTGGTGAACCTGGGAGAAACCGATTTCCGGATCAGCACGGGAGACCGGATAGCGCAGATCGTGTTCTCCCCCGTCAGCCGGGTTTCCTTCCGCCGTACGGACACGATCGCGGAAACGGGGAGGGGGAGCGGAGGCTTTGGCTCGACCGGGATGTAAGACGAGGATTTTGCCCGGGCTGGTGCTCTTCATCATCGTTTCCCTGCCATGCTTTGCCCAGCAAGGCTCGATCGATGCGGCGAAGAAGGCATTTTCTCGCGGAGATACGCAGGCCGCACTGGAGATGCTTCGGCGGCTGCGGTCCGGCGCACCGGATCAGCCTGTTCTGATCGAATCCCTCTCCTTGAGCGTGCGCTACTCCCTGGCGGCCGGAGACCCCTACAAGGCCTCCTATTTCCTCCAGCTCCTACAAGAGGCCGGCCCGGGCTCGGCGGCTGCATTCGAGTCCGGCCTTGCCGTGGCGGGATACTACTACGACAAGCGATCGTGGCGTGCCGCCCTCGAGTATTTCGGACGCGCGATCGACGGCTTCAAGGAGGGGACGAGCGATCAGCGGAAAGCGCTCGACCTTGCGCTCATGCGCTCCGCTGAGCTCTCTCTCTACTTCGCGGAGGATCCCGCATCCGCGCGCGACTATTTCCGCAGAATTGTCCCGGCCGACCTGCCTGAATCGGAATCCCTTCTGTACAGGGAACTGCGCATGCGCCTGCTCTGGAGCGTCATATCCCCCGCCCGTCTGGGGCTGGATGACGCGAACGTCTCGAGCCTCAAGGTGGACGGAGACGACTTGTGGGTCGGGACGTGGAACGGAGGGGTATCACGGTATTCGGTGTCTGCATCGCGCGCCGACCCCTTCCCATTGCCCGCGTTTTCGCGTTCCATCGAGATTGCGGACCGAAGGGTGTGGATAGGCACGGCGGAAGGTCTTGCGTGGTACGGCAAGAGCTCCGGCCGCTGGGGCACGGAGGAAGATTTCCAGTCCCCCGCGCCGCGGAAGGTGCAGGCTGTCCGGCAGGCGGCGGGTTCGCTCTACGTGGGAACCCTCGGAGACGGTCTGTTCCGCCTGGGGGACAACGGCTGGGAGCAGGTGAGCGACGGCGACCTGCCGGGAAAGTTCATCACCTGCATCGCCTCGGACCCGGCGCGCCCCCGGCTTTTCATCGGGACCATGAACCTTGGCCTCGTGATCTACGATCCGCAGACAGGGGAAATGAGCACGCTGTCAGAAACCGTCCCCGCCTTCACCTCTGAAAACATCGGAACCGTGCTCCCGGATTCCGAGGGACGCGTATGGATAGGGACATACGGTGACGGACTTTCCGTGTGGTCGCCCGGCACGGGTACGCTCCGGCATTTCACGAAGGCAACGAAGGAGATCTCCGACGATTGGGTCCTTGCAAGCTGCGAAACGGATCGCGCATTGTATTTTGGAAGCTTCGGCGGCGGGGTAAGCGTCTACGTGAAGGAAACGGAGAGCTGGAAACGGCTGGGTATCAGGGACGGCCTGGCATCCCTTGACATTGCGGCCATCGCCTGGCGCAGGCCCTACGTGTTCTTCGGTACTCTTGGAGCAGGGGTAAGCGTGTACGAAGAGGACTCAGATGGCCCGAAGCCATAGAAAAATCTGGCTCTACATCGGGCAGGAGTATTTCCTGTCCTTCGGGGTCGCGTTCCTCTTTTTCTTTTTCCTGTTCTTCCTGAACCAGGTCCTCGTCATGGCGGAGGAAATTTTTTCCAAGAAGGTGGCATTCTGGGACGTTCTGAAGCTGGTTTTCTACTCCATGCCCGTCGTGATCGCGTTCTCATTTCCCTTCGGCTCGCTCGTAGGCGCCCTCATGGCGGTGGGAAGGCTTTCCTCGGACAATGAGCTCCTTGCCTTCGGCTCTCTCGGCGTGCCTCCGCGTCAGCTTCTGGCGCCGCTCCTGGTTCTCGGCCTGGCCTTTTCCCTTGTCTCATTCGTAATGAACGACTACTTCATGCCGCTGGGAAATCTGCGGTTTGCTGAAATCTACCGGCGCATCCTCTATACCAACCCGGCGCTGGAGCTGGAGCCGTATTCGGTGAAGCGCTATGAAAACACGACGCTCATCACCGGTTCAGTGGAAGGCCGCCAGATCGACGACGTCCTGATCGTGGACCGTTCCCCTGAAGGCAACCGAAGGATAATAACGGCCCGGGATGCGCGGCTCGAGCAGAGCCCGGATCAGCCCGGAGTCGTCTCCCTTGCCCTGGACAAAGTTTTTACGCAGCTCAGCTACCCTAAGGAAGGGGACAGATACGACTACACCGTGTCGGATTCGATGGTGTACTCGATACTGTTGAAAAACATCACGAGCGCCACTATTGGCGGCCTCACGCCGTCCTCCATGAGCTCCGCGGACGTCTGGAAGCAGATAAGCATAAAATCGGTTGACCAGCGAAAGGCGCGAAGGCAGAAAGACGAACAGGTTGCCAAGCTCACTTTTGGACTCTCCGCGGGACTTCGTGCCGCGGAGGCCATCGTCTCGCGGACCCCTGCAATGGCGGACCTGCAGCGCAAAGCCCTCGAACCTCTCTGGAGGGAGCTTGCCTCGGAGAAAGACCGCAATGTCACCGACCAGTCCCTTCAGTCGTACCTCGTGGAGTTCCACAGGAAGTTCTCAATGCCTGCGGCCTGTGTCGTGTTCGCGTTCTTCGCCTTTCCGGTCGGATTCCGCGCACGCCGCAGCGGCCGAACCGTCGGCTTCGGAGTGGGCCTTTTCGTGGCAATCGTGTACTGGGGGCTCCTGATTGCCGGTCAGACATTCGGCGTGCGCATGTCCATTGCGCCGGCCTTTTCCATGTGGCTGCCGGACGCCGCGGTTCTGCTTGCGGGAGTGTTCTTCTTTATCCGGAAGGCGTCCCGATGAGGCTCCTGCGGGGAATGCTGCTGAAACAGTTCCTTCCCATCCTCCTCGTGGCGCTCCTTTTCTTCGTGCTCCTCCTGCAGCTCATCGACGTATTCGGGAGCATCTGGCGGTATTTCGCGCACGATGTGGGGCTCCGCCAAGTTTCGTGGATCGCGCTGCTTTACCTGCCCAAGTGCATCTCTTTTGCGCTGCCCATTTCGTTTCTCTTCGCGATCTCCTACACGCTGGGTATCCTCTATGGGAACAACGAGCTCTTCGCCATTTTCGGCTCAGGGATAAGCCTTCACAGTCTGGTAGTTCCCTTCCTGGTCCTCGGCGTGCTTTTGAGCGTGGGGGCGTTTTTTTTCGATGATATGATCGTCATCCCCACGTTCCAAATGAAGAACGATGCCTATGCGCAGGCCGTGAAACAGGTCACGTCCCTCAGCCAATCGAATGTGACCGTGACGAGCCCTGACCAGCGCGTCGTCTACATTGCCGACTATTACAACGATGCGCAAAAAAGGCTCACCGGCGTCACCGTCGTCGTGCGGGATCCTCGCATGAGCTTCTACAGTCGCGCGGACGCACAGTGGGCGGAATGGGTCAACAACCGATGGGTGCTTCACGTGTGCAGGACATTCACATGGGATCCCGCGACCAGGCTTCTTTCTTCAGAAACCAGGGACAGCTATGATTCGCCGTTTCTCGTGGAGCCTCCGGACACTTTCCGCAAGCTCGCGCGGAGCATTGCGGAAATGAACCGGGCGGAATCCCAGCGGTACGTCGCGCTGATCCGCAAGGCGGGGCTTCCCTACCGCGAAGTGCTTACAGACTATTATCGGAAGTACTCCTTCGCTTTCACGCCACTCATCGTCGCCCTCATTGCGAGCAGCCTCGGCAGCACGTTCAAGAAAAACATCCTTCTCATGAGCCTGCTCTCCGCCCTCGTTATTTCGGTCGCATTTTACGTTGCGCAAATGTTGGCTGCAATTCTCTCAAAGAATGGCTTCATTCCCCCTCTTGCGGGAGCATGGTCCCCCTTTACCGTCTTCCTGGCCCTTGGATTCCTGCTTTTCAGGACGGCGCGCACCTGATGAGGGATATGACATTTTCCATCCAGCACCGCGATCCCGGCTGCCGCGCGCGCACGGGCGCAATTGCGCTGAACCATGGGACGGTCTCCACGCCATGCTTCATGCCGGTCGGAACCAATGCCACCGTGAAGGCCATGCGGAACCGGGACCTCGAAGATCTCGGTGTGAACATGATCCTCGGAAATACGTACCATCTCTACCTGCGGCCCGGACGGGAAGTCATTGGCCGGGCAGGGGGTCTCCATGGGTTCATGGGATGGAGGCATAATATTCTGACCGACTCCGGCGGGTATCAGATCTTTTCCCTTTCCTCGTTCCGAAAAGTAGAAGAAGCCGGGGTTTCATTCCGCTCCCACATCGACGGCTCGTCCCACACCCTCACGCCGGAGGGAGTGATCGACATCCAGACGGCATTTGGCAGCGATGTAATGATGCCCCTGGACGAATGCACGTCACCCGGCATCCCGCGGGCGGACGCAGAGCAGGCCATGCGGCGCACCACGGAGTGGCTGCGCAAGAGCAGGGACAGGTGGCGTGAGCTGGATGGGCAGTTTTCCGGACAGCTTTTCGGGATCATGCAGGGCAATTTCCACCAGGATCTGCGCAGAACAAGCGCGGAGCAGATATCCGCCCTGGATCTGCCCGGATATGCCATCGGGGGTCTTTCAGTAGGCGAAGAGTTTCCCGTGTTCAGGGACTTTCTGCACTATTCGGCCGATCTGCTTCCCGAGGCAAAGCCGAAATACTTGATGGGGATCGGGACACCGGAATACATTCTGGAGGCGGTGGAAGCGGGAATCGATCTTTTTGATTGCGTATTCCCCACCCGCACCGCGCGCAACGCCCAGGTCTTCACATTTTCCGGGCCCCTTTCACTCCGCAATGAGAAGTACCGGATGGATTTCCAGCCCATAGACGAAAATTGTCGCTGTGACACCTGCCGAAACCACACGCGCGCGTACCTGAGACACCTGTTCAAGGCGCGGGAGATCGAGGCCGCCGTGCTCGCCACCTTCCATAACCTCACGTTCATCCAGGGCCTTGTCCGCTCGATCCGGGAAGCAATAAGGCAGGGAGAGTTTCCGCGCTTCAAGCAGAGGTTCCTGGCCCGATATGCGGGAGGAATCGACTAGCGGATATGCCGAACAATATAAAAGAAACCGGATCGATGACCGTGCGCCGCGGGATGTGTCTTTCATGCTGGCTCTTGCTCACCGCGCCGCTTCTCTCTGCGCAGGCGGCAGGCCCCGGCTCGCTCGTCTTGCACGCCGCTTTCAGCATGAGCTCCCCCCTGCCTGTCGAAATGCCGGGACCTTTTCTTTCACCCCCGGACAATGTGGTCCGCGCCGCTTTTGCCTACCTGGGCGTGCCCTATGTGAGCGGAGGCGAATCGCACCAGGGCCTCGACTGCTCAGGGCTCATATACCGGGTTTTTCATGACGAGGCCGGGCTCGATCTGCCCCGAGGCGTCCAGGCCCTTTTCAAATACGGCCCCCCCGCGGCGAGTCCGCTGCACATCGGCGACCTTGTGTTCTTCGACACCTCGGCGGATGCCTTACCTGCCGCTGCCACGCACGTGGGGGTGTACGCCGGGGCCGGCGCGTTCGTGCACGCCGCCTCCGAGGGGTCACGCACCGGTGTGATCGTTTCCGCCTTGAGCAATTCGTATTACCGAAACAGGTTCCTGGGCGCGCGCCGGTTTGTGCAGTGGCGCGCACCAGTGCTCTCCCTCACCTTGACCGACAATTTCAGATCCCTGGTCCAGACCAGCCCGTTCCCCTCGCGGGAGGAGCTGAAGATTCGCGTCTCCAACGGAATGACGGGCGGGGGCCCGCTGGACCTTACGGTGCTGAAGGACGGCGTGCGCGTGCGCGAGGCGCGGATTTTCCCCTCCGCGCAAAGGCCTTCCGAAATCAGCCTTGTTCCCGACCCGGGTCAATGGACGGTGCGCGTGTCGCGCATTTTCAAGGGCCGCGAGCTCCAGAACGTATCATTCTCGGTGGAAGAGTAGGATATGGGAGGGGAGCCGCACGCCGTCGAGACCCGATCAAGAACGCTCACCACAGTCCTGGTCATGGTATGCACCGCGGCCTCCCGCCTGTTCGGATACGTCAGGCAGGCGCTCATCGGCATCTATTTCGGTGATGCGGGTGCCGCGGACGCGATGAACGCCGTCTTTACCGTCCCCAACAACCTGCGCAAGCTGTTCGCGGAAGGGGCCTTTTCCGCCGCTTTTATTCCGGTGCTCTCTTCGACGATCGAGGAAGACCCATCCGGCAAAAGGTCACGGGACCTGGTCCGCACCCTTATCGCATTCCAGCTCCTCGTGCTCGCTCCCCTCGTCGGACTGAGTCTCGTTTTTCCCCGAGCGTTTGTGGATCTGCTGACAAGGTTCAAGGATCCGGCAAAGGTCGAGATGGGCGTGCAGCTCATGCGGTGGATGTTCAATTACATCCTCCTCGTTTCCCTGAGCGCCCTGGTCATGGCCGTGCTGAACTCCCACGGGAAGTTCGCCATTTCGGCGCTGAGCCCGCTGATGTTCACCCTGGCGACCGTTCTCTCCCTGTTTTTCTTCCACGGCAGGCTCGGCATCATTGCGCAGGGAGTCGGGGTGCTCGCGGGAGGCATTCTCCAGCTTCTCTGCCAGCTCCCCGCGCTGCGCCGGCAGGGATACCGGTTCTGGCCCAGCTTCAGGTTCAACAATCCCGACCTTGCAAGGACCGCAAAGCTGTGGGTACCCTACCTCGCTTCCGCTTCCATCGTCGCAATCAACCAGTACATCGCGACGCTTTTCGCAAGCGGCCTGGAAGATGGAAGCGTGACGGCAATTGCCAATTCGGTCATGTTTCTCCAGATCCCGCTGGGGATATTCATGACATCAGTCGCCACCGTGCAGTTTCCGAAAATGAGCCGGCAGGCCGCGGCACAGGATAACGAGGGGCTGCGAGGATCGGTGTCGTACGGGATACAATTCATCATTATTCTGCTCGTTCCCTCGGCGGTGCTTCTCTGTCTTTTCGGCAGGGAGATCATCTCAGCGACCATCCAGAGGGGACATTTCAGGCCGCAAGGCACTCTTCTGGCCTCCCGGGCCCTTACCGCTTATGCGCTGGGGCTCGTGAGCATGGGCCTCTATACTTTCCTGCAGAGGCTGTTCAATTCTTTCAAGAGCTTCGTCGTGCCGATCGCCAGCGCGGGAGTCATTGCCGTCATAGATATCGTGCTCTCGCTCATCCTGAAAGAGACGCCGCTGCGCGTCAGCGGGCTGGCCTACGCGAACACGATTGCTTTCACCGCGGGAATGATCTTGCTCATGGTCCTGGCCCGGCGTAGACTGGGAGGGGTCGGGATGGCCTCGATCCTGCTCACGCTGGGCAAGTCGATCCTGGGATCGCTGCCCATGGCGGTACTGCTGATAGTATTCCTGCGCTGGAAACCGGACGCCTGGGTCCACGGAGGGACATTGGGCACAACAGTATTGTTTGCCGCTGTGGTGGCCGTGGCGGTGTGCATGACCCTTCTGATGTACGTTGTGCTGCGCATACCCTTCCTTGCGGATCTGTTCAGGAAACGGCAAAGGGCATGAAAATACTCGCCGCCGTCCTTGCTCTGCTTGCCGCATGCCCGTACACCCTGACTGCCGCCGATACCGGGGCGCTCGCCGAACGGACCCGGCAAACCCTTCTGTATGGAATCGACAGCCAGGTTCTGGACGTCATCCAGTCGCTGAAAGCCGGGAACGACTCCGGGTTCACCAGGGAGCTGAGCGAAATCCTCTCCGGTCAACGGTCCGCGGCGGTTCGCAAAGCGGTGCTCGAGCTCTTTCTGGAACAGAAGGTCAGGGAAGGGGAGGGGACTGCGCGAGAAATTCTTACGGGGTGGCAGGCTGCCCCGTCGGACCTGCTCGTGGCGGCCATACGGTACCTTGCATTCACCGGAGGTGCCGGCCTGGCCGACGCTCTCACTCCGCTGGTCGACGCCACGGACGCCGCGGCGGCATCGGCGGCAATCGAAGCGCTGGGCAGGACCGGCAATGCCGCGGCCGCGGCTCTCCTCGTGGCCCGTCTGAAGAGCACGGACTTCCCTGATGCGCGCAAGTCCACCGTCATCCTGGCCCTTGGTGAATTGAAGGATAGCCAGGCGGTGGACGCGCTGATGGCAATCGCTCAGAGCCAGGATGAAGACAAGGTGCGCAGGATGTACGCCGCGGATGCCCTGGGGAAAATCGGCGACCCCCGCGCCCTGCCCGTGCTGAAGGCGATGTACGACGAGCCTGACGCGCTGATCCGGCTCTATGCCGCCTCGGCTCTTGCGCGGTACGGCCTCGACTCCGTTTTCCCCATCCTGATCCAGGCCTTGAGAGATGAGAACTGGAAAGTCCGCGAGCAGAGCGCCAGGTCTCTGGCGCGCCCCCTGTCCTCCAGCCAGGCAGCCGCGGCGGTGCCGATTCTCATGTACAAGGCGGAGAGCGACCCTATAAGCCAGGTGCGTATTGCGTCCATACAGGCATTGGGAGAGATAGGCGGTGACGCGCCGATGAAGGCCCTGGTGGCCATTTACGCGGGCTCGGATCATCCGCTTGAGAGCAGGGAGGCGGCGCTCAACATTGTCGCGAAAAAATCCCTCTCATCGAGCCTCGACGCGGTGCGCAGCGTGATCAATGACGAATGGAAATCCTACGATCAGCGGGCGCTCGAATCCACGGCAAAAGTGCTCTCCACGGTGAATGCAGCGGAGCTCAAGGACATTTTCGTCCATTTCCTGGAAAGCCCGGATGCCGCGGTGCGTTCCTACGGGTGCAGGGGAATCGCGGAGAACCATTTTTCCGATCTGCGCGAAAGGCTGCGGCTGATCTCGGAAAAGGACCCCAACCCAGGAACCCGGAAGGAAGCCGAGCTCAGCCTGGCCAGGCTCTGAGGGAGCGCGGCGGCATGCTTACATGCCCGCGCTTTTCGCCTGCCTCAGGAGCCTGTTGATCTCATCAAGCGGTGACACCCACTGCCGGAAGTAGAGCGACATTTCCATACCGCGCGGGCTCACGAACGGTATTTCCTTTCCAAGGCAGTGCTCCACGGGCCCGGAAAGCGAGGGAAAGAGCTCGGTTTTCAAGGCAGTAAATACGTAACGGCCGTCGACATTGCGGATCTCCGCGATCGAGGAAGGAACCGGCACGAGAAATACCAGGTAGGACGAGAACCTGCCCCCGATGCTGCGTGCCGCGCCCGGAGAGATGCGATGGACGTTGCGGAAGCCGATACGGTGGTTCTGCAGCTCCACGCGCATCTCGATGAGCGCGGGCAGCGTGGCCTGCTGAATATTCTGCCGCGGCAGAGCCCTCTTGATGCTCCTGACGGTCGGCCGCACGCGCCGGGCGGGAATTGCCGGCGGCGCCGCCGGGCCGGTTCGCGCGCCGAGGAGGGGCACGAGCTTGCGGCTGCCCGCGCGCGCGGCCGGCGCCCCGGATGCCGGCGGTGCCTCGGCTTTGCGCCGCCGCCCCGCGGTTCTGCCCGCGGGCACTGCCCGGGCAGGCCGTTGGACCGGCGCCTCCAGGAGTTTTTTCCGCATGTAAAGGAACAGCCTCACGAGCAGGTAAATCAGGGCGATTCCAAGTATGATGTAGAGCACGTAAAGGAGGGTGAGCCTCGGGATGGGGATCCCGCCTTTGCCGGTGTAGGTGAATGAAAGTGTCCCCGCCGTCGGGGAGATGCGCAGGTCGTCCTGGAAGACAAGCTGGATATGTATGGCCTGGTCCCCGCGGGGGAAGGAAAGCGGAAGGTGAATCGGGGCGTCCAGCGTCGCCTCTCCCATTGCAGGAACCGTAAGAGACACTTTCTTTTCAAGCAGGTCCAGCCCGTCACTCTGGATTCCGGACAGCTGCACAATGATCGGCTCAGCCTTCCAATTCCTCACCTTGAACGGAGCATTGAACCGGTTGCCGACCTTCCCGAGATTGGGCGGAAAAGTCAGGTTGGGAAACCCGGTGGTGCGGCCGGTGACGTGCTCTTTGTCGCCCACCGTGTAGGGAACAATGGCCACTCCCAGTGCCTGGGCGATATCGGGGAGATAGCTTTTCGCGCCTTCCTCGCCCGGCGCGGGCTGGGGAGGGACTTTGAGGATGTCCACGGTCCAGCCTTCTTTTTTCATGGCCTGCGTGGCATCCAGAATCGCGGCACGAATGCTTTCCGGGCTTCCCCGATTGGGGCTTCCCGGAGGAGGATCGTGCACCCCATCGGTGATGAGCAGGATCTGCTTGGGGTTGGTCTCGGGAAGCTCCCTGGTGTATTTGTTCAGGAATTGAAGCGCGGAGACCAGATCTGTATAGCGGCCGAGGGCATGCAGGAGCAGGATGCGGCCGAACGCCCTTTGGGCTGCCTCATCGCTGTTCACTTCCAGGGAGATCTCCACCTCGGGCGAACCTGAGAAGCTCAACAGATGGAATGTGTCCCCGCGGTGCAGCTTCGCCGTGAGAAGATCCTGGACAAGGTAGTTCATCAGGTCGTCGAAATAGGGGAACATGCTCTCCGAGGTGTCCACCATGACGACCAGATCGATATTCGCAGCGGCAAGCGGCGCCGAGGCGCCCGCCAGAAGCGCGAAAGCCGCTATGACAAGCAGGGTGCGCGCGCGGTGCCCCGCGCCCCTGAAAGGGTGCCGCCATGGGCGGCCGTTCGATCTTTTCATAGGTTTTTGAGATCCGCCTTCTCAATGGATTCCACGCTGTAGTGGAACTCGTTCTGATTGATGGTGAATTTCAACTCCTCGCCCGGACGGTGATCCCACAGGGCCATGCCCAGAGGCGAGAGGTATGAAATAACGTTGCGGCTGGGATTCGATTCCCAGGGCCCCAGGATGACGTACTCCTCGGGCTGCTCGGCCTTGCGGTTGTTCAGACGCACCCGCGTGCCGAACGCAATGCGGTCCGTTTTCACCTCGTTCTCGTTGAATATCTGGGCCTGCTGCACCTCCTCCTTCAGCTTCGACGCGGTGACCTTCAACATTTCCTGCTTTTCCAGCGCGGCCTTGTACTCCGCGTTCTCTCTCAGGTCGCCCTTGGCCTGTGCCACCCCGATCTCTTTCGAGTTCTCGGGGATTTCCACGTCGATCACGCGCTTGAGGTCCTGCTGCTTCTTCTCATAGCTCGCCCGCGTCACCAGGAGCCCCAGGCTGACCTTTTCCGCGCCCGGCTCGCCGAGGAAGTGGAAATGGGGGAACTTCTCCTTGATCCTGTGCTTGAGCTGGATCTTGATCGAAGGATCGAGCTCCTTCACGTCATCCACCAGCGTGTACAGGCGCGTGATGGAATCCTGGTCCGCGGCCATGAGGAACTCGAGGAGCTTTCCCTCCTCGAAGAGGAACTCCTGGATCTGGCGGTTCGTCTTCCGGTTCGCGCTGGCGTTCTGCTTGTTCGCGATGTCGCGGTAGGTGATGTCCAGGAGGTGAATGAGCCCGATGTAGACCTTCTCACGGGAGATGTTCATTCTTTCCAGCCAACGTTCCTGCAGCAGGTTCTTGGCGATCCAGACAAAGGCATCCCTCTGCTCGCGGTAGCGGGAGACCACGCCGGTCAGCATGCCGCCCAGGGGGTCCCAGAGTGAATTGACCACAAGCTCGTCCACGATGAACCTGTTGGGGAACAAGGCGAACAACCGCGTGAATATCGACGGCCAGTCGGCGATGTTCTTCTTGACGGCCACGAGGAAATCCCGCCTCAGTTCGGGGTCCTCGATGCGGGAGAATGTCTCCTCGGGCTTCTCGATCTTTGCGAACAGCTCTTCAAAGCTCGTTTGCACGCCGATCGAAAGGAAAGGGTACAGGGTGACTATCTTCTGCAGCAGCAGCCAGCTTCCGATGACGGTCTCGGAGACGGCCGTGTAGCCCTTGAGGAAACCGGCGAAGTACGCGAACATCTCCGTGAACCAGTCGGAGTCCGGCTCGGCATGCCCGGCCTGCGCGTAATCCTCGATGGTCTTCACGCGCTCGAAGAAACCCTTCTCCGCCTTGAACTTGTTGTACGTCTTCTCCTCGAACGAGATGGGCTGGTCGCGCACCATGAACTGGTCGATCTTGTCCGGGAGATTGCCGAACGCGGAGTCCTTCTTCAGAATGGATCGGGCTTCCGTGTTCCACCGGGCCCATTCGCCCGCGGTGAGCACGTCAGGCACGAGCTCGGCCTTGATCTTTTTCATGTCCGCAAGGTTCCCGAAGCTCTTGATGATCGTCTTCAGGGCCCACGCCGGCTCCTCTTTGACTTTCCGGGCAAGCTCTTCCTTTGTCTGGGTCCTCTTGAGGACCCAGATGTGCTCGGGGGCGAGCACCTCCAGCGCGCTGACCGCCATCTTCAACGACATCTTGTGCGACGCCTTGTTGGCGAAATCGATCGTGAACGTGTCATCCTTGCTCGCGGAAATGCGGCCGATTCCCCATGTCCTGTGGAACACGTAATTGCCCGTGTCGAATCCGATGTGCTTCTCGAAATCGGCAAGGGCCTCATGGACGTTGCGCCAGTTCTGCGTGAGGTTGGAGATCTTGATGTATTCCTCGAGCTGGCTGTGTGCGGCGTACTTGCGCCGGTAGCACTCGATGATGTCCTTGCGGGCCGTGCTGTTCTTGGAGTCGTAGGCGAGGATTTTCTTCAATATCTCTATCGAGGTATTCCAGTCCTCCTGCTCCTTGTAATGAGGAATGAGCGTGGCGAGCAGCGAGGCGGCGCGCTCTCCATTGATGGCGCGCGCGATCCGACCCTCGATGTGGAAAAAGAAGTCGATGTCCTCGGGACTGAGGTGGATGAGCTTGTCCCAGAGCTCCTTGACGCTTGCGAACTGTTTCTTGTTGATGAACCGATGGATGGCCTTCTTGTAGTAGTCCACGGCGGCGGGAATGTCCTTGTCCTGCTCGCGCTTTTCTCCGAGGATCTTGACGATGTCCGCCTCCTCGTAGTCCACCCGGATGAGCCTGTCCCAGATCTCGAGCTTTTTCGCGTCCTCGTCCCTGTTTTCGTAGCATTCCCCCAGGGTCCGCAGCGCGTATTTGTTTTCCCCGTACTCCAGGATGCGTTCCGCAAGGTATTCCACGACGTTCCACTTATGGTTGTCCATGAAGATCCCGATGAGCATGATCAGGTTGGTGTCATCCACCAGCTCGCGGGAAAGGGCCAGCACTCCGGAAAGGTAGAGGGCGATGATCGAGTTGCTCGTATGCTTGAGATGCTCCCCTGCAAGCTCGCGGATCTCCTCCGCAATCCCCTCCGCGCGCGCCCTTTCGATCAGCGTGTCGAGGTCCTTGAAGTTGGTGATCGAGTAGCTGTTGAGGGTCGCCCTCGTCCACTTCTCCTCGTTGAGCAGATCGCTGATCGTCTTGAGCAATTCCGTTGCCATTCTGTACTCCCTCCGTGCTTTGACATCGAATCAGGCGGTATATTCCTGGTGCACCCGGGGATCGAGCTCCCGGATCTTCGCGAGGATCTCCTCGATGCGTTCCCGCGGCTCTCCCGTCGTCAGGTAGTGGTCGATCAACCAGAAGTAGCGGTTGATCAGCCGCGGCACCAGGAGATCGCGCGCCGCTCCCGCCGCGCTGCAGTCCTTCTCCAGCTGGTAAATGCCCTGCTTGAGCTTGCCGAACTCAAGCGGCTTCATTTCCCGCTTCACATTGAAAACTCCCCAGATCGCGCCATAGACCGGCATCCACTCGGCGAGTGCCGGCCCCGAGTAACCCATGCTCCGCAGCCTGCCCGCCAGGCGCTGCACCAGCGGGGATTCGAGCCCCGCAAGGTCGACAGCCTGGGGATCGAGAAAAAAAGACTCGCGAAGAAACACCTTCGCCGCCCGCGCTTCGTTCACGAGCGAATAGCAGTCGGCAAGCTCGGCGAGGATGCGCGGATCCTCCTTCCGCTCGATATTGGCGCGCTCGAGATTCTCGATTGCGCGCTCGTAGTTGCCAAGGCCCTTGCAGCAGCGGCCGATCTGCAGCAGCACGTCCGGGTCGTCCACCGTCTGCCCCGACTCCGCCGAGAGATAGCAGGCCAGCGCGGAGGAGAACACGAACTGCTTGATGGCGAACAGGCACCTTTCCGGCATGTCGGGGAGCCTTTCCGCGAAAGCCTGGAAAAGCCTCCATTGGGCCATGAGCTGTTCCCCGCGCTCGAAACCATCGCGCGCCGCGTACTCGCGCTCGAGCCGTTCCTTCCAGAATGCCGCGCACTTCAGAGCGGCGGAGGCCCCGGGGTAATCGATGGCAATCTCGAGGATCTTCTCTAGAGCGTCGACGGCCTCCGCAAACAGCCCCTCTTTCAGGGCCTGTGCAACCCCGGTATAGAACTGCAGCACTGCCTCGTCCCGGAATAAGGGCTGTCCCACCGTCACCTTTCGGCCCTCCGGCCCGGGGCCCGCACGATTTCCCGCAAGCTCGTGAGATGAGGAAGGGCGCGAACCCTGTGCGGCATGGAGATTGCGCAAACACGGGCGGAAAAAGCAATTACCGTCTATCGCACCCCGTTCAAAATATCGCACGTTGCGCCGTCTTTCGTCAATGGCAGGATTCTGGTAGGATGACCGCGCATGAAGGAAAACGCCCGAAAAACCCTCATTGCCCCCTCCATTCTTTCTGCAGATTTCGGGGCGCTCGCGGAGGGGGTCCGGCTGGCGGAATCCATGGGGGGAGACCTCGTGCATCTGGACGTCATGGACGGGAGCTTCGTTCCCCCCATCACTTTCGGAGACAAAGCGGTGCGTGACCTCCGACCCGTCACGAGGCTGCCATTCGATGTGCATCTGATGATCCAAATGCCGGAAAACCACGTGGACGATTTCTGCGCCGCCGGCGCCGACTACCTCACCATTCATTTCGAGGCCACCACCCATGTGCATGCGGTACTTTCATCGATCAGAGAACGCGGCGGGCGCCCTGGGATCGCGCTCGTGCCTTCGACTCCTGCCGAAGCTCTTACCGAGGTGCTGCCGCTCGTCGATATGGTACTTGTCATGACGGTAAGCCCCGGCTTCGGGGGCCAGGATCTGATACCCCGCTGCCTGCAAAAAGTGAGGTCATTTCGGCGAATGAGGGAAGAGAGGGGGCTCGCTTACCTCATCGAGGTGGACGGCGGGATCAACCGCTCGACGGCCGGCGCGGCCCTGGAGGCCGGTGCGGACGTAATGGTCGCCGGATCCGCCCTCTTCGGCGCGAAGGATCCTGCCGCGGAAGTGGCTTTCCTCCGCCGCCCATGGTAAATTCGGGTTCAGTTTGCCCCCGCGCGAGTCGAAAGTCTAAGGAGGAGAGAAAAAGGCGCATGATACATGCCAGGATGGCGCTCGTCCCATTTCTGACGGTCTTTCTCTGCCTCGCGCTGCCGCTTCTGCCGGCAGAGTCGTCGAACCCTTCGAGCGACATCACGGACGGGATCGACCTGTTCAGGGACGGTCAATACGACAAGGCAATCCAGTTCCTGCGCACATTTCTTCAAAACTCCCCTTATGACACCCAAAAGGCCGCCGCATACCTGCTCCTTGCAAAATCCTATATCGCCATCGGATCTCTGAACGAGGCGGAGAAGAATCTCGAGTACTACATTGCCAACTACCCGCGCGCGGCTGACATTCAGGAAGCTCTCTACCAGAAGGGCCGGCTTCTCTTCATGCAGGATGACTTCGAAAACTCCCTGCAGTCATTGCAGAGCTTCCTCGCCACCTACCCGAAGTCCACCTTCGTGCCCAGCGCCTGGTTCTGGATCGGGGAGAGCCTTTACGGCCTCGGCCGTCTTGACGAAGCACAATCGGCCTACCAAAAGATCCTCACTGACTATCCTTCCAGCGTGAAAGTCGAGGCCGCACAGTACAAGGTCTCTCTCATTCAGCTCACACAGAAAGAAGTGGAGCTCGCCCGGCTCCTCAAATGGAGCCACGAGGAGTTCCTCAAGAGCACGGAGGAGTTTCAGGCAAGGGAGAAAACGTACCAGCAGGCGATAGAGGCCTACCAGAAGCGCCTTGCGGGCAGCGGTGCCACTGCCACTGAAGACCAGAAAACGCTCGCGGACCTGCGGCAGGCGTTGGCGAGCAAGACCGAAGAAGCCAACAATCTTGCCGCACAGCTTGCGAAAACCGGAACTTCCACCGGGACCGCTCCTGCCGGAACCGCTCCCGCGGCGCCTGCCACGCCGGAGGCGGACCAGCTGGCGAAGCTGCAACGATTGCTCGCCGCGGAGCAGAAGGCGCTTGCCCTCAAGGAGATCTATCTCGCCTGGCTGGAAACCCATGTGGGGGCCGGGAAGTGACGCCCGCGTTGCGCGCTCTCACCCGTTGTCCCCGTTCACTCCTGCTGGTCGCGCTGCTTCTCGGGATGTCCGCGCCCGGATGGGCGCTCGATCTCTCCGACGGTTCGCTGCGGCTCACGCTTCAAGAGCGGATAGGAAGGTTTTCCCTCTCATACGCGCCCCAGGCAAGGAAGGGCGTTCCCGTCCCCCTGCTTTCGGCGCAGGATCCGCGGACAACGACGCTCAGTGTCGTGGTAGGCAACAAGATCTACCGCATGGGTGAAACCTCGGCGTTCTCCCAGACAGTGGAGAAATCAGCTCGAGGCGCACGCTTTGTGTGGAAATCGTCCTTCCTGCAGGTAACGGAAACATTCACCTTCATCGCGTCTCCGGACTCTCAGGTGACCAACGGCGTGCAAATCGATATCGGCCTGAAAAACGTATCGGAGAAAAGCTACAACGCGGGGATCCGCTACCTGTTCGACACCTGGCTCGGAGAGGCGAGCTCCGTGCACTTCCGCACCGACACGCTTTCCCAGATGAGCCGCGAGCTCACCCTTTTGCCGCGCGACAACGCTCTTTACTGGGTCTCTCCGCTCGTCGGAGATCCGGAAGACATCGGATTGCAGGTAATGACCTCGGGCGCGGGCGTGACCGTTCCCGACCGGGTCGTGTTCGCAAACTGGAAACGCCTGAGCGATGCGTCCTGGAGCTATGAAACCTCCGCGGACCGGAATTTCAGCCAGTTGCCGTATTCGGTGAACGACTCCGCCGTAAGCCAGTACTATGATCCGCGCGCCATCCCCCCGGGCACCGAAGTGACGATCACCCTGGTTCTGGGAAAATTCAGCCGGGAGGGCTTTCGCGCGGCAGGACCCGCTTCCGCCCAGGGCTTTGCCGCGAGCGTCGAGCAGTCACTGGCCGCGGCAAAGACAACGAAGGACGATGGCGAAGCGCTCCGCGCGGATCTGTCCACGGTGAATCGCATCCTCGTTGAAATCGACGCGGCGCTCTCCGCGGCAGGGCCGGTGCCGGAAGACAAGCTCGGGCTGATGGAATCCGCGCTGACGGACCTGGGAGGGCGCTCCTCCCGGTACGTCTCTCCTGATGGCAAGTAGGAAACGCCCCGCATGAAGGGAAAGGGCCTGGGAGATGCGAGGAAACTCTTTCGAGCCCGGAAGTTTCCCGAGGTCATTCGACTCCTCGAACCGGAAGTATTCCGCCATCGCGAGAACTTCGAGTATTTCTGGCTTCTGGGCTTTTCCTGCCTGCACGCCGGTGATGTCGGCGGCGCATTCTCCTACATAAGCCGCGCCCACCAGCTCAAAAAGGACGATGTCAGTGCTCTCCTGGGGCTTGCCGCCATTCATTTCAGGCGCTCTGAAAACGAAACCGCCATCAAGCGGTGGCTCGAAGTGCTGGAGGAGCAGCCATCCAACCGCATCGCGCGCCGCGGTCTCGATCTCCTGCGTCGCGGGCTCGGCCGGGACGGTCTGCAGGATTTCATCGATTCCGGCAGGCTGAAGCTCCTCTATCCGCCTCTGCCGCCGCGCGTGCGGGGAGTCTCGATCCTTGTGGTCGTGCTCACGGTTCTGATTGCCGCAGGGCTCGGGTACCTCGTGTACAGGGTGCGGGGGACCCCGACAAGCGAAAGACCCGGCGTGGCGGCAATCGAGATACCCTCCGACCTTTCACGCCTGACCGAAACGGGAACCGACTTTACTTTTGTGTTCACTGAGAAGGAGGTCAGGCAGGTGTTCCAGAAGGCAAAGGGCCTGCTGCTCGAATACCGTGACAACCTCGCGGCGGTGGAAATCAACAGGATCCTCCTCTCGAACGCGGCGCTGGCCATCCAGGAACGGGCACGGCTCCTCAAGGGCTTTGTGACCCTGCCCACCTTCGACACACTGCGCGATTCGTTTCCCTATGCAAAGGTCGCCATGCAGCCCGCTCTCTACGATGGCTGCGCGGTGAGATGGAAGGGCAAAATAGCGAATCTCCGAACGGCCAGGGATGCAATAAGCTTCGACTTCCTGGTCGGATATGAACAGGAAAGGGAGCTTGAAGGCATCGTCCCCGTGAGTCTGCCTTTCGCCGCGCAACTGGAAAACGGAATCGCTCTGGACCTGCTCGCCCAGGTGGTCTCCCGTGCGGGCAAGCTCGCCCTCCAGGGCATCTCGGTGCACAGACTCTCCGGTCAGTGATTCGGCGGCGAGCGTGCGTGCGGTCGTACAACGCGTCCGTGACTGCTCCGTCAGCGTCGATGGGCAGGTGAAGGGCAGGATCGAAACAGGCCTTCTCGTGTATCTCGGCGTGGGCAGAAACGATTCTCAAAAGGACGCGGCCTCGCTGTGCGACAAGATCGTCAATCTGCGAATATTCACCGATCCGCAGGGCAAAATGAACCTCTCCGTGCGGGACACCGGCGGGGGCATGCTCGTGGTATCGCAGTTTACTTTGTATGGGGATGCGCGGGAGGGAAGGCGGCCGTCTTACACCGAAGCCGCGGATCCCGGCAGTGCGAGAATCCTTTACGACCATGCCCTTGCCCTGCTTGCCGGCAGCGGCGTGCCGGTGGCTTCCGGTGAGTTCCAGGCCTTGATGGAAGTCACCTACACGAACATAGGGCCGGTCACCATCCTCCTTGACTCGGAGAAAAAGTTCTGAGGCCTTCACTGGGCGCGTTCCGCCGGCTCATCTGGTCCCACTACCGCGAGAACAGGCGTTCCATGCCGTGGAGAAACACACGGGTCCCTTACCGGATACTCGTTTCCGAAGTCATGCTGCAGCAGACCGGCATCGAGAGGGTCAAATCGAAGTACGCAAGTTTCGTGCGCGCCTTCCCCGGCTTTCGCGCCCTGGCCGCGGCAAGCGTGGAAGAAGTTCTGGCTGCCTGGAAAGGCCTGGGCTACAACCGCAGGGCGCTTGCCCTTCGGGAGGCGGCGCAGCTCGTCACGGAGACCCATCACGGGAGAATGCCCCGCACGGTGAAAACGCTGATGGAGCTGCCCGGTGTCGGCCATGCAACCGCCTCCGCAGTTCTCGTGTACAGCTTCAACGCTCCTCTTGCCTTCATCGAGACCAATATTCGAAGGGTATTCATTCACTGCTTTTTTCCCAGGGGCCGCCAGGTCACCGATGCAAAGCTCATGCCGCTCGTGGAAAGGACCCTGGACAGGGACAATCCCCGCGAATGGTATTACGCATTGATGGACTACGGCGCCATGCTGGGCAAAACCACCATGAACGCCAACACGCGGAGCGCCCGCTACCGAAAGCAGGCGGCCTTCGAGGGCTCCCTGCGCCAGTTGAGGGGCAGAATCCTTGCGGCGATACTTGAGCGGGGCCCCGCCACGGAAGTCCAGATCGCACGGGCAATCGGAAGCGCTGACAAACGGCTCGGCCGCGCGCTCGCTCGGCTTGTCGAGGAAGGATTCCTCCTCCACAAGGGCCGCCGCTACTGTTTCAGGTAATCGTCCGCATTGAATTGAGCCAGCAGGGACGACAGGGGCAGCTCGCTGTTCAGCCGGTAGACGATCTCCGAGGCAAGATGGGTGGAGGAGACTACTCGAAGGCAGGGCAGCCTCCGCCGGATCTCCGGCGTGCAGGGGATGGTATCCGTTACGAGAATCGTTCCCACGAGCCTCTCGTCACAGAGCGCTCCGAGCCGCTCCAATGCGGGGGAAGAGAACACGGGATGCACGATGGCGATGTTGAGGGCGGCCGGCGAACGGCCGGCGAGCTCCCGCACCAGCTTGCTCATCGAGTCCCCCGTATCGATCATGTCGTCGATGATCCAGAGCGTCTTGCCCTCGATTGGCTCTGCGGTGAGGATGCTGATGGATTCGACCGTGTTCGCCGCCGTATAGTCCCTCTGCTTGTGGGAAATGACGATTCTGGTTCCAAATGAAGCGGCGAACCTTTTGGCAAGGCCTTCGCCTCCTGCATCCACCGAGCAGAAAAGCCATTGATTCCTCACTTCGTTGTGCAGCCTTTCTCTCGTCTTTACGAAATTGTCGCAAAGGTACGTCTTGAGCAGGGCGCGGGCAGGAATGTCATCCACGGCGCAGAGAGCCGGATCGATGAATGTCTTGGATTTTTCGGAGTGAAGCTGGAATGTGATGTAGTGATCGATACCGAGGCTGAGGAGGATCTTGAAGTGCAGCCATAACCCGACGGAATTCCTGCGCGTCAGGCGATCGGACCTTCCGGGGCCGCAATACGGCTCGAATACGGTGATGCGTTGGGACTGCGCCCTGCGGAGCGCGTCCACCGCGTGATAGGTCTCGACCTTTATCTCTTCCGCCGAGAGACCCTCTTCGTTCCGGCCCCCTCCCGCGAACAGGAACACGTCGCAGCCCCGCACGGACGTGCCGATTTCCGCCTCCATCTCACCGTCGGCGAACTTTGAAATCGAGATCTCACCGTGGATGTCGGTCTCTGCGGTCCCCTCCTGGAACCGCGGGTACTTGTGAAGGTTCTCGCTCACCCTGTGGCTGTAGCCTGCCAGGGCCCGCGTGGAGAAAATCTTGAGTCGGCCGCGCATTGGCGCAATCTACCAGAAATAAGGGCAGGAGTCCACGCAGCGGCAGCTATGGCGCCGCGGTACTCCGCGGATTCTGCGCGGCGATCTCCTGCGCGACCGCTCGCGCCCGATCAACGATGAACTTTTCCCGGGACAGCCGCGCAATGTCGGTGCATTGCGCGAGGAAATCGGGCCGGCGCGTCTTTTCCACCGCAGACAGAAAGTCGAGGGCAAGCGCGAGCTCCTGGGGGAGCATCGCACCGCTGCCTCTTTCCAGCGCTCTTACAACCCGCGATCCCGCCTGGGCGAGGGCGGGGAGAGCTCTCGGCGTATGCAAGGAGGGAATGATGCGCACCAGGGCTCCCGCAAGCTGGGGGTCTCTCCATTCCGCCATTCGTCCCGCCATGGAATCGAGCACATCCCGGTTGGCCTCTATCCTGTCGGAGATCCAGCTCTCCCCCCGAGACGGGTCGAAGAGGCCCTGCAGCAAAGTGCGGAGGAGGAGCTCAACCGTGTCGCTCGTCTTTACGGCGCGGGTCGCCATCAACGAGGCGATTATGTCCCCGGCATAGGGATCTGCCCGTTTTCCGACTCCCGCGCAGATGAGCACCTTCGTGTCGAAATCCTCATTCCGCAGCGCCGACAGGAGCGCGGGATCCAGCGTCCGATCGCTGTCAGCCGCAAGCGTGCCCCAGTCCGCGGCTGATGCGCCGAGTGAAACCAGAATCAGCATGATTGAAATGACGGCTCTACTGGACATCCGAGTGCTTCCGGCTATACTTATCGGATTCACGGCCCAATCGGCAAGAAGTTCGGGCCGTATGTTTGATGAAAAGAGAGGCTGAGAAAGAATGGCGAAGAAAGAGGTCCCTGCCACCGAAAAGAAGTCTGCCGTCCAGGAGGAAAAGATCCGTGCCCTGGACGCCGCGCGGCTCCAGATAGAGAAGCAATTCGGCAAAGGATCCCTCATGAAGCTGGGGGACAACACGGGGAGGGTGGACGTGGACGTCATCCCCTCCGGCTCCATCCTCCTGGACGCTGCAATCGGCATCGGCGGCTACCCGCGGGGAAGGGTCATTGAAATCTATGGACCCGAGTCTTCGGGGAAAACCACTCTTGCGCTTCACGCCATCGCGGAATCCCAGAAGCAGGGCGGCATCGCCGCATTCGTGGACGCCGAACATGCGCTTGATCCCGTGTATGCCAAAAACCTCGGGGTGAACGTGGACGAGCTCTGGGTGTCCCAGCCTGATACAGGAGAGCAGGCGCTGGAGATCGTGGAAGCCCTGGTCCGTTCCGCCGCCATAGACATCATCGTAGTGGACTCTGTCGCGGCCCTCACCCCCCGCGCGGAGATCGAGGGAGAAATGGGGGATTCCCACATGGGGCTGCAGGCGCGCCTCATGAGCCAAGCTCTCCGCAAGCTCACCGCCACAATCTCCAAGACAAGGACCTGCCTCATCTTCATCAACCAGATCCGCATGAAAATAGGGGTCATGTTCGGGAACCCCGAAACGACAACGGGCGGCTTCGCGCTGAAGTTCTACTCCTCTCTGCGCCTGGAGGTGCGAAAAGTGGAGAGCATTTCGCGCGGGAATGAGGAGGTTGTCGGGAACAAGGTGCGGGTCAAGGTGGTCAAGAACAAGATTGCGCCCCCGTTCCGCAAGGCGGAAATGGACATCATGTTCGGCAAGGGGATCTCTGCCGTCGGCAGCATGCTCGATGCCGCCTTGCAGACCAACCTCATCGAAAAGGCGGGGAGCTGGTATTCGTACGGCAAGGAGAGGATCGGGCAGGGCGTGGAAAATGCCCGGCTCTTCCTCGAATCAAACCCTGCCGTCTACGCGGACATAGAGAAGAAGGTGCGTGGAATCTTCTTCCCCAAGACGGGATCTGCCGCACCCGCCGAGCCGGCAGCAGACGCCCCACCCCCGCCCCGGCCTGCCAAGGCCGAACCAGCCCCGGTCCCGCGGACGGACGTGGAGACCGAGGATGAGGAGCCGGACGGGAAGAAGGAGCTTTTCTAGCCCGTCACACGCGCCTACAGCACATGAGCGTTTCAGTTCGGCGCGGCGAGCGCCCCAATGTGCCCTATTTCATTGCCCTTGGCTCCAACCTCGGGGACCGGGAGGCAACGCTGCGGCAGGCATGGGCCATGCTCGCGGACCTGTGCGCGGCGGCATCGCGGTACGCCGCGGATTCTGCAAAGCTCTCTCCCCTGTACGAGACCCGGCCCATGTACGTGGTGGACCAGCCCCTGTACCTTAATGCGGTCGGACGGCTGTCGTGCGGAATCGGTCCGATGGACATGTTGGACCACCTGCATCGCATCGAGAAAGCTCTGGGAAGGGATCGTACAAAAGAAATACGAATGGGACCGCGCACGCTGGACCTGGACATTCTTTTGTGCGGAAATCTCATCATGGACGGCCCGACGCTGACCATCCCGCATCCGCGCGTTACGGAGCGGCTGTTCGTGCTCGTGCCCTTGCTCGCGCTCTCTCCACGGCTTCGTGATCCGCGCACAGGCATCCCCTATGCCGACTCACTCGCCCATCTGCAGGCCGACAAAGAAGCAACGGAGGCAGGGGGTGTTTACCTTTATCCATCGGGCTAGTATAGTAAGCGCGGCGCAGCGGCTCAAAATGCGCATCGCGGTACTCCGCGGAATACGCGGTCACGGTAATCCGTGACATTTTCGCGGCGCGTTTCCCAAGCCTGAATCGAAGGGAGTCATGTCTCGTAACCGTGTCTGATGTGAGCAAGAACGTGAGCGAGAAACAGCATTTCCACCTGGGTGATTTCGACGGTCCCCTGGATCTGCTTCTCTTTCTCATCAGGAAATCCGAGGTCAACATCTATGACATCCCCATCGCTTCGATCACCGAGCAGTATCTCTCATTTCTGAGCTTCGCCACCAAGGTTGACCTGGACACCATGACGGAATTCTACCTCATGGCGGCCACGCTCCTGTACATAAAAAGCAAGATGCTCCTGCCCGTGGAGCTTGACATGGACGACGAGCTGGAAGATCCGCGCAGGGACCTGGTGGAGAAGCTGATCGAGTACCAGAAATTCCGCAAGCTCTCCGACCTCATGGCGGACAAGGAAGGGGAGGTGGAGTGGATCATCGAACGCACCCGCTCCCAGCGCATACTTCCGTTCTCGGACGAAGGCATATGGGAGAAGGTGAGCGTATGGGACCTCCTGCAGACCTTCTCCTCCCTTTTATCGAATCTTTCTTCGGAGAGGATCATCGACCTCTATGAAGAGGTCAGCGTCAATGAGAAGATCACCCTGATCGCAGAAATGCTGGAGGAGCAGGACGAGTTCATGTTTACCGACCTCGTGAAAAAAAGAACCATCCTGGAGATCGTCTGCTCCTTCTGGGCGGTGCTCGAGCTGGTCAAGGAGCGGAGAATTCAGGTGCTCCAGAATCGGTTCTTCGGCGACATCAGGATACGCGCGCGGCGGGCCGAGCAATCCGAACAGGATCGAGCGACGGAATCCGCCGGGTACGTCGATGCGGGAACGGCGTCTTCCCCCGCGGAGGGATCGAACGATCATGGAACTGAGTAAGGAAGCGGCCCTTGTGGAAGCGGTGCTCCTGCTGGAAAGCGACCCGGTGGAGCTGAGGAAGCTCTCCACGATCACCGGCCTCGCGCACGAGGCCGCGCGGGAGGCCCTCTCCCAGCTGCGCGCCGCGCTGGAGAGCGACGGACATGGCCTGGAAATCGTGGAGATCGGAGGAGGCTTCGCCTTCGCGCCGCGCAAGGACCTCTGGGAGCAGCTTCGGGAACGCTATGGGAAGAGCGCGGAGAACCGCCTCTCCAAGGCGGCCCTGGAGACCATCGCCATTGTGGCCTACTCGCAGCCCATCACCCGCGCGGAGATAGAGAGCATCCGCGGTGTGGCGGCGGACGGCATGATCAAGCTCCTTCTGAGCCGGAACTTCATTCGGGAAGTCGGGAAGAAGGATGTCCCCGGGAAGCCGGTGCAGTATGGCACCACCCGGGAGTTTCTCAAGGCATTTCGGCTGAACACCATTTCGGATCTTCCCAAGCTGGACGGGCTGGAGAGGGAGCGCTTTGAGCAAGAGTAGCGCCGATACCGGCATCAGATTGCAGGTATATCTCTCACGCTGCGGCCTGGGCTCGCGGCGCAGCTGTGAAACCATGATCCAGCACGGCAGGGTCACACTAAACGGCGTGCCCGTGAACAGGATGGGAGAGAAGGTCTTTCTCCAGGACGTAGTCACGCTTGATGGAAAAAAGGTGACCCCTTCGTCGAAAAGGATCTACCTTGCCGTCCACAAGCCGCGCGGCTATATCTGCGCCAACTCCGATCCCGAGGGGAGGCCGCTCGTGAGCCAGCTTTTCTCTTCGGCTATCCGGGAGCGGCTTTTCCACGTGGGCAGGCTGGATTTCCTTTCCACGGGGCTGATTCTTTACACCAATGACGGCGAATTCACGAAAATCGTCTCACATCCTCGGGCCCAGGTGGAAAAGGAATACCTCGTGGAGACCGGAAAAGCGGTGGAGGAGGATTTCCTTCGCCAATACTCGAAAGGCATGAGGGTCGGGGACACAGTCTACAGGTGCAAGAGCTTTGTCCTCCGGGGACCGCACTCGGCGATCATCACGCTTACAGAGGGCAAAAACAGGGAACTTCGCAACGTTTTCACCAGCCGCAATATCCGTCTCAAGCGGGTCCACCGGCTCCGCATCGGGCCCGTCACTCTGCGCGGCATCCCTCCCGGTCATTTTCGGAGGCTGACGGAAAGAGAGGTCCGATGGTTTTTCGACCATGGTAGTAGCGATTGACGGCCCCGCCGGGGTCGGCAAGAGCACGGTCGCGCGCAAATCCGCAGAGGCGGTCGGGTTCCTCTATGTCTCTTCCGGAAGCTTCTACCGGGCCATCACGCTCGCCGTCCTTGACGCGGCAGCCGCGCTCGACGATCCCGCCGCGGTCATCGCGGTTGCGCGGGCGTGCCGGCTGGAGCTGCGAAACGGGCACCTCGACCTGAACGGGCGCAACGTGGAAGACAGAATCAACTCCGACGCGGTGGACGCATGGGTCGCGCCCCTGTCCGCGATTCCCCAGGTGCGGGAGATCGTAAACCGGAGGCTGCGTGAGATCGCCGCGAGGGGTGACGTAGTGGTGGAGGGCAGGGACATAGGGACGGTGGTTTTTCCCGGGGCAGAAGTCAAGGTTTTCCTGGACGCGGACGTCACCACCCGGGCGGCACGAAGGCACGAGCAGGGCACCCGCGCCCTTCCCCTGGCGGAAATCCAAAAGACGATCGCCGAGCGGGACCTGACGGACAGAAACAAGCCCGCCGGCAGGCTCGCGGCCGCGGCGGACGCGCTGCACATTGACACCTCGCTCTTGACCATAGAGCAAGTTTGTGAGAGAGTGAGGTCAGCAATTCTCGTGAGCAGAAATAATCCGGGAGATACACGCCGACTATGAGCACAGAAGACAAGAAGAAACTCGCTCCGGAAGCAGAGAACCAGCTCCAGGAGCAGTATGTACAGTCCCTCCAGCCGATCGAGGAAGGCCAGATGATCCCTGGCCGGGTCATTGAAGTGGACGGCGACTATGTCTACATCGATGTAGGCTACAAGTCAGAGGGCAAGATTTCCAGCAACGAATTCGACACGCCGCCGCAGGTGGGGGAGACCGTCTACGTCATACTGGTCCGCAAAGAAGGCCGGGAAGGCCAGGTCATCGTTTCCAAGCGCAAAGCGGATGAGAAGATCTTCTGGAAAGACCTGAGAATCGCATTCGACGAGCACAAGCCGGTGCAGGGCACCATCGCGCACAAGATCAAGGGCGGGTACGAGGTCGACCTCGGCAACGAAATCCGCGCGTTCCTTCCCCTATCCAAGGTCGATGTAAAACGGCCGAGTGAGAACTCCGACTATGTCGGGGTGAAGTCATCCTTCTACATCGACCGCCTGTACGCAAAGGGCAAAACGAATATCGTGGTCTCCCGCCGCGACTGGATGGAAGAAGATATCCGCAAACGCCGGGACGGGTTTTTCGGACAGGTCAAGATCGGCGACACCGTGGAAGGGATCGTCAAGAGTTTCACCTCCTTCGGAGCCTTCGTGGACCTGGGCGGCTTCGACGGCCTGCTCCACATCAATGACATGAGCTGGGGCCATGTCACCCGGCCCAAGGATTTCGTAAAGCTCGGGGAATCGATCCAGCTCAAAGTGATCCGCCTGGAACCCCAGGAAGGCAGGATCAACCTCAGCCTCAAGCACTTCACCGAAGATCCGTGGAATCACTTCGAGGAAAAGTACCACATCGGAGACGTGGTCAAGGGCAAGGTCACGAAACTGGCCGATTTCGGGGCATTCATAGAGATCGAGGAAGGCATCGAGGGCCTCGCGCACATATCCGAGCTTTCGTGGGTGCGAAAGGTCAAACATCCCCGCGAGGTGCTGAAGGTCGGCGACGTGGTGGAAACGAAGATCCTCAACTACGACATCCAGCAGGGAAAGCTCTCCCTGGGCCTCAAGCAGGTGCTTCCCAATCCCTGGGACGATATCGACCAGAGATACCCGGTGGGCATGCGCCTCACCCGCAAGGTTGTCCGCGCGAGCCCCTACGCCCTTTTCTTCGAGATCGAGGAGGGCATCGACGGGGTGATGCACGTGGATGACATGTCATGGACCAAGAAGATCCGGAACGCCTCATCTTTTGCCAAGATGGAGGAAGAGATCGAGGTCATGGTCATCGGCATCGACAAGGAGCGGGCCAAGGTGCAGCTGGGCGTGAAGCAGCTTTCTGAGGACCCCTGGGAGTCCATTGCCCGCGCGTACCCGCGCGGCAGCGTCATCACGGGGGAAATCACCAGCATCACCGATTTCGGATTCTTCGTGAAAGTGCAGGGCGGGATCGAGGGCCTTGTGCATAAAATGAACATCGTGGATGACCGGGTGGAGCCCCTGGACGCCGCCATGGCGAAGTACAAGGTGGGGGATTCGGTCCAGGCCGTGGTCACGGAGTGCAGCCCGGCAAAGCAGAAGCTCTCCCTCTCCCTGAGAGACTACGTCAAGAGGGTGCAGCGCGAGGAGATGGACAAGTACATCCACGACGAGTCGAAGCAGGACACCGTCTCTCTCGGCGACATGCTCAAGAACAAGATCAAGGGATAGCCCCCGGTCGGGGCATGGGGCGACCAGCAGAATGTTGAGATTCGCCGCGGACCGTGAAAAGCTGGAAGTCCTTTTCGACATTTACGCGAGGATCAACTCAGCCTACGCGGACATCCGGGGCCTTCTCACCCAGATCATCGAATCGGCAACCGAGCTCACCGAAGGGGAAGCCTCGTCTCTCATGCTTGTCAACCCGGAAAACAACAAGCTGTACTTCGAGATTGCCCTCGGGCCCAAGGGCGCGAGCCTCAAGCAGTATTCGGTGAACATGGGAGAAGGAATCGCCGGATGGGTGGCGGAAAAAAACACCTCCCTCATCGTGAATGACGCCCAGAACGACGCCCGGTACTACCCTGACATCGCGCAGAAGATCGGGTTCCCCACAAGCTCCATCCTTGCGGTTCCCATGAGGGTGAAGGACAAGCTCGTGGGAGTCATCGAGATCATCAACAAGCGGGGCGGAAAGAGCTTCACGGAGGAGGACCTCCAATGGCTCGAGATGTTCTCCACCCAGGCCGCCATAGCGGTGCAGAACGCCCGCTCCTTCCAGAAGGTCAAGAACGAGCTCAGCGTGCTGCAGGACAAGGTCCAGGCGGAGCAGGGGTGGCACACGTTCATCGGGGAGAGCAGGATCATCAAGGAGAAGCTTGACATCGCCCGCAAGGCCGCTGAAACCGATTCCTCGGTGCTTCTGCTGGGGGAAAGCGGCACGGGCAAGGAGCTTTTTGCCGAGCAGATCCACCTGGCCAGTCCCCGCAGCAGCAAGCCGTTCATAAGGGTGAACTGCGCGGCCATCCCCGAGGCGCTCCTGGAAAGCGAGCTTTTCGGTCACGTCAAGGGCGCTTTTACCGACGCAATCGCGGACCGCAGAGGCCGATTCGAGCTGGCGGACGGCGGCACCCTCTTCCTGGATGAAATCGCCGACATGCCTCTCTCCCTCCAGGCCAAGCTCCTTCGGGTCATCCAGAGCAGGACGTTCGAGAGGGTAGGCTCCAGCGACTCCCTGCAGGTGAACCTGCGCATCATTGCCGCGACGAACCACGAGCTGGAGAGAGAGGTCGCCTCGGGAAAATTCAGGGCCGACCTTTTCTATCGGCTGAACGTGCTGCCCATCCACATACCGCCCCTCCGGGAGCGAAAGGAAGATATTCCGAGGCTGGCCGAGTTCTTTCTTCACAAGCACTCGCGTGAAACAAAGAAGCAGCTTACCGGATTCAGCGACGAGGCAATGGAGCAGCTTCTTTCCTACTCCTGGCCGGGGAACGTGCGGGAGCTGGAAAACGCCATTGAAAGGGCTGTTGTTTTTTCACGGGACGACCGCATACGCGCCGAATCGCTCGCTCTCAGCGCCGGAAGCGCTCCCGGGAGCGAGGCATATTCTGAAAGGTCCCTCCGCGAGGCATTGAACATATTCAAAAAACACTTTATCACAAAGGCTCTGGAATCCAACGGATGGCACCAGACCAGGACGGCAAAAGCTCTGGCAATCCAGCGGAGCTACCTGTCCAAGCTCGTGAAAGAATTGAGCATCATGAAGGAAAGAGGGGTATAGAGCACATGCAGCCAGTGCAGCAGCACGCAGGACCGGGTCAGCAGGCGGGGCAGGAGCCGCTCCGACGCAGAATCAGCAATTTCCTGGCGCACACAGTCGACCGGTTCCGTATCGCCCTGTGGGTGGTTCTCATCGCGGCCGCCGCGTTCCTGATCGGCTATCTGATCTACACGGAAATCAACAAGAAGCTCATTTACGACTCCAGCACGATTGCGGAGGGCGCGCAGGACCTGTTCGAGAAGTGGACGGCAGAGCCGGACGCCGCCAAAAAGGCGGCGCTGGAGAAGGACCTCACCGGGCAGCTTGACAGGCTCGTTGACAGGTATCCCCGGCAGTACGGCGGACAGCGGGGCCTGTTCCTCCGCGCCGACCTGAGCTACGCAAAAAAGGCCTGGGATGCGGCACTCAAGGACTATGAAACGCTGGCCGGGCGCTTCCCGAAGAGCTATCTTGCTCCTATCAGCCTTTTCAACGCGGGCGTTTGCGCCGAGGAAAAGGGAGACACGGACGGGGCGCAGAAGCTCTACACGCGCGCCTACGTTTCCTACAAGGACTCGACGGTCGCCCCGCGGGCGATTTTCAACGCGGGCCGCATTGACGAGCTGAAGGGGGCCTGGGCGGAGGCTCAAAAGAAATACGAGCAGATGGACAGCCTGTACGCCCAGAGCGTATGGACGAAACTGGCGAAAAACCGGCTCGTCGAGCTCAAGGTGCAGGGGAAGATAAAATAGAAGACTCGCTCGCGTATTCCCCGCCGGCGGCTGGCGCGGAAGAGCTCGCGGGGCGCAGCGGGGCTCAGGCTGAGGAGGGGCGCGCATGGCAGAGAAGAGGACCGCATCGAAGTTCCTTGAAACAAGGTATTTCGGGCTCGTGATCGGGTTCCTGGTCTTCGCCATCCTTTTCGCCCTCAGCTCCGGCACGGTGCTCATCCGTTTCGCCGAGCAGAAGATGCTCGATCTGAACTTTCGCCTGAAGAACACGGTCACCCGCACGCGCGTCCAGGAAGGCGTTTCGGTCCTTCAGGCAAATCCGCGCATCTCTCCCGACATTCTCATCGTGGGCATCGACGACAAGTCCCTTGCCCGGTTCGGGAGATGGCCTTTTCCCCGGTACCGGCACGCGGACCTGATGGATTCCTTCTCACGCATCAAGAACCAGTCGGAACGGGAGCGGGCCCTTTTCATTGACGTGTTCTTCATCGAGCCTTCAGCCACTCCCGAAGATGATGCTCTGCTGGTTTCCAGCATCAAGAGCAACGGCCGGGTTTTCCTGGAAACCGTTCTCACGGAAGAGGAAAGCCCCCCGGGAACCGACGAGGAGTTCTTCGGCAGGCAGGAAATACTGGATACGCGCATTGGGACCCTCACGAACGTGAAAGGCGACTGGCTGCGAGTCAGCCCCTTCCTCGGCCTTCAGTCTCCTCTCAAGCCCTATTCCCGGGCCACGTACGCGTTCGGACACGCGAATTTTCTGCCGGATGCGGACCAGGTATACCGGCGGCAGCCCCTGGTTGCGCGGCTCCTGCGTCTGCAAAAAGAGATCCCGCTGGACCAGCTCACGGTGGACGAGCCGCTGGACAGGGCAGGATTCGAGCACCTGGCCTGGATCGACAAGAACAACGTGACCCATGACATCCCGTACCCCCTGATGCCCGCGGTGCTGAAAGACTTGAAAGCCCAGATGGAGAGATCCGCGCCCCTCAAGATTGAGGAAGCCACCGACACCTCGCCCGCGAAAAGCTACTTTGTGGTGAGGAAATACCGCGACACTTTCCTCCCGTCCATCACCCTTGCGCTGGCGCTGGATTACATGCACAAGAAGATGTCCGACGCCGAGATCGTGCTCGGCCGCTACATCCGAATCCCCTCTCCCGAAAAATACAATGTGGACACCCAGCAGTGGGAGCCATACACCTTGACCATCACCGCGCCCCAATACGATCAGGATGGAAATGTCACGAAAGAGGGAAAATACAGGAAGGTCCCTGAAATCCGAATTCCCATCGATGACAAGGGATTCATGCTCATCAATTTCATGGGCGAGCCCTCCAGCGCAAATCCCGACGAGCACCAGACTTTTCCCGTCCGCTCCTACTCGGGCTACGCGGCCTCTCCTCCGGCTCCCGACCCCGCGCGCTGGCCGCCCACGAAGAAGGTGGGCAACACGATCCTCATGGTCGGGCCCTTTTCCCAGGGCATCGCGGCGGACCAGAAGCCGACTCCCTTCGGGCTGATGTACGGCGTGGAGATGCACGCCAACGCGCTTAATACAATCCTCATGGGGAACTTCCTCAACTATGCGGATCCATGGGTCAACACGTTCATCCTGTTCGCCTTGATCATGCTCGTCTCACTCATGGTTTCGCGCCTTTCCACGATCTGGTCACTGGTGGTCACGATCTGCGCGATCATCGTGTACTTTTTCTCGTTCATGCTCCTGTTCGAGTTCAACAATTACGTCCTCACGTTCTCCGCACCCGCGATCGGCGTGTTTCTCAGCTTCCTCGCCGTTGTGGCCTACCGGACAGTATTCGAGGAGCGCGACAAGCGGCGGATTCGCGACATGTTCGGCAAGTACGTGAGCCCCGCGGTTGTCGACGAGATACTCGAGAACCCCCCCGAGTTGGGCGGCGTGGATAAGGACCTCACCGTATTCTTCTCGGACATCCGCAGCTTTACGTCGCTCTCCGAGAGGATGACTCCTCAGGAGCTTGTGAATCACCTCAATCTATACCTGACGGCGATGACCGATCTGATCCTCGATTACTCGGGGACCCTGGACAAGTACGTCGGTGACGAGATCATGTGTTTCTGGGGCGCTCCATTGCCTCAGGCCGATCACGCGCTCCTGGCGTGCAAGTGCGCGCTGAAACAGATCGAGGTGTTGAAAAAGATGAATGCCGGCTGGCCCCCGGAGAGGCGCCTTGACATCGGCATCGGGCTCAACACGGGCACAATGACTGTCGCCAATATGGGATCCACGGGACGGATGAACTACACTCTCATGGGAGATAACGTGAACCTGGGCGCTCGTCTGGAGGGCACCAACAAGTTGTATTCCTCCACCATCATCATCAGTGAGTACACCTATGCGCAAGTGAAGGACAAGGTCATTGCCCGTGAGCTGGACAATATCCGCGTGAAGGGCAAAAACAAGCCGGTCCTGATCTACGAGCTTATCGACGTGATCGAAGGGCTCGAGCCGCCCCGGAAAACCGACAGCAAGGGCAGGGTTCCCGCCGGGGCAGGGGCAAAGGCCTAGGGCTGGATGCGCCTTTTCAGACTGATTGCGCTGCTCGGTATCACGGCGTGGTGGATTGGGTGCGGGTTGCCGGATTCGTACTTTCTCCAGCCGCCGTTTGTGGGAGTCCAGGCGGCTTCAACAGGCGCAGGTTCGGAGTTTCTAATCACCGGCACGAGCAGGGGATCCGATACAGGCGCGACATTCCAGGGGTACGAGCTGTACTATAAGTTCTACGCCAACAACACCGACTCAGTGTTTAATACTGATTTCACCAGTTTCGGAACCGGCTCGACGTATACAGATCTCGTGCAGGCCGGTTTTCACCGTCTCTGTCTTGGGACAAGCAACTATGGGCTTGTTGCAGACTTGAGTTATGGATCTGCAAGCGCACCTCTTGTAAACATCTCCACGCTCGATCCATCGAATATCGGACAAAGCTACCTGGTAAGGATCAGATTCAACGACAGCGCACCTGTGCTTCCTGCGGTCCTGCCGACGACCCCCCCATATACCGGTGCGTCGCTGTCCTACTACCTTTATACGCCGCCAGGCCAAAGTATTCCGACTAAATGGGAAGAGGTGCGCAGATACGCCAATATGCCGAATATCACCGGCTGCAAGGTATTCGCGTCGAATAGTGTTGCGTTTAGTATTTTCTCAAGCGGCGACCCAATCAACTATGATCCAACTAATGACCAGGATATGGCTGGCACCGCAGGGACGGCTTATACTACGGCCTATGCTGGTTCTGGCAACATCATAGTAATGATATATGCATTCAGTTACGGGATAACAGTCAACCTCACTCCGATCTATTCATCACCGGTTCTTCTTGGGTATAGCGGAGTCCAGATTTTTCCATAGTTAACCGAAGAAAAAGGGGCCTCACAATGTGGTTTTATTATTTCAGAGTGGGTCTTACGTATGTCACCGTCGGGGTGGCCGCGGCGGTCTTCTTTTTCTTCATTGTGAAGAAACCGGTGCTGGGCAAGCTGTGGGGGGCGATAGTTATCGGACTTGTGGGGTCATTCCTCGGCGGGTTGATCGATCAGCTCTTTTCCAAAGTCATTCAGTACCTCTCTGATGTGAACTCCGTCAATGTCTTCTCCGCCCTGGCCACCTCGCTTCTCATGATCTGGCTGCTGTCCAAGGCAAGCTACCCGAGGTAAGAGAGGAGGGGGACGTGGACGGAACGGTTCGTGCAAGGATTGCCCCGGGCGTGAGGGTTTCTATCGTGCAGAAGGCCGACCAGCGCAGCGGCAATCGCACCGAGGGAGTGGTTCGCGACATCCTGACGAGCTCTCCCACGCATCCCCACGGCATCAAAGTACGGCTTGAAACAGGGGAAGTTGGCAGAGTCCAGGAAATCCTGGGTTAGCGCCAGAACCAGCCAGGGTAGCGGGGAAGGGGCTCTTGCTCCAGTCGGCGCAGAACTCTGCCCAAACAAATAAAACTCACCCTTTGTGCGTTGCCGAACAGAAATAGATCTGCTAATTTGCATACCTTTTCAGAGGCTGGGCATCAATAGGCCTTGTCGAAAAGGAGAATACAAATGAATCTACTACTGGTCATCGGAGTCATCCTCCTCGTATTGTGGCTTTTGGGGCTTGTCAGCTCGTACACCCTGGGCGGGTTTATTTACGTCGCCCTCGTAATCGGGCTGGTCCTCGTGGTCGTCTCCCTTGTCAGTCGACGTCGCCTCAGGTAAGAGAAGAACTCTCGTCGGGTCGGTTGCCGGCTTCGAGTGCGGAAAAGCGCCGACGTCATCGCCAAAGAGGATTTGCTCTTGGTCGAGGGGACCGAAGGCAAAGTCTACTCAGGAAGGGAGCAGAGGCCTATGTTTCAACCAGTTGGTCTGATATGGGGTATTGTAACGCTCATATTTGGAATCCTCGTCATGGTATATCCTAACATGCTGCGCTATACCGTCGGCATTTATCTGGTCATCGTGGGCATTTGGGCCGTTGTTGCAAAACTGCACCTGCACTTCTAGCTGGCACCTCTCAAGAGCAGCTGTCGTCACAGGAGGCCTGAAATATTTAGGACACAAGCTGCGGCTCGGAGACGGAGGTACAGCACCGATCGCTGCGCCGCGGCGGTGTTGCTATAAGGGGCTCTCCGCAGGAGCAGCCTGTCGCCTTTTCCGGGTAGCTCGTCGCCCGCCTGGATGGGCTGGGGTCGGTTTTGCGGCTTAGCCTCACAACCCAGCAGATAGCCCATTCCGCTACTTCCGATAATAGATATTCTGTCTACTTCCAGAGTATAAAAAATTGTTTTAGGAAGGCACGACTGATACGCTCGGCGACGGCCACCAGCCCTACTGTCCCTGGAGCTTGCCAGATGAGCCAAGCAAGGGCTCAATGCGGGGAGATTTGACCTGTCGGCGCGAAAGGTCCTGGTATGTTCCGGAGCTCGCGAATCCCGAGATCAAGCCCCAGAGATCCAGCGCATGCTGCGGATAGCCGTCCGCGAAAGTCGCCCCAGCAAGGTAGTAAAGGTCTTTGTATAGATCAACCTCGCGCACAAAGCCCTGCAGGTCACTGCTCTTTTCTACCGCGGCAAGGACGTCTTTCAGGGAGGCGAACTCGTAGTTGATGTCCCTGTCTCGGAGATAGGCATTTATCTCGCTGACGTCATAAATGACAGAGTATAAGAGCTGGGAAATTGATTGAGAAAACCGTCCAGTTCGATAATAGAACCAGCCGAGCTTGGAATGGGCCTTCACCGCAAATGAAGGATCAAACCTGTAGAGCAGCAGTACATGGTCGAGGCCTTTGTCAAGGTAGTTCTTTTCAATTTGAGTTCGGAGCCGGGACGTCGCGGTTTCAACAAAGTGCTTGTCATCTGCCACGATTGCCACCAGCCTGTCTTCCATGAGCTTGTATAGTTCCTGGCTCTCATATAGCCTTGCCACCTTATAGAGGACATCGTATTGAGAATCTGAAATATAAAAGCCCTTTCTCTGGCTGTATGCTTTTTGATACTGATTAGCTGCAAGGTCAAACTCCCCTTCTTCGAAATAGACGTCACCGATCGCCATCTCGGCTTCCGGGAAAATCCCTGCGGCGGCTATTGCATCCTTATAGTATTGAAGCGCTTTGCCAAACTCCCTCGCAGACATGGAAGCGTTACCTTGCTCAAATAGAAGCCAATTCTGCGATTGCTTGTCCTGTGCAGAGACCGAAAGGGCCAGAAGTGAAATCAGTAAGGCTACCAGGATTGTGCGCAAGCCCACACCCCCTGTTGCAAAGTCCCAGCCAGCTTGCATGGGATGTATATAAGAAATGACTTGTTTAAGTGAATTATACGCCTAAGACTAGGTGTATCGAGCAAGTGTAAGGGCACCTCCTCGCCTTGCGTCTCCCTTTGAATTGGAACTCTGCCCTACCATCCTGCACTGAGAACGAGATCGCTTTTGGTCCTGACGACCTCTTTGATACTCGTGGTATAGGTCAAAACCCTTTTGTCAGCGGACAGCGATCCAAGCGTGAAATCCTTGATCGGCTGCGGCGCCTCGATGACGAACGTAAGATCGTAGCCATCGAAGAATGCATCGATCATTCGCAGAGAATCCTCAGTCACTGGTTGAGCGGGCGCATGCGCGATCAGCTGGGAGAATGTATGCCGCGCGCCGTCAGCGCTCAATTTGAGCTCGGCGTCATGGAAAGCGTCGATTTGCGCCAGTGCGTCGAGCGAGTCGAACGAGAGCTCGACCCGGATCGAGATGTCTTTCTCGTTCTCCGTCCGCTCGAACTTGGTCAGCCGCACTTTGCCTTGAGTGGCCTGCAGCGACCTCTCGAAATCGGTCTTCGCGAGCGGTAGAGGAACAACGCCCTTCTCGGAGCTCGTTGTGCCGAGATCTGCCACGAGCTGGGACACGCGGTAGTTGAGAAGCAGGGTACCCGAGCCGTCGTCCTTGATCGTCACTTTGCTGTCGATGCCGACGCAGGACATGAGGAGAACCGACGCTATGCACAGGATGACGATTTTTCGCATGGGTCTTTCCTGCTGTCACTATAGCGGATTCGCGGTCGAATTGCCAGTGGAACACTCGGGTCCGTCAGCTGTGCCCACTCTGCCAGGAGCTGAAGGGAGCGCACGGCCTACGATCGGCCTTTCGGCCATCCGTAGGGCGGCAAGCGCGCAACTCCGCCAGGAGCGGAAGGCGCGCCGGGAGCCCATGGCCTCGGCCGACCTCGCCGTCCAACTGCGCCAGGAGCGCAAGGGCTACGGTCTCGCTTCCGTAGGCTCTCGGCGTCTGCTACGCAGCCGCCTGCCGCCCTACGCGTCCCTGTACTCGCTCGACCTCGCCATCCGTGGCTATGACGTTGCTGCGCGGTGGTTGTACCAGTTTTTTGCTTTTCGCTTCGTAAGCTGTTCTTCGCGGTGGGCCCAATAGTACTGAAGGGTCCTCGAGTTCTCGCACGAGTGGCAGATGGCCTTTCCCTCTCGAAACTCATTCTGGGGGAGCCATTTTCCGCAGCGCTCGCACTTACGCTCATTAGCGTGAGGATCTTTGGAGTCTTGCAGAAAGTAGTAGCTTGACCGAATTTTCATCAGGTTACGGTGCGATACCTGGCCCGTCTTCAGCCAATGGTGAATCGTCGATTGGGTGCGCTGGAACATTCGGGCGAGATCCGACTTGGACATCCCCCACGTTCTCAACATCCATTCGAGCATCTCGCGGACGGGAGGATCCTCGGGCAATTCTCCTGGCATTGCACTTACCTCGTTACCAGATATATCGGTAACGTACGGCCATTTTCTTAAGTGGATCAGGTACTATGCCGTTTATTTTCATTCCCACTCGATGGTCGCAGGAGGCTTGCTGGAAACATCGTACACGACACGACCGATCTCCGGGATGTTGTTGGTAATGACTGAAGAGATCTCCAGGAGATCGTTCATCTCCATGGGAAAGACATCCGCCGTTATTGCGTCAAGGGAAGTCACCGCGCGCAGCGCAAGGACGTTGCCATACCGCCGCATGTCGCCTGAGACCCCGACTGAGCGAATCGGCAGAAGGACGCAGAAGGCCTGCCAGATCTTCTCATAGAGGCCTCGTCCCCGCAGCTCCGCCAGGAACAGGGCGTCCGCCTTGCGAAGGAGGGCGCTGTTCTCCCTGGTCACTTCCCCGAGGATTCTCACCGCGAGCCCGGGTCCCGGGAATGGGTGGCGATTGACGACTGCGCGGGGAAGCCCGAGAGTGAGCCCCAATTCTCTGACCTCGTCCTTGTACAACGAAGAGAGCGGCTCGATGATCTTTCCTTCCGCCCTCATTGCTTCGACAAGAGGCGAGCGCACGTTGTGATGCGTCTTGATGAGATGCGCTTTGTCACCCACCCCGCGCCCCGACTCGATGAGGTCGGTGTACAAAGTTCCCTGGGCAAGGAAAGCGTCGCGGATGCCCAGGCCGCGGATCTCCTCCGCCTGCACGTGCATGAAAAGGTCCCCGATGATGCGCCTCTTCTGCTCGGGATCCGTCACGCCGGCGAGCCCCGTGAAAAAGCGTTGAGATGCGTCGATCGAATGCACGTGCACGGCGCCAAGCTCCCCGAGGCTCGCCCGGACCTCGTCAGACTCGCCCTGGCGCATCAGGCCGGTGTCGATGTACATGAGGTGGATCCGGCGCGGGTCGAGACTCTTCAGCAACAAGGCGGCCACCACGCATGAATCGACCCCTCCGGATATCAGGAGAACGACTTGCCGATCCCCCACCCGCTTCACCAGCTCTTCCCTCTCCCGGGACAGGAATGCCGTCATGTTCCAGTCCTCGCGGGCGGCGCAGATGTCGATCGCAAAGGCTCCAAGTATTTCCATGCCGTATTGACAGTGGCTTGCTTCAGGATGGAATTGCACTCCCCAGATCCGGTTTTTTTCATCGACAAAGGCGGCCGGAATGCCGCTTTCTGAGCTTCCGATAATGCGAAATCCCCGCGGGGTCCCGGTGACCGAGTCCCCGTGACTCATCCAGGACATGAAAGAATCCTCAGGGAGACGGGAAAAGAGCAGGGCCCGGTCCTGAAGGTTGATCCGCGCGCGGCCGTATTCTTTTTTTCCCAGCGCACTGACGGTTCCCCCGCGATCCGCGCTCACGCGCTGCAAACCGTAGCAAATCCCCAGTATGGGAAGGCCCGCATCGTATATGCGCGCATCCACGGTGGGAGCACCGGGTTCATAAACGGAGTACGGCGAGCCGGACAGGATGATCCCTTTCGCCGTCGTGAAATCCATCTCATCTATTCTGGCGTCGCCGCGTACGATTTCACAGTAGACACCGAGCTGCCGGATCCGGCGCCCGATGAGCTGTGTGCTCTGGCCGCCAAAATCGAAAACCAGGATCTTGTCCATCAGCGCGTCAGCTCCGTGCGGAGACGCTGCATGGAATGCTCGTGGGAGTCCGCAATCGAGCGGGCACGTTCGGCCGAGAGCCCCCTGTAATTCGCCGGATCGGAAAAAAAGGTCGCGGCGTCAAGGCCTCGCGCGCCGGCAAGCTGCCGGGTGAGGATGTCCCAAAGGGCGGCGTCCTGTCTGAGGATGTCGGTGAGCTTCGTGCCGGTTTTTTCCGCCCGCAGGGTCGCCGCACGCACGCGCTCGTGGGCTTCCGCGTCGCCCCCCAGGGCAATAAGAACGTAGACCGGCTCGGAGAAGATGAGATCTCCGCCCAGGGCGAGATTCTTCTCCATGCGCTGCCTGTCGACCACGAGTGAACGGATGATCGTGCGCATGCGCTCCGCGGCGGAAGCGAGTCCCGCGATGAATTCCGGAACGAATCGCGCGGATGCGGAATTCGTGAGGTCCCTCTGATGCTCGGAGATCTGGTCCATGAAAAAAGTGATCACACGGGGGCAAAACTCCTTCCAGAGGCTTTTCACGTGCTCGGAGTTCCAGGGATTGCGCTTCTGCGGCATCGTGGAAGAACCCACCTGGGTCGCCGCGAACTCCTCCCGGACCTCACCGATCTCGGATCTCTGGAGGTTGCGCAGGTCATCCGCGAGATTTGCGATGATGCCGAAGGCAGTGTTCAGCTCGAGCAGCAGGGTGAGGAGGTATTCCGGCTCGACGAGCTGGGTGGAATGTTCGGAAGGCGTGAGCCCCAGGATCGCGAGGAACTCGATCTCCAGCTGCTGCGGGTCCTTCACAAGCAGGGAGGTCGCGTTATACGCTCCCACGGCGCCGGCAAGCTTTCCCCTCAGGCCCGCCGACTTTTCGTGAATCCGCAGGATGCTTTTTCCGAGACGTGCCACGTACTCCGCCAGGGCAAAGCCGAACGTGATGGGCACCGCATGCTGCCCGTGCGTGCGGCCGATCTGTGGAGTTTCGGCCTCTTCCCTGGCACGCCGCACCAGCTCCAATTCCAGGTCCAGGAGTATGGGAAGGATCACGGAGCGGATGGCCTCCTTGTAGCGAAGCGCCGCTGCCGTATCAAGGATGTCCATGGAGGTCGCGCCCAGGTGCGCATAGGGACGGACGGTCTCCGGAAGATGGCGTTTCAGGACATTGACCAGGGCGCGCACGTTATGCTGGGTCTTTGCCTCCTCCGCGTACACCTCCTCAGGGCTGATTTCCGCGGCAGCGACGTCAAGCCGCTCCTCCAGTCCGGCAGGGACTTCCCGCGCCGGCAGGTGCCTGAGGAGAGCTTTCAGAAGTGCGATCTCCACGCGGGCGCAGTACCTTACTGATGCCTCCTCCCCGAGTATGGCGCTCAGCCGGGCAAAGAGCGCAGGATCGGAGAGGGAGTAGCGGTGATCAAGCGGCGATATGTTCTGATAGATGCTGCGCGCGTCCATGGGGTCTCAGGAGGCGCCTTTCGCGCTGTGGGAGAGCTTGTCCGTGTCCTGCATCTGGTCCCCGACCAGGGACTCCAGCTTCACCATCTCTTTTTTCAGGTCTTCGATGATGCGCGTCACCGCCTCGGCGGAGAACCGATTGTCCTCCACGACTGATCCGATGCTCTCGATGGCGCCCGTCACCTCGCGGTTTGCGCCGAGCTGTTCCTTGACCGAATGAGACAGCTCATGAATGAAACCGGCGTATGAGCCGAGGTCATGCGCGATGGTGTCGAAGATCTTGCCCGCCTCCCGCGAGGACTCCCCGCCCCGCTCGATCACTGTCTCAATCTGCTTCACCCACTTGCTCACCTCGCTCGCAATCTCGGCTGACTTCTCCGCCAGCGTGCGAATCTCATCCGCGACGACCGAGAAACCGCTTTGCGCGTCACCGGTGTGCGAGGCTTCGATTGCCGCGTTGAGGGCGAGCAGGTTTGTCTGGTCCGCGATGTCGTTGATGCGCGCAAGGGCAGCGACCATTTTGTCCACCACGTCGTGAATGCCGAGGATCTCCTCAATGACTTTTTTCACGATGGTGTTGCCGCTCTCCGAAAACTGCGCCGTGGTCCCGATGGTCGTCGCCGACTTCTCGGTGGAATTCGATATGCTTTCCATTGCGCCCTGGAGCTGCTCCGCGGCGGCCGTCACCTGCTCGATTCCTGCCGCCTGGTTCCGGGCGCCTTCCGACACTGTTGTCGACACTTCCCCGAGCTTGTTGATGAGCTGATGGAGGTTGAAAATGGAAGCAGTTACGATGTCCATGGTCATCTTCAGCCGCCGGCTGGCGCGCAGCAAGTCCTCCGTCACGAAGTTGTCCCTCAACGCGGTGGTATATCGCTGGCACGCGAGCGCGGCGAACGCTCCCACGAGCGCGTTCAAGCCGGGGATAATCAGCAGGGCGACGGCGATGCTGCCGGGGAATCGCAGCACCGCGTAGCACGATACCAGTGCCGGCGTGAGAACGGCGACGGCCGCGGACACGACGCAATCACGCACCGACATGCGCAAAGCGGCGAGCAGCGTCACGCTCAGGCAGTACGCTTCCAGAACAAACAGCGTGGAGAGCGCATCTTCAATTCGATCCGCGGCCAGGGCGGCGCCTCCCATGAGGACCACCGCGAGTGCGTCAAGAAGAATCGCGGGCAGGAACAGCGATGTCGCCCGCTTCCGAATGTGGAGCATATGCACGGCGAGGGAAAGGCCGGCCAGGCATGCCATCGTCACCATGGCGGCAATGGCTGCCTCCCTCCTGCCCGTTGCGAGAGAAATAGCAAGAATAACGCCCGTTGCGCCCAGCCGTACGCCGATGGACAACCGCTCAGACGTCCCTGCCTGCTCTCCCGAGATCTGCGCAAGGCTTGTGGGGGCGTTCATGGACTATTTGTAGTTGAAAGGCGGCAATTTGTAAAGCAATCCGCCTCCGTGCTATACTGGCGGTGATGGGAATTCCTGACTACACGGCCCTTTTCGCAGAGGCGCTGGATGCCGGCAGGAAAAGAGACTATCCGCGAGCCGTCGAGCTGCTGACGCGCATCGTGGGAAGCACGGACCGTTTCCCACAGGCTCTTCTCTACCTGGGCCGCGCCTACCACGCAATCGGCGACTATTCACGCGCCGCACAGGCGTTGAATTTCTATCTGCGCGGCCGGCCTGATTCGGTACCGGGAAATTTCTTCCTCGGTCGGGTGTACATCGCCCTCGAAGCGTATCCGGCCGCGATCAAGCACTTGAGACGCGCCGTGGAGGGAGATGCCGGCTTTTCCCCCGCCTACGGGCTCCTCGGGCTTGCGTGTCTGAAGGCGCGAAGGCCTGACAAAGCCATCTGGTGGTTCGCAAAATCCCTCGAGATCGATCCGCAGAACAAGCGTCTGCAGGTCGGGTACCTCAATACCGCCCTGGTACTCGCCATCCGACTATTCTACCGTGGAGATCTGATAGATGCCGCTCGGCTCTTCACCGAGGTGCTCGAGCAAAGACGGGCCAGCATCCTCCCTCACTTGTACCTGGCAACGATCTACCGCGAGCTTGGAAGAGACAATCTCGCCCTGTACCATATGGACGCTGCCTCCCAGATCTCGCCGCAGGATCCCTTTCTGCATCTGCAAAAGGCGGTGATCCTGCTCGCGCAGGGAGAGAAAGCCCCGGCAGCCGAAGAGATCCGGATCGGAACGCAGCTCCTCAAGAGCGCGGGCAGTCCAGGGGGATCGCCCGAGGATATCCTCCGTTTCATCACAATCAACCTGTTCAAGGAGAAGCGCTACCGGGAGACCGTTTATTACGGCACGAAGCTTCTCAAGGGCGCCTACGACGATCCCCAGCTGCATGCGATCGTCGCCGAAGCCTACCGCAACATGGGCGAGCTCCTGAAGGCGAAAAATCACTACATGAGGGCCATCGAGAAGGATCGCGCGTCCCGCGAGCTCAGGTACGGCCTGCTGGCCGTTCTGTGGGAAAGACGGGAATTCGAACCGCTCCTGTCCGAAGCGGCGCGCATTCTGCAGGCTGACCGGGGCGACGGCCCCGGGCGATATTTCCACAGCCTGGCGCTTTCCCGCACGGGCGCGGCAATCGAGCAGGTGCTCGCCGAGCTTCAGCAGCAGGTGAAAGCCCGCGGTCCCGACCCCGTGCTCATGGCGGAGCTCGGAGCTGCATATGTACGCGCCGGCCTTCCCGAGCTCGCGGAAGGCTGGTACCAGAGGGTTTTAAAAGTCTCTCCGTCGGACGCGGACGTCCTCCTGGCGCTCGCGGGGGTGTACGAATCTCTTGGCAGGCAGGATCGGCGGGGGGAGACCTTCCGCGCTTATCTTGACGTCCATCCGGAAGACCGCAAGGCGCGCCGCCAGCTCGTCCGCATCCTTCTGGAGCTGGACTCCTTCGCCGATGCGGCCGAGCAAATTGCAATGCTTCTCCCGCTGGAGCCGAACAACGTCAAGCTCAAATCCACGCTCGCCGTCTGCTATCGACGAACAGGCAGATTTCCTGAAGCGCTTGTGCTCCTCAGGGACCTGCTCGGCGAATCTCCGGACTCGGAGGAGCTCATCAAAGCCGCGGTCTTCTGCCTGGACAAGATGGGGGCCCGCGTCGTGGGGGTACGCGCGCTGGAAAGCTTCATGAAGCAGCACGGGGAGAGCCTTTCGCTGGTCCTCATGCTGGGGGTGCTTCACTACCAGGCGAGCTCTCTCCCAAAAGCCGCTGAAACCTTTCGCAAGGCAATAACGCTGTCGCCGCGGGATTGGCGCGCCAATCGAAACCTGGGCATGGTCTATCGGAAAATGGGCAACGACATATTCGCAGAGAAGTTCCTGGCAAAGGCTGCCCAGTACCGCGCGGCGGTGGAAACGGCCGCGCCGGGGGCGCCCTGAAAGCGGGCGGTTCGGATCCGTTCAGTTGCGCAGCATCCAAAATCGGCTATACTAGAAACGAGAGGGAGGATATCAGGATGAAGGCAAAGGCCCTTGCGCTGTTCAAAGCTTACGCAGACAACATGCTGCCGAGCGACGGAGGATACATCGTCTCTTCATTCCTGGATGAAAGCTCCTCCTATGCGCGGTACGAGGTGGTCGCATACAGCGGCGTGAAAACGATCTACATGACCGAGGAAGGCTTGACCTTTCAGACGGACGGCAACAAGATCTTTGTTCTCTCCGAGCCCCCCTCGTACGCGCACAAGTCCCAGGAGCCCTTCCGCCGCATCCTCAAGGAGCAGATACCTCACCGATTCTCGGAGCTGGAGATCCTCACGACGCGCAACCAGACCAAGGTGATGGTGAGCAAGAATCCGCTGATGACGTACGGAACCTTCACCATCCTGAAGCCGAGCGGCATCAATTTCTCATTTCTCTTTTTCAACACGCCGGATGTATTCGACACAATTGCGAAATTCTTCGCGGCGACCCTGAACAAGGAAGCCGCGGTGCCCAAGTCCGAAGCGGAAAAAGCAAGCAGGCTTGTCGTGGCCGGCCTGGAAAAATTCACCATCTGGAAGAAGTAGCTCCGGCAGAAAAAAACGGCCGGGTTCCTGTTCCCCGGCCGTCTCCTCAAAGACTATGGACAAATCTAGGCGCCGGCCTTCTCCAGGTTGATCTGGGCTATTGCCAGCTTGGAAAGGGGTACCTGGTAAGGAGAGCAGGAGACATAGTCCAGTCCGGCCTCCATGCAGAAGCGGATGTTGTCCGGGATTGCTCCATGCTCCCCGCACAGTCCCACCTCGAGATCCGGGCGGGTCATCTTGCCTCTCTTGACGGCCATCGCTATCAGCTCGCGCACCTGTGGATTCAGGTACTGGAAGGGATTGCCTTCCAGGAGATCGAACTGCGTATAATCCGGCATGAAGGTGTTGAAATCATCCCGTGAGAGACCAATGGTCGTCTGGGTAAGGTCGTTGGTGCCGAAAGAGAAGAACTGGGCGTAGTGGGCGAGCTGGTCCGCGCCGAGCGCGGCGGCGGGCAGCTCCACCATGGTGCCGATCTTGTAGGGAGCGGCTTTGGCCTTGAAGATCGCCCGTACCTCGCGTTCGACGTCCGCGAGCCCACGGATCTGTTTCCCCTCGATCTTCTTCCCATAGATGATGAGCTTCAGCTCGTTCTCGTTCATGATGATCGGGATCATGATCTCGGGTTCCACGCGCACCCCTTCCTTCTTCAGGGTATAGACGGCCTCGAAAATCGCGCGGACCTGCATCTCGTAGATCTCGGGATAAGAGACAGCGATGCGGCAGCCGCGATGTCCCAGCATCGGGTTGAACTCGTGCATCGATTCGCTGCGCGCCCTCACATCCTTTTCCGTCAGTCTCTTGGCGCCCTTTTTCCCCGCGTTGAGATAGCGCATGAAGCGTTCCAGCTCCTGGTCGTTGTGGGGCAGGAACTCGTGCAGGGGAGCGTCGAGCAGCCGGATGATCACCGGGTAGCCTTCCATGATCTTCAGGAGCTTGTAAAAGTCGGCTTTCTGCATGGGAAGGAGCTTCGCGAGGGCCCTCTTGCGCTCTTCCGTCGAGTCAGAGAGAACCATCTCGCGGAACACGTTGATCCGTTTCTCATCGAAAAACATGTGCTCCGTGCGGACGAGCCCGATTCCTTTGGCGCCGAACTTCCGCGCAAGAGCGGCGTCGCGCGGTTTGTCTGCATTCGCGCGCACGTGAAAATCAGGCACGTACTTTTCCACCAGCGCGAGGAACTCGAGCATGCCCGACTCCTCGGGATCCGGCTCGATGAGCTCCGCCTTGCCGATGTACATCGAGGGGGCGCCGTAGAACGGGACATTGAGGGTGACGTAGTCCCCTTCCTTGATGACCAGGTTGCCCACCGTGGCACGGTTCCCCTTGATCTTCATGTCGGGCTTCACGAGGGACACCTTGCCGTACTGTCGGGCAACGACGGATGCGTGGGCGGAGTAGCCGCCCTCCGTGGAGAGGACGCCGGTGGCGACCTCGATTGCCTTCACATCTTCGGCAAATGAAGAAACGAGGCACAGGATCAACTTCGTGTCCAGGCCCTTCTGCTGCGCGAGCTTGTGCGCCTCGAGGAGCCCGTCCGTTGTGAAGTACACCCTGCCGATGGCGGCGCCGGGCGCACCCGTAATGCCGCCCGTGAGGATCGGCAGTCCCTTGACCGTCGTGAAGTCGATGATGGGGTGAAGGATTTCGTTGAGCTGGCCCGGTTTGATCTGCCGGACCACGTAGCGGTCATCCACGACCTTCCGCGCGTGCAGATCGAGCAGAAGCCGAATGTCGGCCTGGGTCGACTTGGTCATGACGGAGCGTTGGTCGATCAGCCAGAGGCGCTTGTTCTCCACCGTGAATCGAATGGAGCGGATTTCCTTGAAGTGATCTTCAACCTTGTGCGCGATCTTCTCCAGCTCTGCATGATAGTTCTTCGAGAAATTGGCGATGTTGGAACCGCTGGTGCCGATGGCGTTGAACTTGTTCTGGTAATATTCGCCCTGGATCTCCTTGTCTCCCGTGACGATATTGCGGGTATAGAACTGTCCGTTGGACGAATCCTTCCCGTAATTTCCATACACCATGGGCTGAATCAGCAGCGCCGTGTCTTCCTGGTTCTGATCGGTGATGGCCAGGAGGTGGCTTATCCGCGTGAGGGCAATCTCCAGTTGGTCGAAGGGATCCATGAAGTAGCCCTTGGGCAGCATGGCCTTGTAGCGCTCAATGCTCGCCTTGCGCTTCTTTGCGTCCATCTCCGAGCTCAACTCCGTGTCGAGCTCCTTGATGGCCTGCTTCAGGGATTTGGCCTCTTTCTCCTTGTTTTCAAGCTCCGCGATTGCCATCTCGATTTCCAGGCTGCCGCGTGTCAGGAACTGAAGTTCGTGCCAGCCGAAGTTTTCCCCGACGAATCTGTTGAATCCGGGGAGTGTTTTGTCCGTGAGGCCAAAGTTGTGCATTGTCGGATAGGATGCGATTACCAGGTTCGGGCTGACGACGATCTTCACGAGCATCGGGTTTTCCGCGTCGCCGAAAGCCTTGCCGGTGAGCTTTGCAAGCCTATCCATCCAGGGGCGCAGCGCTCCCCAGATATCGAAATCGGCAAGATGCGCCGCCACATCGGCGTCGATGACGAACCCGGGAAGTATGGGGAGGTCGAGGTCGGCGAGCTCCATTGCCAGACGCCCTCGAATACCGATCCTCTCCAGGATCGGCGGTTTCACGTTCGCTTCGCCCTGGTCAAAGAAGTGGATGTTCTTCTTCATGCTTGTCCTTCCCTTTCAAATCTCAGAACAGGTTCAGGATCGCGCCGACTTGCGCCTTGAGGAAGGCTTCGAACATGTGGCTGGCGCCCTGCCGGAGATACCGCTGGAGCTTGGCGACGTCTCGGATGTCGTCTCCCGCCACGGCGATCATGATCGCGCTCCCGTGCTTCACCTTCCCCCATTTGAAGAGGGTATTGATATCGTGGATGCGCTCTCCCTCGTAAAACACATACACATCGAGACCCGCATACTTGGTCGTGTAGCTCTGGATGATCTTCTTCCACGCCTCCACGTTGCCGTTGTGGAACAGTTCGTTCGTCACGGGAATGGAGTACATGGGGGTCATTTTCTTCGGTGCCCCGGACGGAGCCGCCGCTGCGGGAGCTGCCGCAGGCGCCTGCGCCGCGGGGGCTTGCCCGAACGCCGGAGCGGGAGCAGCAGCGGCGGCAAGCGCCAAGTCTGCCGCCGAAGAGCGAGAAGGACGTCCCCTGGCCGCCTTTCGAGCTCCCCGTACGGGAACGGGAGCAGGCAGGGGTGCGGGCGGCTGCTTCTTCTGGACGAACTTGCCCTTTGTCAGCGCAGCGGGCGTCTTGAGCTTGGCTCCCTCGATGAGAGCGATGAAAAGCGAGATCCCATCCTGGTACTTCTTGTCGCCGTCCGTTTCACCGAAGGCGCCGGCAAACACCGTCACCAGCTCGTTTCTCTTCAGGATCCTCACCCCATCCCAGTGCGAGCGGTTCTTGGGGTTCACTACCACCATGCCGAGCTCGGGATGGGAATAGGCCACCACCATGTCGATGGCGCGCCACGTGGCCACCGTCGCGGTGAGAGCATCGAAGTCCTCGAAGTTTTCCGCGAGGTTGTGGGATCTGCACGCGTAATGATACTTGTCGACGAGAAGCGCGTTCAGCGTGGGGGGTACCTGTCTCGGTTCGATCGTTTTGTCGGCAAGGCACTCGCTCAGCGTGTCCGCCAGGTTGCGTCTGCGCTCGAACTCCCCGATGACCTGTGAGATGAACTTGAAGTGCTTGAGCGAGCGGTTGAAACCTTCCCTCGTGCTGAGCTCTTCAAACGCATGGAGTTGTTCCGGCATCTGTCTTTCCCCTTTGACCGTAAATGAAAATGGTGACCCCCGGGAGGGTCACCATTTGATTCCCCGACTTCCTCAGATCTCTCTCAGCCCGACGTCACCGCCCTTGCGGGGCCGGCCTCTTGCGGCCTTTGCCGGCCGCCCGCGGCGGCGCGGTGCGACGTCGACCACTCCCTGTCCCGCCGCCCTGGACGCCTTGGCGTCCGCTGCGGGAACGTTGAGCATGTCGAGGTATTCGGACTTCGTGTCTTGCGGGGCTGCGGCCTCATCCGGGGTTGCCGCGAAGGACTGCGCGATGTCAGCGCGCACCGTCGAGCGGCGGCGCGAGAACGAGGCGAACGCCGCGTCCTGGAACCCTTTAGACACCCCGTAGAGGAACTCATTGAGAACATTCGCCATGCCGTCCAGCGTGGCTTTCTTCCTCTTGATGGAGGTGATATTCACGTCCAGGAGAAGTCCGGGCTGGATGTGGTACGGATTGATCAGGTACTCGAAGGCGAGGAACTGCTTCTCGAGGAAGCTGAGACGCTCCTCCATGACGCGGCGCTGGATCGGGTAGCGGAAGCCGTAGAGCTTCTGCAGCTTGTCCCGCATCATGATGATCCGCCGCTTGATCTCGTCCTTCTCCGCGATGTAGGTGCGGTTCATGCGCTCCACATCGGTGTCTCCTGATCGGACGAATGTGACCTCGCTCCATGACTTCTCGATGTCTTCGTACAGCGGGTCCCCTGTCTTCGCCTTGATCCTCCGCCTGATCTTTCCCTTGAGTCTCTTGGCAAGGTCATTGAAATCGACAACGCCCTTCATGAACTTCGCGTCCTCGTACACCATTTCCAGCACGTCCCAAAGGTGCTGGATCTCGATCTCGAATGTCTTGGCCTGCACGTCGTAGGACTTGCGCTCCTCGAGGAGCTGTGCCTGATCGTAGTATTTCAGGCGGATTGCGTAGCGCTCGTCCGGCAGGTGGTCATAGTCAGTGTCCTCGTACTCGCGCAGCACCAGCTCGCGGGCGTTCTTGAGGTTTTCTACGTGCTGATAGCCCATCTTGGAGGTGTCGAGGATCGAGGTGATCGAGTTGATTGCAGTGTTGAAACCGCGGTTTCTGATGTTCTCGATGTCGATGATTCTCTTCAGATTCTCGCGGATGTTCACGGGGTCGTACTCTTCAGGATCGATCTCTGCCCGGAGGCCTTCGACCTTGTCCATCAGGCTCTTGGCGAAGTAGGAATACCGCCTGGACTTCGGGTCATCCTTCTCGTCGGAAGTGAACTTCTCCACCCTCTTCATCTTCTCGAAGAGGATTTCGCCGTCACTCAGCTCTTCCCTTCCCTCGTCGATGACCTGGTCCTTGAGCTTCTCGATTTCCTTGTCAATAAGGTCCGTGATGTTCTTGGAGATCATGTCCTTGATCAGGAACTCGACCGTGACCTGGTAGTGGAAGATGGGGCTGATGAGCTCCGAGTCGAGGATATTGACGGAGAGCTTCACGTCCGTAACCGTCTTGGGCTTGTTCGGGTTGTCCTTGAACGAGCACTTCACGATTGAATACGCATTTTCTCCGCGAATGAACGCGCCGACATCCGTTTTCTGCCTCAGCAGGGAGTTGGTGAGGTTCTCGAGGTCGTTCACGCCCCTCTGGACATGGCCCTGCAAGTGGCCATACATGTTGACGATGGATTTCTCGATTTCACCCGTATTGAACTTGTCGATGCCGCCGACCTGGTCCAGAAGCGCCGCGATCTCCTTGGGTGTGTAGCGCGCGAGAGACTTCATTTCTTCCTTGTCAATGAAGTTCCTCACCTTCTTCACCATTTCGTCTTCCGACGTGACGATGAAGCGGTTCATCATGTTCTGGTAATTCTGGTTGAAGTAGTTGTATAGCTTCTCCTTGATGCCGCCCATGATGTCGAGTTTTTCAGCGACCTCCTTGGGCAGCTTGGAGGTAATGTGATTCATGACTTTGTCTACTTCTTCGCTCATCAGGAGGTCAACCTCGGCCTGCTGATCACGGAACTCCTGGGCTAGCGAGTTTCGCGATCCTACCGCGCTCGGCTTTTCCGGGTGGAACACATTCGGGCTTTTCGGAAGGTCAATGGCAGCCATAGAAGTCTCCTTTTCTCAGTTTGTTCGAACCTAGTAAACCATAAAAGCCTATCTCTGTAAAGCACATTTTTTTTCTCTCTTCCATTTTACCCACATTTGGTGCATCCTACAAGTACTTTATTCCAAAAGGGGGGCCTTATGGGAGCCTGGAAACGCTTTCTAGCCGCTCTTGCGCTGTGCGCCGTCCTGGTGCCTCCGGTTCTTGCGGACAGCAGGAAGGACAACATCGACGTGATCATCGCCCTGGACAAGTCCCTCTCCATGGAGAACAAGATAGGCGGTGTCAGGGAGTGGGTCAACTCCTCCATAATCGATCAACTCCTTATCCCCGGGGACACTCTCGTCGTTGTGGCGTTCTACGGGAAAGCCGATGTCATCATTTCCCAGACGGTCAAAGATGACGCTGATAAAAAGGCCCTTCAAACCATAATCTCGAAGATTAGAGGGAATGGACGTTTTACCGATATTGGAAATGCGCTTGATGTCCTGCGGGCACAGGTAACTGCCCGACAAAGTGATGGGCGAGAGAAGTACATTCTGCTCCTGACGGATGGAATCCAGGAAGCGCCGCCCGGCAGCAAGTACTTCTCCAAGGACGGAAAGTTCAACCACGAGTTCCTCGCCAATACAAAGACGATTCAGGAGAAGGGTTGGAAGATCATGATCCTCGGAATCGGGACTGACACGGCCGCAAAGGATCTCGCGCACGAGCTGAAAGGCACTTACAATGAGGTCTCGGAGACGACCACTGCCGGCGCCATAGCGGAAACAACCGGCGCCTTCTTCGGCACCATCACCACAGAGGGCGGAGTGCAGGTCGGAGGTGTTTCCGCCGACGGATCAAGCAAACTCTCATTCAACCTCAAGGCATCCGGCCTGCAGAATGACGCGCGCATCACGTTGAACGGCGTGACCGCCCGCATTGGGACTCGTGAAATACCCAATGTCCTTCCCGCCCCTTTCAAATTCGGAGTCAAGAAGGACGGTCCCACGCACGTCACCGTGCCGCTGCGATTCCCGGCGGATCTGCCGCAAGGCCCGGCCTCCGGTGCGCTTACATTCTCCTTCGGCGCAGGGGCAGCCTTCTCCCCTTCCGACGCGAATGTCTCATTCGTCGTGAACAACTGGCTTCAAAACAATCTCATTCTCCTCATCTGCGCGGCGGTCATCGTCCTTCTGCTCGTGGCGCTCCTGGCCGTCGCAGTCTGGCGCCTGACCAGGGGAAAGCCGCTGCGCTTCGCGCTGACCATCGATGAGGAGCCGGTGAGCGAAGACCCTGTTTCCCTGTCTTCAGGTCACGAGCTGTACCTTAATGAAACCGCGGGCGAGTTCTCCCTCGTCACCCGCAAAAACGCGAAATCCCTGGCCCGGTTCAGCGTCAAGGACGCAAAGCTTCTTCTCGGTGTCCTCAAGCAGGATCGATTCCCCAAGCTGAAGGAGGTGCCGCCCGAAGCGCGTGGACGCACATTCGTCCTTCGCTCGGAAAACGGCAGGAGACTTTCTTTGAAGGTCCAGTCGAGGGAAAGGACGAAGTAGACTGAGCACGACCGCGGCCTTTCTCTTCGATATCGGGCCCGTGCACAAGCTCCCGGGCTTCGGAGATGATTATCATTTCTCCCTCCTGCCCTTCTGGGGAAACCACTGCCTCGTTGATTTCATGCTCGCCAACTTCGGTCTTTCCCGGGACGTGGACGTGACAATCGTGCTGGACGAGTCCGCCCGCGCCGCCTCGCTCGCCCTCTCCACTCGATGGAAGAGGCAGATGGCAAGGGTGCATCTGCTCGAGGGCGGGCTCGAGGAGCTGGTCCGGCTCGTTGATGCCACCGGCGCGGAGCAGGTTGTGCTTGCATCGCTCTCTTCGGTGAGCATCCTCGAGCCGGCGGCGCTTCTCGCAACTGCCGCGGACGCCTCTGCGCAACTGGTCAAGATCTCAGTCATGCGCACGCCAATAGAGATGTATTGCGCAGGACGTGCCCATCTTTGCAAGCTTCTCCTCGCGGCCGCCGGGCGCGCGCCCGGAAAGAGAAAGCTGCGCGAATGCCTCTTTGAGCAGGCGCTGCACTCCGGCATCGATCTCATCGAAGATCTCCCGGGCGAGCTGCTTTTCCAGAATGATCTGATGGACTATTACACCAACAATCTCTGGGTCATCTCCCATTGCGGGGGCGAAGGTTTCCAGAGCGTCCTCGCCCGGCTGCCCGCGCTTGCCGACAAAGGGGCTGAGTCGCATATCACGGAGAAGGGATCCATAAGAAACTCCTGGCTCGCCTCGGGTGTCGAGGTCGAGGGCGCCGTTGAAGATTCCATCATCTTCCCCAACGTCGTGATCAAGAGGAACACGCTCATCTCCCGCTCCGTCGTGCTCAATGGCAATCGGATCGGGGCCGGCGCGGAAATTCACAACACCTTGATTCTCCCCTTCACCGCCGAGGTCTCGCGCTCCGCTCCCAACATCGGTGACAATTGTGCGATAGGCGCCAGGACCTCTTCAATGAAGAACAGTGATTTCCCGGGGCAAATCCGAGACGGCATCAGCGTCATTGGCACGAATGTGGACCTCCCAAGCGGCTTCCGCGCCGAGGCCGCGACTTACGTGGCGCCCGGCGTACCCCCCTCGGTCCTGCGCCGGGCAAAAGTATTAAGGAAGGGCAGCAGCGCTCTCGTGGACAACGCCGCTCCCGGCCCGGGACGCGTCGTGGAGGCCGGGAACGCACGGTGAACGCCTTTCAGGGTGCCATCGATTTTCTTACCCGCACGCGGCGCTTCATCATCACTTCCCATGAGACGCCGGATGCGGATGCCATAGGCAGCGAATGCGCCATATCCAGGGCCCTGCGGGCCATGGGCAAGGAAGCGATCATCCTCAATGCGGATCCGATTCCCCGCAAACTCGCCTTTCTTGACCCCGACAATCTCATCCAGGTTCTTGAGCGTGAGGATCAGCTCCCCGCGGACATGGGGGAATACTCGCTTCTGATGCTGGATACAAACGACGCGCAGAATATCGGGCAGATCGCCTCCCTGGTGCTTCCCCGGGTGCGCGAGCATTTCATCATCGACCACCACGAGCAGGAAGAAGATCTGCTGGCCGGCAACTTCATCCAGAAAAGCGCTTCTTCGACCGCTGAAATTCTCTACCAGCTCCTGCGCGAGATGAACGTGACCATTGACCTGGCAATGGCCCAGGCGCTGTTCACCGGCATCGTCTATGATACCGGCTCGTTTGTCTATCCCAAGACCACGGCGCTCACCTTTGAAATCGCGCGGGACCTTGTGGCCAAAGGGGTCCGCCCGAACATCGTGTACTCGAAGTTGTATGAGAGCAATTCAATCTCGGCACTTATTCTGCAAACGCGCGTGCTCGCCACGCTGGAATTGTTCTTCGCCAATCACGTTTCCCTCTTGACAATGACCCGCGACATGGTTGTCAATTCCGGAGCCAACTACGAAGAAGCCGACCAGCTCATCAACATTCCTCTGAGGAGTGAAGATATCCGGGTCTCGGTTTTTTTCAAGCAGAACCCTGCGGGATTGCTTCGCTGCTCGCTCCGCTCCAAGGCGAACATCAACGTCGCAGAGATCGCCCAATCCTTCGGGGGAGGCGGCCATCGGACGGCGGCGGGGTTCAAGTGTCGCGATACTCTGGAGAAGACGAAGCAGATCGTGCTCGAAAAACTGAGGAAACATTTTCCATGACAAATCTCCACTTCCCGCGCCGCGAAGCCACCCTCGCGGCCGCGGCCCTCGTATTCCTCGGCTCCTGCCAGCGCGGCCCCGTCCCTCCGGCGGGGGTGCGGATCTTCCCCCAGCCGCCCGGGGCTATCGCCGCCGCCGCCGCCCCGGCGCCGACCAAGGCGGACGCCCGCTTTGACACGAACGCATTGCGTCCCCGCATAGTCGTCGACCCGGGTGACTCTGTGCTGCAGGTCGTGAATGCGAATCTCGATCAGACTCCCTACGGGAAGCAGGTCATCGCCGTCAAGCGCACGGCCGAGGTCGATTCGCCTATCCGGATCATCGTGGCCGATGCCGACCCCGCGCGGGGCACGTACTACTACCAAAGTTGGGAATCGCCGACCAACGCGACTGACGCTCGCGTCTTCTCTCTCTCCGTGAAGGACCTTGTCGGCGATCATGTCATGGAGATCGTGGCCAGCGGCATGAACAGCGCCGGCAAGCTCACGCTCGACGTTTTCCGTCCCGTCTCCGTGGCGCCGGGCAAGGAGCTCACGTACAAACCCATCTGCCAGCTTGTTGCCGATGAGATATCCATCGAGGAGGCGGATCGCGCGGAGAGCTATCCAACCGACCCGAAGCCCGGGCCGAGCTTCCCGGTGGTGGCGTACCTGCGGGACCCGGACTCCCAGAACGTGATGGACCTTGTGCGGATCCGCTTCGCATGGAATCCCGCGGAAGCGCGCTACGTGCCCGGCCCTCCGGAGAAAATCCCTGGTGCGAAAGTCCAGCAGACTCAGCTGGAAACGCTTTATAACAGCAGCGGCGAAGATGTCTTCGAACAATTCATCGCCGGTTCCTGGGTCCAGCTCCAGCCGGCAAAGGACGGGAAAGGTCCGGACACGTTTGTTTCCATCATCAACTTCGATCCTCGCGGACGGAAGATCGCCCTCTCGTCAGGAAACACGCAGGAGGTCTATCTGTGGCGGGAGTCCCACCGCACGATTTACAACTCACTCCTCGCGCTGGGAGAGAATGAGACGGTTCTGGAAATTCACCTTGCGAGCCGGTTCACCATCACCGTCGATTCGGTAAACAGCCTCATCGTGACCATAGGAGGGAGGGATTCGGAAGAATCGCGCACGGTACGGTACACCAAGGTCACCGACGATATCCAGGCGAGGCTTATCGGGCGTCCGGATGCGCAGATCGTGATGGCGCCGTTGACGCTGAGCGGTACCTTTGTGGGGAACGACGGTTTCTCCCTGGATTTCGATGGGTCCCGGCTGACCTGGACGGGAAACGGCCAGCGGCGCGCGGGGAGCTTCGTCCTGTTCTCATTTGGCGCCCGCGCGCTTCTCACCATGAGAGTGATCGGTCCACGAGGCACCGCCGACCAGATTTCATCGTGGCTCGTGGATTTTCACGAAAGAAAGGATTCCCTGCATGTCGTGCGGACTCTGGGTCTTTCCCCTGTGCTGCTGACGGTGAAAGGGTATGAAGAGGCAAAAGGGGACACACTCCTTCTCGAACAGATCCAGGAGCTGAAGAAGAAATGATGAGCGCTATTTTTCCGTGACCAGAATCCCGTTGAACCCCTCCTGGAGCAGCTTTGCAAGAAGCTCGCGGGCCTGAACCGGGTCGAGCCCGACACCGGCAAAAACCCTGTAGTGATCCTTGCCCTGTATGGTTTCCAGTCTCTGGATCGGAGCAAAGCCGCGCTTCGAAAGCTCCGCTGAAAGGTCGTCGGCGTTCTCCTTGACCTGAAATGATCCGGCCTGCACGGATACTTTGCCGGGGGGAGCAGTCAGCGGCCCTGGTGGAGCCTGGCCGGGCGCTTCCCCTGGGACAAAGACATCAGGGCTCGGGAAAAGCACTGCCGGCGCGCTCCCGGGGGATGAGACAAGAGCGGTCTCGGGGGCGCCGGGAAAGGCTGCCGAGAGACGGGCACGAGCGTCTGCTTGTCCCTTCTGGTCCTCAGCGGCCCTCGCCCTTGCGTACATGACCCAGAGCGCCTTGAGCACGACATCAGGGTCCCCGGAAGAGTCTGCAAGACCCGCAAGGGTCGTTCCTGCGGATTCCGTGTGCCCGTCTTCGATGTCCGCAAGAACCTGAAGAAGGGCCTCTGCGGCTCCGCCCCGGGCCTTGAGCCCCGCGAGGCACTTTGTCATGGCATCTGTCTCATGCATCTGAAGGGACAAAAGAAATGCCCAAACCAGGGTCGTGTCAGGCGCTCCCTCGGCGTAAGCGCTGAGATAGGCGTCGCGTGCTTCCCCGATCATTCCCCCGAGTTCGAAAAGCCGGCCTATTGCCGCGAACTGTTCCGCTGCCCCGGGCACGCCGCGTCCTGCGACGAGGAATTTGAGTGACGCATCGCGAAGCGTGAGGAACTCATTCTCGAGCCTGAAGTAGCTGGAAAAAACGCGCGCGGAACCGGGAGCACCGGCATTGGCCTGAAGCCAGGCCGCGTACAACCGTGCGGCCCCCTCCGTGTCCCCTGCCTTCTCGCGCTGCTGCGCCCGAGGAATCAATGGGTCTGCTTCAAGCGATATCGAGACGACAAGCAGTATTGCAGAAAGAATGGGGAAAGCCATGAGTCGGATTGCCCCTGAATGCGAATGCCGGCGCTGATCTGCTCGGTGCGTCATGGAGGAGAACCTCGCAACAGACGCTCGGTCAGGACCTTGATCGCAGCCCGCGAAAGAATTTTACAAGCAGATAGATGCCTCCGCCCAGAAATACAAAACCTGCCGCCCTCATCAGCCATGCAAGGGGACCACCAAAAATGCCTGTAAGCAATGTCGCTGCGCCGACGACCGCCGTGACGATTCCCGCCGTCCTGTCGGATCGGGAACCGCTCAGTGCCAGGCCCCCGAGGGCAAGAACCGCCCCGACAACTATGCCGAACAAGCCGCCACCCGCAAGCGCAAGAAGCACCACCCCGCCGGCGACTGCTCCGACACCTTTCACGCCCTGCTTCGTGAGTACACTCCTGGGCACTATGTCGCTCATATACATCCTCCCCCTATTGCTCAATGTACAGGGAGGCGCGCAAAAGTGTCCAGCGAGCCGTCCCCGCCTCGAGTTGACATTAGCCGCACAAACCCTCTAGAGTATCGGCATGCATCCCCTGACGAAGCGGATCGCCCTCCTGGTCTCTCTATTCTCGCTCGTCATTGGTTTGTTTCTGCTGGGGTATAATCTCCATTTTATTTCCGAGGAGGCGCGTTCCACCGCGCTCAATTTCTGGCCGGTCCTCCTGGTAGTTGCCGGCATCATGCTCGTCTTCGATTCGACCAAGAAGCGCGTTTCCGCCCACGCCTCGAGCGTCAGGATCACGCAATTCCCCATCCCGATGCCTCCCGGATCCACTGATCTGGCTTTCCGAGTTCATTTCTCCTACGGCAGACTTGTCGTCGGGTGCGCGGCCGGGGCCCCCTGCCTGGTCACCGAGCAGGTGGATTCGAGCGCTTCTCCTGAAATTACACAGCAGATGATGGGTGACCGAACCGAGATCTCGATCGCAATCAGCCAGCCGATCTTCCCCTCATATTCTCAGCTCAGGAACACCTGGCGGCTTGACCTGCCTCGCGGGATGACGCTGCGGTTGGGGGTGCAATTGCACGAGGCCGATCTCCGCATGGACCTGCGTGGGCTGGAGGTGGAATCCCTGGATCTGCGTACGGACTCCGGAGCACAGGAAGTCCTCCTGGGCCGGCCGAGAAAAAAACTCTCGGGCCAGATTTATTCATCAGGAAGCGATCTCTCTCTCGTGCTCCCTTCACGCGTGTTTGCGTGGGTGCGTCTTCTGAACCCTTTCTGCAGGGTCGACTACCCCCAGGGAGACCTGGAAAAGAGGGAGGATGGTTCGCTCGTCACTCCCACCGCGGGTGACGCCCAGGGAACGGTGGAGATTGCGGTGGATGGCCCCATCCATCATCTTGTGCTCGATGTTGAAGATGCCGTCTTTGACGGCAAAGCCGACGTGACAACTTGAAGAAGTGATCGCGGCGTGCTACGATTCCAATACACCGGGAGATGAATAGTGAAACGACTCTGCAGTCTCGTGTGCGCGTTCGTGGTTCTTCTTGCATGCACCGTCACACCCCTTTTCGCCGCCGGGGATTCCGGCAACATACCGTCCCAATATACGCTGGGCGATCAGACGATGTCGATCAATGCGGGGTTGTTCATCCCCCTTTTCCTGCTGCCGACAGGCACGGTGCTGCTTGCGGGAAGCCCTCCCCACCTTTCCCTCGGGGGCGTCGGATCATTGTCCTGGGCAGCGTATGTCGCCCCTCAGATACGGATCGGCGCGGAAATCGGCGGGTCATTCACATTCTCCCCGAATTTGAACGCCCTTCTCATGCTGCCCGTCATCGCCAAGGCCTCGTATGTGTTCACTCTGTACCCGTTCGAGATTCCCGTCACTCTCGGAGTGGGCATGAATATCATATCCTACGTCGACCAGCACTACTTCGATTTCCTGATCAGGCCAGGGGCTGCTTTCTACTATATATTTAACTCATCATGGTCGTTCGGTCTGAATGTGAATTATTGGATCGACATGCAGTTCTCCGGGAGCACGTCGCGCACAGGGAATTTCCTCGAGACTTCCCTCACTGCGCTCTACCATTACTAAGGGACACTGAAATGAAATCACGTTTCGCGCTCCTGCTCATCGCCATGCTTGCACTGATCGGAGCCCTCTCCGCCTGCACCGCGAATGGGGGGGCGATCTACGCAACAATTGAGACGGAGAAAAAGATAGACGTTTCGACGCTCGACCAGACGATCACCGTTCTCGATCTCCTCAACGTCGGGTCAGGCCAGTTCCCCTATCTCGTGGCTGCCGGGGCGGTGTTCAAGGGGACAGTTCCCGATGTGAACAATGTCATCGGCTGGCCGAATGTCGGCGGAAGTCCCATTGCCGTCACGCCCCCTGTCAGGGGCGCTTTGTGCCTTGCAATGACCTCCTTCAACTCGGGGATTTATGGCGGCTTCTTCACGTCGGATGGATCGACCATGGGTTTGTACAAATCAGTCGGAAGCCCGGGCTTTTCATTCGCGGTCGCGGACGGGGCAACTGCGGTCGCCGCCATGGCAGGGAAGCAGATCACCCACCTCCAGGTGGCCGGTCCCATTCTCGCTCCCAATCTTTTCGCCGTGGTCGCTACGCCGGGCACTGGCACCAGTGGCTTCACGTATGAGCTCGATTATTCTGCCGATGGATCAAGTTTCACTGCTACGAACCTGACGGGATTGACAACTCAGATAACGGGTGTTGGCTATCTTCCATTTAACTCCACCTATTATGTGACCTCAGGGCCGACCTTGTATTCTGGAGCTGTTCTCGGTTCACTGATCAGCACGAGCCTGGGCTTCACACTCGCGAACGGAGAGGAGTTGCGCGGCGTCACTGTGGACGGCAGCTACATTTTCATACCCTCCAGCAATGGAGCAGTGTATTACTACAACGGCACGACATGGGCAAGAGCCACAACTACTGACGAGGTAAACGGCCGCTCGGTAGGCTTTCTCACGGTCTCCACGCACGTCGACACTGCAGGTTCTGGTGTGATTTATCTCGTGGGAGCCGACGGGCTCGGCTTCTACACTCTCAACGTGACGAATAACACCCTCACCAAGTTTTCCGATGTGACGGTGACCGGCCTTTATGCGGGTGCGGTGAGACGGATGCTCGTCGACCAGACTCAAAACAACACTGTATTCATGGGTACGGCGGGAACCGGACTCTGGCGCGCCACCTTTGATCCGGCAACCGGGGCGGTCAACTCGACCTGGATCCACGAATAAGACGGGCGGTTCCAGGGCTCAGATTATTCCCGCGAGCTCCGAGTCCTCATTGTAGTAGTGAGCCTTTTTTTCCGCTTCGCTCAGTCCCACGAGCTCGTGGCTCATGTAATGGATCCAGAAATCGTCCTCCGGCGTCGCGAGCTCATGGAATCGGCACCAGTAATCCGGCTGCACGGGGAGCTGCTTTGCCAGGTAGCGGCGAAGCTTGTAGTCATGAACGGCAACCCGTACATCTTCCCGCGGGATTCCTTTGTCCATGATGATCTCCACGAGGTGGTTGACCGTCCTTCCGGAATCGAAGATGTCGTCGACGAGAAGAACCTTGTCGCCGCTGCGCAGGTACTCCGGGTTGTACGTCCATCCGTCCACGCGCACCTGGTCCTGAAGTCCGACATCCCTGTAGGAGCGCGCAACGACCGCGGCATAAAATATGGGGCGCCGGTCCCTGCGTTTCATCTTGAAGTACTCGCTCATGACGTTGCCCATTGCAGCCCCGCCGCGCAATGAAACATAGATCACGTCGGGGATGAAACCTTCATTGTGGACCCGGTGCGCCAGCTTGATGGCGTTGTTGCGCACCGTCTGGTAGGAGAGGAATTCCTTGCGCATGTACCGGCTATTCTACTCGAAAAGGGTGAGGATTTCCATGCGATCACGCAGGATCGCCACAGTATGCTCGAAGTGCGCCGAGTCGTCCCCGTCAGCCGTCACGACCGTCCAGCCGTCTTCAAGGAGCTCGATGTCGCCCGTGCCCGCGTTGATCATCGGCTCGATGGCAAGCACCATTCCCTCCTTCAAACGCGGGTTGGGCCCCGGACCCGCGTAGTTGGGCACCTGGGGGTCCTCGTGCATGGCAAACCCGGTGCCATGGCCGCAGTATTCCCTCACGACACCGAAGGTATTGCGCACCGCGTGGTCGTACACCGCGCGCGAGATATCGCTGATCCTGTTGCCCGGCAGGGCCTGCGCGAGGCCGCGCGCGAGGCATTCGCGCGTGATCTGCATCAGCCTTTCGCGCTTCTTCGAGGTTGCCCCCACCGCGAGCGTGATCGCCGCATCGGAAAAGTATCCGTTGAGGTCGACGCCGAGATCGATGCTGACGATGTCACCCTGCCGGAGCTTTCGGGGCCCGGGAATCCCGTGAATCACCTCGTTGTTCAGGGACACGCACAGCGAAGCGGGATAGTTCATGTAGCCGAGGAAGGCCGGTTTGCCGCCGCGGCTTTCGATCCAGGAGCGTGCGAAAGAGTCCATCTCTCGCGTGCTGATTCCCGGATCAACGAGCTTCTTGAGCTCTTCAAGGGTGCCGGCGAGCAGACGGCCTGATTCCCGGATTCCGGCGATCTCCTTTTCATTCTTGAGACGGATCATCAGGCGCCTACTTGCCCGCGTCATCCTTTTCTTTGTCCCGGGCCTTTTCCCGCTTCTTCTCCTTGATGATCGACGAAAACGCGTCTTCGGTTTCCGTGCCGAACGCTTCTTCAATGATTTTTTTGGCTTCGTCCGTCTGCCCCGACGTGATAGTGACTTTTCCCTCTGTGATGACTCCGGGCTCGACAGTGAGCTTCGGGGTAGTGATATTGCCCAGCACTCTTCCCGTATGCAGGAGGCATACTTCCTCCGCCGCGGAGATGTTGCCGATCAAGGTGCCGGCAATGGTGACCCGGCGCGCCTGAATATCCGTTTTCACTTTTCCGGTTGGCCCGACAATGAGCTGGTCGTCCGTCCTGATATCGCCCTGGAACTTGCCCTCGATGAGGATGGAACCGTTCACGTAGAACCGGCCGTCGAATATGGATCCCTCACCGATGACGCAGTTGTTCGTCTCATTCTTGTTCGGCATTAGTCTCTCCTTTTGCCGGTGCCGGTCCCTGCCGGGTGCCCGCGGTTCTGGAAAAAGATATCACTGTTGTCTCCCCGCTTCAAGTTTCCTCAATAACAGGGCGGCGCGAAGGTTCCGCGGATTCAGAGAAAGCGCGCGAAGGAAGGCGTCCCGCGCCCCGCTCTCATCGCCATCCAGAAGCCGCGCGGATCCGGTCAGCATCTGGATGGCGGAAAGCACGCGGGAACGCTCCGCGGGGTTCCCCCTGCGCGCGTATTCGTCTTCGGCGAGGCCCAGCTCTGCAATTGCCGCTTTCCCGTTGCCGCGACGCAGGAGAACGAGCGCGAGATCGTAGCGCGCGATTCCGTCACCGGCGGTGACGGCGGCACGGCGGAATGCGTCCGAGGCCGCGGCATCGTTCCCCCGCATCGCCGCGACCATTCCCTCCGCAAGCAGGAGCTGTTGTCCCGCCGCGCCTCCGGCAGCCGCGTGCTGCTGGATGGCGATCCCCGCTCCTTCCCAATCGTGTGATGCGATGAGGGCCGAGGAAAGCGCCGTGAAAATTGCTCTCTCGGCGGGGACTCGGTCGAATGCCTTCCATAGCCTGGCGCGATACTCTTCAGGGGACAGACCAGGCGCCTGCAGGTCGAGAAGAAGGAGCGCGACCTCCCCGTCCTCTGGATTCTCCGCAGCCAGTCTCGAAAGAAATGACATCGCCGCGTCGACGTTTCCCCGGCGCGCCTCGAGCTGGGCCTGGCCGAGACGGAGCTCCCGGGATTGGGGAAAAAACGCCAGGCCGTCCTTGAGACGGCCGACTGCGAGCGCCGTATCTCCCCTTGCCGTCGAGTAAAAAGCGAGATTGGCATATGCGGTCCATGTCAAAGCAGGAGCAAGGGGCAAGGCATGAAGAAGCGCGCTTTCTGCTTCACCCGTTCTGCCGAGCGCCTGGTAAGAGTCTGCAAGCATCATCGCAATGTCCGCCCGGTCGGGTCTTGCGTCGTCGAGCCTCTTCAGCCGCTCGATTGCATTCTTGAAATCCCCCCCGTCATATGCAATGACCGCTGCCGGCTCATCAAAGACGGCGTCACCGAGCTCGCTCCCTGCAATGCTTTGCGCTTTTGCAAGATCGCCCGCTTCCATTGCCAGAAGAGCCGCATCAAGGGCAAGCCGCGTGTCACCCGTGCGGCGCGCCGCGTCGACAAACGCCTCGGAGCTCTGCTTCTGTTCCAGAGAGAGAAGATCCCGGTAGAAGGGGGCGGCGGGTCCCCACTTCCCTCCCCTTTTGAGGATTGCCTCGCCCCGGAGAAGATCGCCCGTTGCGACGGGAAGCGAGCCCCGTGCAATCACCTTTTCTGCTTCTGCGAGACGCCCACTTCTCAGACATGCCAGGACCGCTATTGCGCGAATGCGCGCGCTTCCTCCTGCCTCCGAAAGTGCCATGAGACTGAGTCTGGACATCGCGCCGTAGTCACCGCTTGCGCTGCTCACCTCGAATGCCCGTTTCAGGATGCGGAGAAGGTCGTCCTCGCGGGAAGGCAAGCTCTTCATTCCGTCAAGGAGGTCACGGGCAGTGGAAAGAGCACCGGCAGCAATCGCTTCATCGAGCGACCGGAGCGTCGACTGGAATTCACTTTTTGGCGCGGCAGGGGCAGGACCTAGAATCAAATAGAGGGCGGCTCCGGCGGCCAGACACGCGAAAACGACGGCGACGGCAGGAACAAGTTTGCGGAGATCCTTCATGCCCCGCTCGAGGCCAGTTTCTTTCGTACCCCGTCAAGCACTCCGTTGATAAAGCGGTACGAGTCAGCCGTTCCGTATGTCTTTGAAATATCCACGGCTTCGTCGATGGTGACCGTGGGGGGAATGTCGCTCTGGTGCAGGAGACAATACACGCTCATGCGCAGGAGGGCGAGGTCGACACGGTTGAGGCGGCTGAAATCCCAATTCTCGAGCTGGCTCTTTATGATTTCGTCGATCCGGGGAAGGTTTTCCAGGGCGCCCGTTATCAGGAGCCGCGCGAAGGTGAGTGTGTCGGAGGGCATCTTCTCCGCCCGGTCTCCGTCCATCCACGAAAAGTCGAGCAACTCCTCGAGGCTCGCCCCCGAAAGGTCATATCTATAGAGCGACTGGAACGCGATGATCCTTCCCTTTCTCCGCGCGCCCATGACTCCCCGATGCGCCGCCGCCTCCCGGATCACCAGTTGATATTGTCGTCGAACACCTTTATCTCGGCCTGTTTCTTGAGGTCAACGACAAGCTCGTCCAGCGCCTTCGCGATGGTTTCACGCTGGCGCTGCAGAGCGAGGTTCTGCTTGATGTAATCCCGCACGAGGACCTGGTTCAACGGAGGAACCTTGTCGTCGAGTGAAAGGAGCTTCGCATCGAACTTGTTCACCACCTGCACGATGTGGTAACCCAGGTTGGATTGAATCACTCCGCTCGTTTCGCCTTTCTTCAGCTTGAAAACCGCGTCGAAAAAATCGCTGCCGTAAAACTGTTTCTGCTGCTGATTCGACCGCAGGAGCATGCCGATGTCTCCGCCCTTGTATTTCGAGGCGGTGTCCTCGGAGTATTTCATGACCAGGTCCCCGAAGGCTGCCCCCGCCTTCAGCTCCTTGTAGATGTCCTGCGCCCGTTTCGCGGCTTTGTCACGATCGTCCTTGTTCGTCAGCAGATGGGTGTCGATGAAGAGATGTCGGATGCCCAGCATGTCGTCCGCGAAAAAACTCCCCTTGTTCGAATCGTAGTAGTCCTGCACATCCTGGTCCGTCACCGGCTTCACCCCATCCATCAGCCCTTTTCTTTTGGCAAGCGTGTAGTTGATGAGGAGTCTATTCTCCCGGACGCTCTTGACGTATTCTTCCCAGTTGCCGCCCGACGTCTTGACGTATTGCTGCAGCTCCGCTTCGGTCATGTCCCGTCCGAGGTTGGCGGCTGAACCGAGCTGCTTCTCCGTGGTGGCCAGCTCCGATTTGACCTCTGCGTCAGAGACAATGACTTTGTCGCGCTCCGCCGCCTGCCCGATGAGAAGGGTGACCACGAGCTTGTCCAGGACGAGCCTTCTTTCGTCAATAGTGAGCGCACGCTTGGCCTGGGCTTCGAATGGCGCGAGCGCCTTCCTCAATTGACTGACCGAGACCGACGCGGTTTTTGTGAGCCTGACCGTCGCCGCCGGCTTGTCAATGGCTTGTGCCCCGGCTGCCGAGGACGCGACAGCAAGAATCATCGCGAGAATTAGGAATCTTTTCATCGTGAAATACCGCTCCTCTGTTGTGTGCGTTCGGGCGATCGCAGCGATGGTCAGTTAATAGAAGGGATCAGGAATTGTCAAGGCACACGGGGTAACCGATCCTTTCCATGAGCTTTTTCACCCCGGACAGCTTCCGATCCAATTGTAGCCCCTTTTGAAGATAATGCAATGCCGCGTCCTGCTGTCCCAGCGATGCATACACCTCCGCAAGCTTCTTGCAGAAGAATGCATTGTCCTTGCGGGAAAAATTCAAGCGGATCATTTCTTTCAACCGCGCAATGGCATCAGCCGCCGCGAGGCCGGGAAGCATCTTGAAACACAGCAGGGTCCGCAGGCGATCGATCACTTCGTCGATGAAGTGATGGAAGTAGGGCTTGTCCCGCTCGTAGAAATACAGCTTGCGATACAAGTCGTACGCTTCCGCGTAGCGCAGGCGGGTCTCAAACACTTCTGCCAGCAGGAAGGCGCAATCCATGTAGTCTTCTCGGGAGAGATATTTCTCCAGCTCGAACCCGCGCCCATTCGTGAGCCTTTCGTACAGTTCGACCGCTTCTTCCTGGTGATTGGCGAGCAGATCGTGAAAAATGAGCTTCGACTGGCTCAGCGGGTCGTTGGTGCGCCGCCGGAGAAACTCGCGGTAGTCGAAGCCTTGCACACGGAGATAGGCGAGCAGCGCCCGGTCATACTCGTCACGCTTGCCGATATCATTCAGGACTTCGTAGGCGGTGAGGAGCAGGCGCATCTCCTCTTCGGAACGCTGCGCCGCCTCGGGACGGACATCGGGATGTATCTCCTTGGCCCGTCTGCGGAACGACTTCTTGATTTCCTGGGCCGTGGAGTTCTGGGCAATGCCGAGGATTTCATAGTAGTTGATCATCGTCGAGTGCTTACATGATGATAGTGTCTGACTGGACCGTCTGTCAAGATGGACGCGCCGAATCCGGCCATTCCGGGCCGTGCGCGCCAATTTGACCAATTCAGCAGGGCGTGATAGGGTCTCGATATGTTCGGATTTCTCATAAAAAAGGCCTTTTTCGATATGTGGGACAACCTGTTCCGCATCATCATCATGAACATCGGGTACATCGCCGTTTTTGCGATTTTTTTCCTCCTTGCGCCGCTCGTGACGTCGCTTCCGGTGCTCTTTTTCGGCGTTATGGCTCTCGGAATCGCTGCTCTGTCCGTCTACACGGGCGCGGTAAGCAGAATGTGCGCGGATATAGCGGACTACCGTCAGCCCGGCTTCGCGGATTTTTTCCGCTTCTTAAGGGAAAGCCTGCCTTCGAGCCTCCTCTACGCGCTCGTGCTCACCGTATATACGCTGGTGGTCTGGTACGCCTTCCAGTTTTATGGGGGAATGAAAAGCCTGCTCGGACCGCTTGCCGTCGCTCTGCTTTTCTGGGTCACCGTTGCATGCGTATTCGCCAGCCAGTATTTTTTTCCAATTCAGTCCCGGCTGGACAGAAAATTCCGAAAGATCTTTCGAAAATCATTCCTCGTTTTCTTCGACAACCCCGGCTTTTCCATCGGTCTACTCATCTGCGCGCTCATCGTCCTGATCGTTTCTTTCTTCACGGCGCTGTTGTTGCCGGGGATTTCAACGCTCTTGCTGTGGTGGAACATCGCCTTCAAGCTGCGCCTGTACAAGTACGACTGGCTCGAGCAGAATCCCGGCGCAAAACGGCGCCAGGTCCCCTGGGACGCGCTCCTGGTGGAGGACAGGGAGAGAGTAGGCAAGCGTACACTCAAAGGAATGATCTTTCCCTGGAAGGAATGAGGCGCTCGGGCGCCGCGTGCTCCTCGTCGGCCCTCTCACCCGCGCCATCCACGACTAGCTCACGTGCAGCCGCTTTCCGATCTCCTCCGCCTCGGCGGGTGAGCGCAGGATATCCGAGCTCTTGATGAGCATCCCCTCCCCCTCCATGCACTTCATCAGCGCTGAAAGGGATTTCGCAGCACCGAATGTCGCCTTCGACACGAATGCATAGGATCTCTTCCCCGCCACCACACCCGAGGAGGCGAGAAAAGTGCGCACCGATTCGGGGATTTTTCCGCCAAATGTGCTGATCGGCTCGGCTCCCAGGACCACGTACTGGTAGATGGTGAGCTTCACATTCGGGTCGCGCGCCCCGTCAAAGGTGTCGACCTGGTTTCCCTGACTCCCCACGCCTCGCGCGATGGCCTTGGCGAGCCCCATGAGCTTGTCACGATTCTGTCCAGAGAAAAAGACTACCGCCACTCTCATCGCCCTTCTTCGCCTCCGTGTCCGGTTGGTTAAGCAACTGTCGCAATATCATCCGCGTGCGGCTCACGCAGAAATAGGCTGTGAGCTCTCCGGCAGACGCTCTGCGTCTGTCGGTCGTCAGGTCCGCTACCTCCGCCTTTTCGAGCGATATCCGGGCGTATCGCACTCTTCCTCTCCTGCTTTTCGTCACCGTCATCTCGAGATACTTCTCATCACGCACGCGAAAGACAGGAATCTTTTCGTGCACGACCATGTTGCGGATCCAGCGTATCTCATGCGCGAGCAGGAGCGTTCGGCCGTCCGTGATGATTCCCTCTGCCCGGGCCAGGTCGAGCATGTCCACGAGCTCCAGCTCCAGCAGATCATGCCGGGTCTGTAGCCATCTCTTCTCGCCCTGCCGCGCGAATTGGACCGCACCTTTGCGATCCAACAAGACTCCCAGGCGGTAAATGAGACCCTGTTCAAGCAGCGTCCCTGAAAGTATACACGCGCTTTCAGCGAATCCGAAGTAGTAGGTCTGGTGCATCTGCGCGAGCAGGAATTTCACCCTGCCGCTGCCCGGGTTGCCGCCAATATGAATTCGCTGATAGTTGAGGTGGGCCCGGCGTAAGGCTGCCTCCCGCAATCTCTTTTCACCGTAGCGCTGCCGCAGCGTGCTGAGGTGTCGCTCTGTACTCTCCCCGAGCATTTCGGTAGTATAGGTTTTCCGGAAAAACATGGTCAAGACAAAAGCCACGCTTCTTTTGACTTTCATCGTTCTTCTCGCGTGCTGCACGGCGCGACAACAGGGTTTCCTGCTTCACCCTGAGACAATGTCGATTCCCGGGAACTCCCATGGGCGGTTCGTGTCGCTCGCGGTAGCCGGGACAAACCTGCTTGCGGTCTTTTCCGAAAGAGAAACCACCACATTGAAATTCATGCAGCTTCCCCTCGGCCCCCACCTGCCGGCTGAAGCTCCCGCTCCGACAATCGTCGACAAAGTCGATGTTTCGCCTCCTCTTTCCCCCACATTCGGTGCTCATGTGCTTGCCGCCCGCGGCGATATTATCGACATCCTCTACCTGGATCGAGAAAGCGAGGAAAAGTCCATTCTGAAGCTTGCATCGAAAAAGCTGCAGGCGCCGCTGTGGAATCTTGACGTTCTGGAGCCCCCGGGGGAACCACTCGCTGCGCTGCCCGCGGAGAATGGGGCCGTCTCTGTTTTCTGGGCAGCGGATTCGATTCTCTCACGCAGGCTCCCCGGTGCGTCCCCTCTGTCGACCTTGAGAAGCTCATTTCAACTCGCCGGGCAGGCCAGTGTCTTCGGACGTGATGGATTCACGGTGTTTGATGCCGCCTCTCACTCCCTGATCGTGGTTCGAGGAAGCGAAGCCGGCTTCAGCTGTCGTGAACTTGCGGGAGCAACTTCGGTCCAATCATCGCTTCTCGCATCCGACGGACTGCTCGCCGTGCTGACATGGGATGCACAGACGCGGCGCCTCTCTCTCCTGGAGCAGCGATCGGATACCGACAAGATCTCCCGGACCACGATTTCCTTGAGCGAGGGGACGGGCAGCGTGGCTTTGCTGCCTGCTCCCACGCGATCGACCTACATGTTTCTCTTCGATGAGGAGAGGCAGCTGGGCGGCGTACGGGCACAGCATCAACTTTCGATTATTGCGCCGGGATACCTGCTGGGTGCAATCGGAGCAAGGTACAGGAAGGCCACCCTTCTTTCCGGGACTGAGCCGATCGAAGGCTTTGCCGCGGTCGAGGTGCCGGACGCGCTCTACGTTCTTGCGCTCCAGGGGGGCCTCAAGCTCCTGCGACTCGGGCTTTCCCGATAGGGCGGCGCGCAAGCAGTTGTGGTGGCGGGGTGCCGCGGCTCGCTGGCGGAGCACCGCGGCCCGCTGGCGGAGCACCGCGGCCCGCTAGCGGAGTACCGCAGCTTGGCTAATTGACTATGACTATTTTCGATCCGAGGTGTTCATACAGAAATTTCTGCGCCCACGCATGCCATGCGCTGAATCCACCACCCTCGCGCCCCGCTTCCGGGCCGGCCGCCAGGAATGCCTGCAGTTCCGCGATGCTCTCGCGCGCGCCCTCAGGGATTGCACCAGCCTTCAGCAGAGTGTCCGCGGCCCGCAGCATGCCGCAGGTCTGATCGAGAGATGTTCCCCGCGTCTCAGCGAGTTTGCGCAATGCCTCGCACACCACTGTTTCAAGCACTCCCAGCGCCTTTTGACTTTCTCCTCTTTCCGCGAACAAGAGCGCGCGGGAAAGGAATGAATTGAATATGTTGACGCTGAGCATCAGATCCTTGTGGTAGAAGTATCCCTTTCGAATGTCGTCTCGCGCTCCCTGAAGGATACCCAGGTAGAGCAGCGTCGAATTGTAGTGGTCGAAAAACTTGAGATTTGCGAAGCTATCATAGTGGGGGCTGGACGTACCGAAGGTTGAGCGGAGCAGGGTCAGGCAGCTCGTGCGCCATGCCTCGAATGCCTGCGCATCGATTGCTTTTTTTGCGCCGGCGAAATACATCTTCTTGCACTCGTCCTTGATTTGCTCGCCCTTGCCTATCAGGTCGTCGAAGAGCCCGATCACATTTTTGGGAATATCAACCATTATCGTATATTAGTCTGATGAGACCTTTGCTGTCAATCACAGGTGCCAGTGATACTATCGTATGTCTATAATTTCCTATAGACGTGGTCAATCTCCGGCTCTTTCACCACCAGGATCGAGCATTTGGAATGTTTCAGAATTTCCCGGTGCTGGCGGCTGAGAGCGTCCCGAAAGCTTCCCCTCTCCTCGAATCCGCCCAGGAGTATCAGGTCAGCGCCATTCTCTTCGGCGGCTTCAACGATTTCCGTTGAGATCGCGCCATGCCGCAGCAGCTTGTCTATCGCAACACCCTTCTTCTGAGCCAGCTCATCCACGTAGTTGAGATATCGCTGACCATTCTGCTCCAGGCTCTTCTCGTATTCGGAGCTCTCATCTTCCACGAAAATCTTCGACAGGAGCAGCTCCTTGAGCGTCGCCGTGTCCACGACATAGACCGCCAGGAGCTTGCACCGGTAGAGCTTCGCCATTGCAATGCCGTACTTGGCCGCGTTGATGGAGGCCTCGGACCCGCTCACGGCAACCACGACCGTTTGTAAGAGCAACTTCATACTCTGTCTCCCAGCAGGCGCGCTTTCAGTATTTTCTGCACGAAGAAGACCTCACGCTCTCTCTCTTCGAGCACGCCCTCAATGAACTTCTTCGTATCTTCCACGTCCGGGATCACGATCCGCTCGAGCGCGTTGACGCGTCTTTGCGTTTTTCGCACTTCCTTCGCCAGGCGCCACACCATTGTCCGTATTTCCGCCATGCGCGCAATGAGCTTCAGCAGCTCGAAGAACTCGAGCATCAGTCCGTCACACGAGCTGTCCGTGCTCATGAATGAATACTTCAGCTCCATGTGCGGCATGTCCATCTCGAGGGTCGGCAGCGGTATTCCCATCAGCTTTCCCTGCCTCTCGCGCACCGCATAATCAAATCGTATTCCTGCGCTCACGTCGCGGGCCGTCTCCCGTCCCATGCGCACGATCATGCGCTTGAGGGACCCGTAGGAGGTCGCAATCCTCTTGTCCATGTCGTGCTCGAGCAGCTTGACCTCCTCCACCATTCGCATGAGCTCCATAATGAGGATCTCACGTTTCTGCTCCAGAAGCTCGAACCCTTCCCGTGCAATGATGAGCTGCTCCTTGACGGAGAGGAGGGACGATTTTGTCGGGGGAACATCATAACGCGCCATACTACTTTTTTGCGCTCCCTGCGCGCTCAGAGACCTTTGGGCCGCTGCCGGAAGGGAAATACTTCTGCAGCGTCTCCTCCCTGACCCTGTACAACTCGGTCCGCGGCAAGGCGGTCAGTATCTTCCAGCCGAGATCGAGGGTCTGGTCGATGCCTCGATTTTCGCGCTCCCCCTGGGCGAGGAACTCTCTCTCGAAACGGTCCCCGAAGCTGAGATAGCCTTTGTCCAGATCCGACAGCTCTTCTTCCCCGATGACCGCGGCGAGCGACCTGATGCTCTTCACCCGCGAATAGCCCGCGAAAAGCTGAGAGGCGAGCTCCTTGTGGTCCTCTCTCGTCATACCCGGGCCGATGCCGTCCTTCATGAGCCGGGAAAGCGAAGGGAGTCCGGCGACCGGCGGATAAATGCCTTTCTGGAACAGCTCCCGCTCCAGCACGATCTGTCCCTCGGTAATGTAGCCCGAGAGGTCGGGCACGGGGTGGGAGATGTCGTCATTCGGCATTGTAAGAACGGGGATCTGCGTAATGGAGCCTCGCGAGCCTTCAATCTTGCCGGCCCGTTCGTACAAGGAAGCCAGGTCGGAGTACAGGTAGCCCGGATATCCCTTGCGCGAGGGGATCTCGCCCCGGATGGTGGACACCTCGCGAAGAGATTCACAATAGTTGGTCATATCCGTCATGACCACGAGCACGTGCATGTCACACTGGTATGCAAGGTACTCCGCCGCGGTAAGAGCGCACCGCGGTGTGATCAACCGCTCGATGGAGGGATCGTCTGCGAGGGAAAGGAACATGACCACGTTGGCAAGAACCCCGCTCTCCTCGAATGTCTGGATGAAAAACCTCGCCACGTCATACTTTACTCCCATGGCAGCGAACACCATGACGAAAGGCTCATCCGAGGTGAGAATTCTTGCCTGCCGGATGATCTGCGCGGCAAGCCTGTTGTGCGGGAGTCCATTGCCGGAAAAGATGGGCAGTTTCTGGCCCCGAATGAGGGTATTCATCCCGTCAATGCAGGAAATTCCCGTCTGAATGAAGTCCTTGGGATATGTGCGCGCATCAGGGTTGATGGGCACTCCGTTCACGTCGAGCAGGAGGGAGCTGAATGCGGCCGGGTAGCCGTCAATCGGCTTGCCGAGGCCGTCGAAGATCCGTCCGAGCATGTCCCGTGAGACCCGCATTTCCATTGGCCGTCCGCTGAACTCGACCGAGGACGTGTCCGTCGAGAGTCCCGTATTGGTGCCGAAGATCTGCACGGCAACTGCCTTCTCGGAAATCTCAATGATGCGTCCCGTGCGCTCGGCCCTGCGGCGATCGTATACCCTGACCAGCTCGCCCAGGCCGACGTCTTCCGTCCGCGAAAGGATGATGATGGGCCCGTCCACTTTTGTCAGACCGCGGTGTTCCAGCCCTTTCATTTCCTGTAGCTCCTCTCCAGCTCGTCCATCTCCGCCGTCATGAGGGATTCGATGTCCGCGAGTTTGGCAAGATCCTCGTTCTTGATCGTCGACTTGGCCCGCACGATGCGTTCCTGGCAGGAGAGCTCCCTGATCTTCAGGAGCGGCGCGCCGAGGTTGATGAGGGCGAGAGCACGAAAATAGAAATCCATGATGAGCTTCAACGTCCTCACCTGCTTGTCGGGAACACAGAACATGTCGATTTCATCGTACGCATTCTGCTGGAGGAAGCCGTTCTTGATCATCTCCGCCGCGAGCAGCACGAGTCTCTGGTTGTCGGGAAGTGCGTCAGGGCCGATCAGCTTTACGATCTGGCTGAGCCTCTGCTCCCGTTTCAGAAGCTCGATGGCTTTTTCCCTGGCCGCGCTCCAATCCGGGTTGACCTTTTCCCACCAGGGCCTGATCTCCTCCGCGTACTCGCTGTAGGAATCGATCCAGGAGATTGCAGGATAATGACGCGCATTCGCCAGGTCCCTGTCCAGCGCCCAGAAACAGCGGATGAACCGCTTTGTGTGCTGGGTGACCGGCTCGGAGAAGTCGCCACCGGGAGGCGACACCGCCCCGATCACGGAGATCGATCCGAGCCGGCCTCCCAGGGCTTTCACTTTGCCCGCCCTCTCATAGAATTCAGCAAGCCGGGTGGGCAGGTACGCCGGGAAGCCTTCGTCCGCCGGCATCTCTTCCAGACGGCCCGAGAGCTCGCGGAGCGCTTCCGCCCAGCGGGAGGTCGAATCCGCCATGATTGCAACATCGTAACCCATGTCACGGTAGTACTCGGCAAGTGTGACGCCGGTGTAAATGGATACCTCCCGGGCCGCGACGGGCATGTTGGAGGTATTGGCAATGAGGATCGTCCGTTCCATGAGGGACTTGCCGGTTCTCGGATCCTGGATCTTGGGGAACTCCGTGAGAACATCGGTCATCTCGTTCCCGCGTTCGCCGCAGCCGATGTACACGATAATGTCGGCGTCGCACCACTTGGCCAGTGCGTGCTGCGTCATTGTTTTTCCGGTCCCGAACCCGCCGGGGATTGCGGCTGTCCCGCCGCGCGAGATGGGAAAAAACACGTCGATGACGCGCTGCCCGGTGACCAGTGGCTCGTCCATCCCCATTTTCTCGATGTAGGGGCGCGGTTTTCGCACGGGCCAGTACTGGGACATCGTCATTTCCCGACCGCCTGAGAACTTCGCGATCACGTCGGAGAGCGTGTACTCTCCCTCCGGTGCGACCCATTCGACTTTGGACTCCTTCATCTCGGGGGAGGCCACAATCTTGTGCAGAATTGTGGCTGATTCCTTTACTTCCCCCAGGATAAGGCCGGGACCCGCCGCGTCGCCGCGCGCGCAGCGCGGCACAAAGCGCCACTTCTTCTCCATGGACAGAGGCGCGATCTTGATCCCGGGGGTGATGAATCCTCCGGAGGTCTTCTTGATTTCCTCGAGGGGACGCTGGATTCCGTCGTAGATCTGGCCGAGAAGCCCGGGCCCCAGGTGGACCGAGAGCGGCCTTTCCAGGGAATACGCGCTTTCCCCCACGCGCATTCCTGTGTTGTCTTCGTAGATCTGGATTGTGGCCTTGTCCCCTTCCAGGCGGATGATCTCTCCGATCAGCCGCTTCTCCCCGATCTCCACCACGTCATACAGCCCGCTGCCGCCCAGGCCTGTCGCCTTGAGGATGGGGCCATTGATCTGGATTACCCTGCCTTCGATCATCTCTGCACGTCTTTTCCAAACAGCGCGATCATAAGCTCCTCGCGGTACTCCTCGAGGAGGAGGCCCGTCAATTCATTCAACGTCCCCCGGTAGCGTCTGCTGCCGTCAACCGTCTCCAGTATGATCCCCTTTCCCGCAGATGCGGCCGCTTCTTCGGGAAGCTGCCTGACATCCTCCACGACTGCACCCGGGATGCTTTCCTGAACGATCCGCCGCGCCGCGTCTGCATTCATCCCCGCAAAGAAGACCGCGACCCGCGTCCCCTTAAACGAGTCCCCCGCGCGCCTGATCATCTGTCCGACGATTCGGTCCAGCTCGAGGCTCGAGAGTCCTTCAAAAAGGTCCCGGAGCGCACCCGAGACAGCCTCCTGGATGAATACGAGCCTCGTGCGCAAGTATTCCAGGGGGAGCGAGGATGCCAGCTCCTGGCGGAGAGCGGCGAGCCGGGCGTCGCGGGCGGCATCGAGCCGGTCAGTCTCCTCATGCAGGGTGCGCTGCCACTCGACCTTGAGCGCGCTGCATTCTTTGTCCGCTGCCTCCAGCAGACGCCGCGCCTTGTTCCTCGTATCCTCGAGGATCTGGGATTCCATTGCGTCGCTGGTTCTAAGGATTTCCATTACGTTCCCTTCGATGTCCCGTCGGCCTATACGTGGAGCCCGACGGCTTCGCGGATTGAGTCGATCAGGCTCGCCCGACCGTCCATGTGTCCCGTAATGCCCGGGATTTCCACCAGGAGCGGGTAGGTACCGCTCATTTGCCAGTCCATTACCTCGCGGGGAATCATCGCCGATACCTGCTCAGAGATGATCAGCACCATGACTTCAGGCGACGTCGTGGCGGCTTGAAACGCCTTGCGGGCCTCATCGACCGTTTCCACGACCGTTCCTGGGACGCCGACAAAGCGGAAGCCGATAACGAGCTCTTCCCCGCCTATGATGTAGAACGCCACGCGACGGATTCCCCGCTAGGCGGAAAGGATCATCAGCGCGACAATGAACCCCCAGAGGCATATACCTTCCGCCAAACCGACGAAAGGCAGCGCCTTTCCCGAGAGATCCGGGTTCTCGCTCATAGCCGCCATCGCCGCGGCGCCGATCTGTCCTACCGCAATGCCGCCCCCGAGAGTGGCCAGTCCGACGGCAACGGCGGCGGCGATGTATTTTATCACCGGCGCAGGCGCCGCAGCCGGAGCGGCCGCAGCCTGCGCAAACGCCACCGGCGCGGCACACGCAACCATCAGCGCCAAGGAAACAAGGACTCGTTTCTTCACCTCAAACCTCCCGATGTGCGCAAAATAAAAGGCGTGAACTCCTCCCCCGATTCGTCGAAGAACTTGGAGAAGAACTCGTAGTATTGAAGCCTGACGATCTGGATTGTCACGATGAGGCCTTCGAGAACGATGATGATCGAGTTCCCGATCAGAACGACAAGTACCTGAAAAATGATTCCCCCCGGCGCGCCGCCCACCATGTCCGCCAGCAGGAACACAATGGCGCTGAGCACCGTGTGCGCGAGCCCGAACGCGGCAACGCGGAGGAAGGACACCGAGTTTGAAACGTAGTATATCGTCGATTCGAGAATCTCGACGATGCCCTCCATGATGAAACTGAAAAGTCCATCCTTCAAGACCGGCCGATGCCTCTCCGCCAGGTGGACAAGAGGCTCGCGGAAGAACAATGCGATGAGCGGAATTGCGAGGGGGACCGCGTCGACACCCGAGGCGTGCCCGCCGAGAAGGATCCGCACCGCCACGAAGAGCACGTACCAGAAAAAAAGCGCCCCGGCCAGTCCGGTCTTGGACAGGAAGGCCTTTTCCCAGTTGCGACGCGCCACATTGTTGACTATGTTGATGGCGAGACCAACCGAATTGATCACCGCGCCAATGCCGACGGTGACACCGAAAAACAGGATGATCTTCTGGAAACCCGCGAGAGAGATAATATGGTCCAACGGCCGTCCGATGAGCAGCCGCGTCACCAGCCGCGTTGTCGGTACAAGCACATTCTCATTTGCGAAAAACGATCCGTACAGGAAGCCGGCCGCCATTGAGGCAATGCCCGCCAGAATGAAGATGGTGCCGAAATTCTTCCTGCGGTAGGCCTCGAACGACTTCACCCTTGCCGAATTGATGAGTACGCCGAGCGCGAAACCGACAAATCCCTGCCCGACATCACCGAACATGATGCCGAAGAGCAGGACGAACATGACGGCGACAAACGGCGTTGGATCGATTGTGCCGTAAGGCGGTATGCTGTAAGAGAAGACCATCCGCTCGAATGCGCGAACGATTCTGCGGTGAGGAGTGGATACGGGGACCCGGGTCTTCCCGGCTTTCACGTCGGAAAGCTCTTCGGGATCGTACGTCTGAAGGGCGATCCTGCCCGCCGTGAGCGCTTCGATGCCCGCAATGACTTCCCTGAACCGGCCTCGTGGGATCCACCCGCTCACCTTCTGCACGCTGCCCGTGGATGCAAAGCCCTGCTTCACGGCATCAATCGAAACATCGATCGCAAGATTGGCGAGAAGAAACTGGATTTCCTCCGACCGCGCTTCGCGCGCGCGCAGCTTCTTTTCCTGCAGCTCCCGCAGCGATTTGTCCACGGAGGCCAGGTCGGCGCGCACCGCCGCAAGCATATCGGACGGGATTCCTTTCACGCCCTCGGGGAACCTCTTCTCCTGGAAGCCGAGCTTCTTCAGCTCCGAGTCCAGGGCCCAGCGGTATTTTTTCGGGCCAATGGCGAGAAACTGACCAGGAAGATTCAGTTTCAGCACAATTGCCCTTTTTTGGAGCCGGCGACCGAGAATCTCGAGCTTCTCCGGCTCCACGACGCCCATGCGGTAGGTACAGTGGGCGAGTTGATCGATAGCGGCGAAAGACACCTGCAAATCCGAGAATGCGGAGAGCTCATCATGGGTCCGATTCAGGCTCAACCGTCGTTCCAGCAGCTGGCGTTCCTCCTCTACGAGCCCTTTCAAATCATCCAGGAGCATCGACGCGCGCGCGTGCAGCAATGGGCGCTCGGGCGCCGCGATTTGAATAGTCTCTTCACTCCCCTCAGGCACTTCGAGGAAGTGCGCGAGGGATTCGACCTTGACCTGGAGCTCGGCGATTTCGCGCTCTTCCCGGGACAGCTCCCGCTGCTCTCCCGGTTCGGAGATGAGCTGCACGCAACCGGCGTTTCCCAGGTACCTCAAGACCGTGTCGACGTCGCTCTTCATGATGAGGAGCTCCATCTTCTTCATTCTTTCCGTGAACAGCATTACCGTGTCCCGACGAGGGCGAGCAATTCCTGCTCGGGAATCGAAAGCCAGATGGCCTCCACGGCGGTTTTCAGAAGGCTCGTCTCGTATTCCTTCAATTTGAAGTAGGCAAAAAGCGGAGTAAGGGTGAACGGATTCTGATGAAAAAGCTGATGCGCCCTTGTATACATCCGCAGGTCGGCGTGCCGCGCCGCGCGAATAGGATCCGGCGCCTGAAACGATTCGCTGAACTGGTCCTCGATAAGCCAGGCGAAACGCCATTTACGCCATTCCTCGATCGAATCAGGCTGGATCTCGAAAGCCCGGCTCACCGCCCTGCGCGGAGAGTCCACCAGGCCGGGGATCATGAGAGGGCGCGCATTCTCCCATGTGAAGCCGAAAAAGAACCGCAACCGGAGAGCCCAAATAACATTGGCCAGCGTAATCTCGAGCCGTACAAGGCGCAGGATACCCGTGCGGTCCGCCGCGGGAAGCCCCCGCGCGAGCGCAAGCAGTCGGGAGTAGTATTCCGTGTCGAGCATGTTTTCGACAAACACCAGCGGTTCAGTTCGCACGTGGGGCAGGACCCAGGCGTAGGGGCTGGCCTTGATGGACTTTTCGGCGTCTCCCGTGGGGTCGGGTTGGATTCCCGCAAACGGCCCGAGGTCCCAGATTCGGACGGATTCCGTCTTTCCATGCGCCATTCCACGGATCAGCGTCTTCACGCTCTGGTATTCGAGCTTGCGGAGCAGGTGTACGAGGATTTCAACCGGTTCTCCCAGGGTCTCCAGGACGTACGTCATCGATTGGATGCTGGCCGTGACAATGCGCGCTTCCAGCTCGAGTGTAAGCGCGTGCGGCGGAGCCTCCTTGCGCTCTCCCGGAAAAAGAAGGTCATACAGCTCAGTGACTTTTTTCACCCTCAACAGGTCGCGGTAATTCCTTCCTAAAAATGACCGGGCGAGAATGCCATAGAGCTTCGCGAGTATGAAAGCGTAATGGGACGTGCGGATCACGCGCCGCCTTTTTCGATAAAGGCGAGCGCCGCGCGGGAGAATGCCTCGCGGTCCGCCGGCATGCCGGCGAGCTTCTCCTTGTACGCCAGGATCAACCGCTGCCGTTCAGCCGCGATGCGCTGCCTCTCCGCGGCCACCGCGGCATCCCCTTCCAGGGTTTTTTCCTTCAGAAGCTCCGCATGTTTTTTCTGCGCCTCCGCGCGCGCATCGGCCCTGCGGCGATTTGCCTCCGCCTCCGCTTCCGTAAGGAGGCGAGCCGCGTTCTTTTCCACACCGAGGAGTTTTTCAAGCATGTCGGACATGATAGCACCCGTTCTTTCTAAGCGCGCGCGGGGCGTCAGACCCCCTGCGAGTCCAGAACTTCCTCGTACGTGCGGATGATCCTGCTCACTTTCTCAGGATCGACGGCCGCAAGGGCGTCCTTGTAGAAATCCGGATTCTCGACAAGCAGCGCGATCTTCTTCAATACAGCGAGATGGGTTCCCGCGTCCTCTTCGGAGCTCACCAGCAGGAAGAGCATGTGCACCGGTTCGCCATCCAGTGATTCGTAATCTATACCCTTGTCGGAGATCCCCAGGACGCCGATCACCCCTCTTGTGAAATTGGTCTTTGCATGGGGGATGGCGATCCCCTTCTTGATGCCGGTTGACATCTTCTCTTCACGCCGCATGATAGCGGCGAGTATTTCATCACGGCAGTCCAGTCCGTATTGTGCGACGAGGAGATCCACAAGCTCCTCGAAAACTTCCGACTTGTCTTCCGCCTCGAGGCGGCACTTGATCCTGGCGGGGATAAAAAGCTCTTGGAGCAGAAGCGCCACCCTATTGACCTCCCTGTCCGGCCGGCAGCGTCTTCGTCCCGGCGCCGGGCGCGCCGCTGACGGGACCCGTGTTCGAAGTTCCGGCAGGTGTGGAAGCTCCACCAGGACCGGAAGGTGAAATGCCGCCAGGAGCGGCCGGTGTAATGCCGCCAGGACCGGCCGGCGCAGTGGCGCCAGGAGCGTTAGGCGTTGTCTGCACCCACCAGCTTTGCTGCTCCGTGGTTCCAAGGGCCTGCTGCCGCGCTCTGCCGATCACGTTCCCCGGCGAGGTTGTCCTGTTTATCCACGCAACTCCAAAGCAGCACACCAGGAAAATGGTGGCGAGCACCGCTGTGAACCGGGTCAGCACGTTTCCCGAGCGTGACCCGAATGCGGTGTTGCTGCCGCCTCCGAAAATGCCGCCGATGCCCTCACCCTGCTCGTCCTGGACGAGCACGACGAGCACCAGGAGAATGGCGCTGATGACGAGGATGACGAGGAGAACTATGCTGATAAGACCCATTCAAAGAACCCCCTTACCGATCGTACTGCACTATGGGCAGGAACGTCTCAACCTTCAGGGAAGCACCGCCGACAAGAGCGCCGTCGATATTCTCCATTTTCATGAGCTCCCTGATATTGTCAGGCTTGACGGACCCGCCGTACTGGATCGTCATGCCCTGCGCCGCCTCGGCGCCATAGATGCCTGTCATGACACGGCGGATGCATCTGTGCACTGCGTCCGCGTCCTGGGGAGTGGCATTCTGTCCCGTCCCGATTGCCCATACCGGCTCGTAGGCAATCGTGACCCGGCCAAGATCCCGCGCAGCCACGGAAGAAAGACCCAGACGGATCTGGGCTTCCACCACTTTCTCCGTCACGCCCTTCTGCCTCTCCTCGAGCGTCTCCCCGACGCAGAGAATGACCTCAAAGCCCTCGGAAAGCGACCGTATGACCTTGCGGTTCACAAGCTCATCCGTTTCCCCATAGACATGCCGGCGCTCGGAATGTCCCAGAATGACCACGGCAACACCCGCATCGCGAAGCATGCGGAGGGAGATTTCCCCCGTGTGTGCGCCTTCCAGCTCGGCGCACGCGTTCTGCGCCCCCAGGAGTATGCGCGATCCCCGCAGGGATTCCCTGACAGCATGCAACGCGGTGAACGGAGGAGCGATCATCACTTTCTTGCCCGTTTCCCCCGCGAGCGCGGTCGAGAGCGCCCCGGCCAGCGCGGTTGCCTCGCTCACCGTTTTGTACATTTTCCAGTTTCCGGCGATGAAGGGTTGTCTCATGTGCGTGCGGCTACTTGTCCTGGAGCGCGACCACGCCGGGGAGCTGTTTGCCTTCCAGAAGCTCGAGGGAAGCGCCCCCGCCCGTGGAGACATGTGTGATCCTGTCCGCAAGACCGAACTGGTTGACCGCGGCCACTGAGTCTCCGCCTCCCACTACCGTGGTGCCCTTGCAGTCGGCGACGGCTTTTGCGATCTCGAGGGTCCCCTTGCTGAATTCGGGAAACTCGAACACGCCGACCGGCCCGTTCCAGAGCACGGTCTTCGCTTTCAGAATCCGTTCTCTGAAAAGCGCTGCCGATTTCGGGCCGATATCCATGGCGACCTTTCCTTCGGGAATATCCACGCCGTCCACCAGCTCGGCTTTTGCGGATTCCGAGAACTCCGAGCCTGCCTTGTGATCCACGGGAAGAAGCACTTCGGCCCCGGAGCCCTTTGCCTTATCGAGAAAGCTCTTCGCCGTTGCCAGCAGGTCCTCCTCAACGAGCGACTTGCCTGTCGAATGCCCCTGGACCTTGAGAAAAGTGTATGACATGCCGCCCCCGATAATCATCGTGGTGACACGGGGAAGCAAGGCCTCGAGAACCGCGATTTTTGTGGAAACCTTTGCCCCGCCAATGATCGCAACAAACGGTTTCGCGGGATTCTCGAAGACTCCGCCGAGGAACTTGATCTCCTTCTCCATAAGAAAGCCCGCCACGCCGGGCAGGATTTTTGCGACCCCCTCCGTGGAGGCATGCGCCCTGTGGGCCGTGCCGAAAGCGTCGTTGACGTAAACGTCTCCCAGGCTCGCGAGCTTGCGCGCGAAATCCGGGTCGTTTTTCTCTTCCTCCGGATGGAAGCGCACGTTCTCCAGAAGAACGACGTCGCCGGGCTTCATTCCCCGCACCACTGCTTCCGTCTCCGCCCCGATGCAGTCGGGAGCGAGCGTGACCTTTTTCCCAATCAGCTCGGAAAGTCGTTCGGCAACGGGAGCGAGGCTGTTTTCCTTGTCCGGCTTTTTCGGCCGCCCCAGGTGGCTCATGATGACGAGGGAAGCCCCTTTCTGGTCGAGAATATAGTTCAGCGTGGGAAGCGCAGCGGTGATCCGGGTGTCATCCGTAATCCTGCCCTCTTTGAGGGGAACATTGAAGTCCACTCTTACAAGCACCCGTTTCTTCCTTAGATCAACGTCGCGAACGGTCTTCTTGGCCATACGCATGCTCCTTGCACTGGCAACTGCATTTCAGCGCGGGGATGGGTTGAGTTCCGAAAAAATATACGTGAAAGCCCCTGGAGTGTCAACGGCAGCGGCGTGCAGGCTCGAAGCAGATGCCGCCGACACGGCTCCCGGTCGGCCGCGGCTCTATCCCCTGATTCTGAAAAGCCGCGTGAGGATGTTGCCTGCCCTTTGCGTCGCACCCACATCGGGCTTCGCCGTTTTCTGGACGGGAAAGACGACCTGGTCGCCGACATTCACGTAGTCGAAGTACCCTCGCCCGGTGACCGTGCCCTCCGACACTCCTTCGTCGGGCCCGGTCACCGCGAAATCCCCCACCACGTCCTTTTCGTTGTAGAAAAGCCCGGGAGCATCCGGCTGCAATCGTACGCCCCCCTGCCGCACGATCACCATCTTGTCGTCCTTCTTGAGGCCCTGGAAGGTCCCGAGGTCGATCAGGCCCTGACCGAACTTGCGCACCAGAAGCGTTCCGCGGACCGGCAAAAGGGCGGCAATCTGCCCGCTCAGTCTCATGAGCGAATCCCGCACCCGGTCATTTCCCGTCCGAAACGCGGCAAAGCTACCGATCCGGGCGCCCGTGCGCGAAAGGTAGATGTCGGCCGTGGCGGAAAAGCTCCGCTCCGCCTCGTCCACCGCGAGCAATACGAAGTAGTCCGTCTCGGCGCTCCGGGAAGCGCGGAATGCATCGTCGAATCCGTTGACTCCCGGCTGCACGGTCGGCACCACGATTGCGTCGTCGCGAGCCAGCAGCGTCGCGAAATAGCGCGCGATGTCGTCGCTCGCCAGCGGATGAGTCAGCCGGTTCGCGGTGGCGAGGGTATACACGGGGATGCTGTAGCGGGTCCGCTCCAGGTTGTGCTGGTCGTACCCCCACACGCGGGAGATGCTGTCGGCGAGATGGCTCGTCAGCCCCTCGATCTCGTCCTGCACGAATGTGTCCTTCACGCCCAGCTTGGCAAGAACCTGGAGCTCGCTGAGGTACTTGTCCGGAAAGCCGAGGCTTCTGTAAGTGCGCGCGTACGCGATCCGGCCGTCCCGCGAGGTCGCGTCAAGGATGAGCGCCCTTCGGTATTCGGCCAGCGCCTTTTCCAGAAAGCTCTTGTCCTCCAGCAATCCGCCTTGTGCCAGGTGAAAAGCGGCCATTTTCTTTCGTGCTGCATCGTCCATGGGCAGCGACTCAACCGCTGTTGCTTCCTGTGCGATCCGTGCGACCTCGTCATCCGGCCGGGCCTGCAGAGCGGTGGAAAGACTGGAGATTGCCAATGCCGCATCTCCCGATTTCCTGTACGCCAGGGCAAGCGAATACCATGCAAGAGGATCCTTCCGGTGGGACGCCACGATTTCTTTCAACGTTGAAATCGCGTCGGGGTATCTCCCCGTCTGCAGGTAGATGCCGCCCAAAAGGGTCTTTGCCGAGTTCATGTCAGGTTTCAGCGACAATGCGATCTTCGCGCGTTTCTCCGCCACGCTGAAATCTCCGCGTGAGGCGGCCCAGGACGCGGCAGCGAGCTGGACGCGCGGGTCCGAGGAGTGGCTCTTGAGGGCAAGCTCATAGTAGCGTGCCGCCCCGCCCGCGTCCCCCGCCTCGTCGGAGAGCATAGCCAGGGAAAGAAGCGCCTTCGTGCTCTCCGGGGCAAGCTGCAAAGTCTGGCCGTACATGGCAAGCGCGTTCGTCGTCTTTCCCTCAGCGATTTCCGCCTCGGCCAGCCCGAGTCGCGCTTCCACATTGTTTGGCTGCCGGGCAAGCACGCCGGTAAAGAGCGCGCGGGCGCGAGCTGTGTCCCCCTGCCCGATACGAATTCTTCCTTCCAGGACGGCCAGGTCGGGGTTGTTCTTGTCGTACACCCGCGCCCGGGACACGAAATTGAATGCCTCATCGTATTCCTCCATGAGAAGGAAGGATTGGGCGAGCCCGACCATCGGCTCCAGGTAGGCGGGGTTGAGCGAAAGTGCGTCCTTGTAGCGCTCAATGGCGAGCTCGTAGTCCTCGCTTCCCTGCGCGGCGGCGCCGGCCAGATACGCGCCGCGCGCGTCCGCGGCGAAGAGCTGCCCGCTGCCCGCTGCAGAAAAAAGAATGACGCACAGGAAGATCGTTTTGGCGGACGCTTTTTCCACGTTTCTCACTCCCTGATGATGCGCTCTGCCTGCAGGCGCTCCAAGAGCTGCTCCTGGAGGGCGAGCATCTTCCGACCCTTCCCCCGGCCGTGGTCCATTCCTGACAGATGGAGGACCCCGTGGACGACGAGCCGTTTCAATTCCTCTTCCTCGGACACGCCGAACGCGACGGCATTCCTGCGCAGCGTGTCCAGTGAGATGGCGATGTCCCCCACGACGGCCCCGCCGGTCCCTTCCTCATCGCCCGGGAATGACAGCACGTCAGTGGGACGCTGCATGCCGCGATAGCGCCCGTTCAATGTCGTGATTCTTTCGTCGTCGCAGAGCAGAAAGGATATCTCCCATTGGGCGAAACCGGCGGAGGTGAGCGCCGTGGCGCAGAAGCGCGAAAGACTTTTCCGCCAACGCGGAGCAGGTATACCGTCGACGGCGATCTCGATCGAGCGCTTCGGCGCCTTCATTGTCGTGCCTTGCGCGATTTTCCCCCGGCTCCGTCCCCTGAAGCCTTGCGGGCCGTGCCCGCGGCCTGCAGTCGCGCAAGCCGGGGATACTCTATCCGGGTGTGGAAATACCCTTCCAGTATCTGCACAAAGCTCTTGCGGATAAGCTCGAGGTCGCGAAGGGTAAGAAGGGAATCGCCAAGCTCACCCGAGGTGAACTTCGCCATGATCATGTCCTGGACAAAAGCCTCCAGCCGCGCTTCTGTGGGCCGTTTCAGTGTGCGTGACGCCGCCTCCACCGTATCGGCGAGCATGAGAACGGCGGCTTCCTTTGTCTTCGGTCGTACGCCTGTATAGGAATAGTCGTCCCGCGAGACTCTCGGGTTCTTTCCCTCCTTGACGGCGCGGTCGTAGAAATAGGTGATGAGACCACGGCCGTGGTGCTGGGCGATGATGTCGATGATGGCCTGCGGGAGGTTCAGCTCCTGCGCCTTCTCGATGCCGATGCGGACATGGCTCTTGATGACGGCCACAGAAAGACTGGGCTTCAGCTCGTCGTGCCGGTTGAACGCCTTCTGGTTTTCCACGAAGTAGTCCGCCTGGTCCACTTTGCCGATGTCGTGATAGTACGCGCTCACACGGGCAAGAAGAGCGTTTGCGCCGATCGCCTCGCACGCCGTTTCCGCAAGGTTGGCGACACTGATGGAATGCGTATACGTGCCGGGAGCCTGGGAGAGCATGCGCTTGAACGTGGGGGAGTTCAGGTCGGAAAGCTCCATGAGCTTGAACCTGGTCGGCGCGTTCAGGAGGAGCTCGAGAATCGGAAGGAACCCGAGGGTGAGGATTCCACAGAGGAACCCATTCGCGACACCCCACCCGAGAAGCGACAGGAACATGCGCGATTCGTAGTTCGCAAGGATCCCTTCGACGGACAGGATGAGAAGGTCCGCCAGCGACAGGAGAACGCCCGCCCTGACCAGGTCGATCCTTCTCTCCGCGTTCAAGACGACCGCCGTTGCCGCGATGCCGCTGAGAAGGGCGAAGAGGAATCCCTGTACGCTCATTCCGGTCAGAAGAAGAAGCGCAAGGGAAACCACCAGGGAGAAGAACACGCCCACGGGCGTGGAAACAAGGATCGCGACGAGCATGGCCATGGCGCTGGTGGGGATGACGACCGAAACCGGCACCCAGTCCGGCAGGGTCGCGAGGCGCACGACAAGCGCGCTGACGGCAAGATGACCCAGTCCCATTCCGAGAAGGAGCAGCACGTGGCTGCGCCGGAGAGGGACACCGGCGCCCTTTATGGACAGCAGGTAGAGGGCGACCGCGAACGTGATGAGGAGGAAGAGAACGCTGCCGATGAGCTCGTTGATGTCGATTGCCCGGGTGTACTCCCCCAGCGCGCGGATTTTCTGCGCTGTGGATTCAGTGACGACATCCCCGGCGCGCACGAGAACCTCCCCGCGCGCCAGCTTTTCCGCCACCGGCTCCACTTCCGCCCGTGCCCTGCTTTTGCGAAGAAGGCTGCTTTCCTGGTCGTAGAACGTGTTGTTCACTGCGAACGCGCGTACGAGCGCCAGCACGACCCGCCTTTCTGCGTCACTGTACGAACGCTGCAGCGCACGTGTCTCAGTCTGGGCGGCGAGGTTATCCAGTGTCGTCACCTGGTCCAGCGGGATTTCCTCCGATTGCACCCGCCCATCCAGTATCCGTCTCACCTCGATCGCCCCGGCGCTGACCGATTCGTCCCTGTGCGCGATGATGTCGACGATTCCATGAGAGAGGGCCGTCTGCAGAAGGTCGCGCGCGTCTTCAAAGGCCTGGGCGATGTCGCGGTAGGCGAGGAGGAGCTTGATATCGGCCCGGGATGTCTGCGCCGGGAAATCCTCGAGCATGGCCAGGAGTATCTTCTCGTCAGAGCTTCCCTGTTTCACCCGCTGCAGGAAGGACTGGCTGAAGCGGTCAAAATCGTCGAGCGCACCGGAGGTCACGACCGCGTTGAGGCTGAACACGGGAGGCACCAGCTTCTCCCGCGCATCCCTCCGTGCCTGGGTCCCTTTCTCGTCCACGTAGCTGAAATCTCTTTCGACCACGTAGTCCTTCTGCGCCACCGCGCCCGTCTCCCACGTGGCGGTTCTGCCGCGAAGCGCGATGCTGGGGAGCAGGGTCGTCACGAGCACGATGGCTATCGCCGCCAGGAAGGCTGCGGCAACGGCCAGGAGCGTCCAGCGTTCCAGGCGCGCGCGCCGCACGGACCCTGCCGCACGCGTGAAGATCGAGAATCGGCTATTCCTCATGGGCAGTTTCGTAGGCGTGTACGATTTTCCGAACCAACGCGTTCCGCACCACGTCCCGCTCCTCGAAAAAGGTGAATCGGATTTCCCCTATCGGCGCGAGGATCGGGATCACCGTGAGGAGCCCCGAATCGGATTTGCGCGGAAGGTCGATCTGCGTGATGTCTCCGGTGATCACCGTGCGCGCGTTCTCCCCGATGCGGGTGAGGAACATCTTCATCTGCTCCCGGGTTGTGTTCTGCGCTTCGTCCAGGATGATGAATGCGTTGGAAAGGGTGCGTCCCCGCATGTACGCGAGGGGCGCGATTTCGATCACCCCGTTTTCTTCCAGCCGGCGAAACACCTCCATGGGAATGAGGGATTCGATTGCGTCGTACAGCGGGCGCAGGTAGGGGTGTATCTTCTGCGTCAGGTCGCCGGGCAGATAGCCCAGGCTCTCTCCCGCCTCCACCACCGGCCGCGTGATGATGAGCTTGCGGCGCGTCTGGCTGAGGACCTGCTTCAGGGCCTGCGCAACGGCGAGGTAGGTCTTGCCCGTCCCTGCGGGGCCGACGCCGAAAACGATCTCGTGCCGGTTGATCGACTCGACATAGAGCGCCTGGTTATACGTGCGGGGATATACCTTGCGCAGCCCATTGGGAATGACGACGAGGTTTCTTTTGAGGACCTCCACCTTTTCGTCCTCGCCGCTGGCAAGGGAACTGTGAATGGATCGGATAAGATCAGGACCCGGAAGCTGGCCGAGCCGGATATGGTCCTGAAGCTGCTGCAACAGCATCGTGAAGGTCCTTTGCAGGGTATCGTCCAATGTGTCCAACAGGATTTCGTTCCCGCGGGAGAAAACCCGAACGCCCAGGAGTTCCTCGATCACCTTGAGGTTGCTGTCGTTCGCCCCGCAAATCTCGGGCAGGATGGTTTCGTCGCTTACGACGACTGTCAGTGGATTCTCCATTCAGCTCCTTCGTCTCATCGTAGTCGAAAAGTCGGAAGATCGTCAATGCGGCCACAAATGTCACGGTATACCGTGACCGCGGTACGCCGTGGCATTCGCGCCGGTCACTTCAGGACCCCCGCAGGAAGGCGCCGGTGTTGTCGCCATGTATGTTGCTCTTGATCTCCGGCACGGCGTTCCACTGAACCTGGATGGCAAAAATCGGCGACCAGGTGTACTGCGTGGTCTGCTTGGCGGTATTCGGGTCGGTCGTGGTGATGAGCTGCGGCGATCCCTGGTACTGGAACGTGAGGTCCCAGTCGCCGAAATGCTGTACCACCTTCGCGGTGATCGTCCGGATCTTGAAGGACGAATTGATCCTGGCCGTCGGGTTGAAAAAGTTGAACGAGTTGATCAGGTCGGTGATAGGATTGATCGACGTCTGCCCGAGCGAGCGTGCCATCGAGGGGAAGTACAGATACGTCCTGCTGTTGTCCGAAAGAGACGAAAATGAGAGATCCAGGAACTTGTAGATCGACACATTGAAAGCGAGAGTGAAATCAAAGAGGTTGTCCGTGTATTTCTGCAGGTTCATGTACCAATGCGTCTTCACGGAAAGATCAGCCTTGATCCTGTCTTTCCAGTACCACACCGGGTCGCCCCCGGACTCGTAGCCGAGACGGACAGTGGAGGGAACGAGCTCATTCTGTATCCGCTCGGCCACAAAAGCGCTGGAAAAACCGCCCAGCCCCAGTTGTGATGTCGATCGGGACAACGCGGAAGAGCTGACATCAAATTGCAGCTCTTCGGTGGCGTTCAGCGGTTTTCCGAAGTCAAGCGTCCCGCTCACGACAAGAGGCTGGTACTGCCGCGCTCCCGATATTTCCGCAAATCCTCCCTGGACCTTGCCTTTCGCAGGCCCCGCGGCGAGCAGGAGCAGGCCGGTGTACGTGGGCGTCAGGGGAGCAAGCTGCGCGGTAAGCGCCAGACTGTCGGAGGTGAAGGGAGTGTTGAACACCAGCGATGACTGGATACTGTGCTCGGAAACGTTGTCCGGCGTCCAGGTAAAACCGGTGGATCCAAAAGCCGGATTGAGAGGATCGGTGCCGATATAGCTGTACTGGTAAAGGCGCAGGCCCAGCCTGTACTGAAGGTTCGATGCTGAAAGCTCCGCAATCGCCGGAAGCGGCCGAAGCGTCCCCTGCAGGGCGGAGCGGATTGTAATGCGATCCTGCTGCAAGTCGCTGGTGAGCAGGCTCTGCCAGTCAGGCAGCGCAGCGTACGACGGTTTCGGGTCGAACCTGCTGCGCCAGAGCCCATCGGCTCCAAGACTCGCGCTGAGATCGAAAAGCTTGTCCCAGAGGGAGGCGGCCGCGGCAATCGTGCTCGTGCCGCCGGTTTCAAATGTGTGATAGAGGAGACTGTAGTCGACGTCCTCCCTGCGATTCCAGATTCCCTGCCGGGCATCAAACGTGTGCTCGAGCGTTGCGCGTGGCTGCACCTGATAGGACACGGTCAGTGATGAATCCGGCTCCCCTGAGCCCACCGGCACATCCTTCTGCGCCTCCGGGGCTCGAAAGGGAATCCGGGGCGGTGTTTCACTGCTCTTCGTCGACGCCGGGGTCGAGGTCGTGGGCGTACGAAGGCCTTTGCCCGGTTCCGTCGGCGCTGCTGTTGACCGAACGCCACCTGCCTCTCCCGGAAGCGGCGCCGTCTGCGGAGGAGGCAAAGGCTTCGCCGCGGTGCTGATGCTGAGAATGTCGCCCGAAATGGAAAGTGAGACGTTGGGCAGGGTAAGGCTTGCCGGCAGATAAAAGGTCCGGGCAGGGTCGGCCGACAGGGGGTACGTATCGTATGGCGCGGGCGCATCCCGGCTCTGCCACGTAAACTTCATATCGAAGTTCGGCATGGTGAAGCTCTTCACGAACGGGAGACCGACCGCCTTCGTGAAATCAAGCCTGCTGGTAAAGTCCCATGAAAGATTCGCCTGCTGGGGGGTCACCGCCCCTGTTGCCGTGGGAGGCGTAAGGACAGTGGAGATAATGCCCGCCTCCGAGCGTGTGTAGAAATCACTGGTGAAAGAAGGATCGGAAAAATACTGGAAATCAGCACTTACCGCATAGATATCTCCTGTGGATTTGAATGTCCCTTCCAGGCCGAACCGCAGCGGAATGGTGGCTCCAAAAACCGACGAGCTGTTCCAGAATTCCTGTCCCACCGAGTATGGACCGGACGCGAAAAAAGGCAGGTACGGAGTGTACAGGTTCGTGGTCGGGTCCAGGAAGATGCTGCGGCTCAGGCCAAGGCTGGTGCGGAAGGTCGCGAGAGGTGAGAAATCTCCATCGAGGCCCGCAAGGAATCCAAGCCGCGAGTATGCGTCCGCCATGAGCTTCAAGGTCTTCCCTTTATCAGGGATGGGAGTGCTGACCGGGACCTTTCTGAGGAAAAGCCCGTTGAGCTCGAGGTTGTAGCCGGCATCCCCCGATTCGTTGAGCTGAAGAAAACCGAAGGGAGTGTCCTGCTTGGCCTTGCGCCCCATGAGGTACGTGGTCGTCTGGAGGAATGAGCCTTCGCGATTCCTGTAGCCGATGTTCGGGTTGAAAAAGAAATCGTCCCCCGGCAGGAAAAAGCCGGGGAGATACATGATCGGCACCCGCCCGATCATCAGGACGGCGTTCTGTATCGCCCACTCCCCCGGCCCGAGGATCCAGACCTTGCTCGCATGAACCGAGTACAGTGGGTCGTCCGCATTTTCGCTGCTTGTGAAGCTGCCTTCGTCCAGTATCACTGTGTCGTTCTGCATTCGGGAAATCGTCTGGCCCTTGAACGTATAGGACACATCCTTTCCCCCCTTGGTGATCGTGCGCGTCGTGCGCCCGTCATAGAAAACCGCTTGAGAAGATTCCAGGTCGAATGCAAGCCTCGCCCCCGTGAACGTATCGGTCTTTCCGCCGCGCGTGAGTGTATAGGTCACGTTTCCCTCCGCGCTGACGGTTTTTTTCGTCTGGTTGTACGTGACGGTGGCCGCCTTTATCACCTGCAGGGTGGCGTTTGTTTCGTCGCGCACCTCGATCACTACATCACCGCGCAACAGGACATATTTCTCGTTCACGTCGGGGTCAGTGTAATACTCGGATTCCCGGGCGGAGCGGACGGTGACGGTGCGTTTGGCCGCGGCCTCGGCGGCCGGCAGGGACACCTTGAAGTGCTGCGCGAGCCGGGTCTGCAGATCGTTCCGCGAACCGGTGTCGGAGAGCCCGAGCTCCTGACACCAGGCGACCAGCTCATAGTAGCTGTCGGTGGCGATATCCTGGCCCAGCGTGGATGAGACCAGGCTCTCCGCGGTCGTCTGCGCGGATGGGGTGCCGGGCCCGGCGACGGGAGACTCTGCCGGTGCGGGAGGAGCGCTTTCCTGCGCGCCGACCAGGCAGGGGATGAATACCAGGATCAGCGCCAGAAAGAGCGCGGTCATTCTTTTTTCAGCGCTGGCTTCAGGTACTTGCCGGTCCATGAGCCCGCGGTCTTGGCAACCTGTTCGGGTGTGCCCTCCGCCACTACCCGGCCTCCCTTCTCTCCGCCCTCGGGACCCAGGTCGATCACCCAGTCTGCGCACTTGATGACATCGAGGTTGTGCTCGATAAGCGCCACCGTATTTCCGTTGTCCACCAGAAGCTGGAGGACTTCCATCAGCTTTTTCACGTCCGCGAAATGCAGACCCGTCGTGGGTTCGTCAAGCATGTAGAAAGTCCGTCCCGTGCCGCGTTTGGAGAGCTCCAGGGACAGCTTCACCCTCTGCGCTTCCCCGCCCGAGAGAGTGAGCGCGCTCTGCCCGAGGCGCACGTAACCGAGGCCCACATCGGCGAGCGTCGTGAGCTTCGGCGCCAGCGTGGGGATGTGCCGGAAAAACGGCAGCGCTTCCTCCACCGTCATCTCCAGGACTTCGTGTATGTTCCTCCCCTTGTACCGCACCTCGAGAGTTTCCCTGTTGTATCGCCGCCCCTTGCACACATCACAGGTGACATAAACGTCGGGAAGGAAGTGCATCTCGATCCGGATGGTTCCGGCGCCCTGACATTTTTCGCAGCGGCCTCCCTTGACATTGAATGAGAACCGGCCCGCCCGGTAGCCTTTTGCCTTCGCCTCCGGGAGCTGGGCAAAGAGGGTCCTGATCGGAGAAAAAAGACCGACGTACGTCGCGGGGTTGGATCGGGGCGTTCGACCAATCGGGCCCTGGTCGATGTTGATGACTTTGTCGATCGCCTCGACTCCGTCGACGGAGTCAAAACATCCCTCCGGGAGCCGGGTTGCACCCACCCTGTTCGACAGGATCGGGTAGAGGAGGTCGCTGAGCAGGGTCGACTTTCCCGAGCCTGAAACGCCCGTAATGGCGATGAAAGTTCCCAGGGGAAAACCAACCGTGATTTTCTTGAGATTGTGCTCCTGGGCGCCGCGAAGCACGATGCTCTTCCCATTTCCGGTCCTGCGCTCCTTTCGGCGCTCGATGACAAGGGTGCCGGAAAGATACTGGCCGGTCAGGGACCGTGGACTGGCGCATACTTCCTTCAGCGTCCCCGCCGCAACCACCTGGCCGCCGTGTACCCCCGCGCCGGGTCCCAGATCGACGATATAGTCCGCCGTGCGCAGGGTCTGCTCATCATGCTCCACCACGATGAGCGTATTGCCGATGTCGCGCAGGTGTTTCAACGTCTCGATCAGGAGCGTATTGTCCCGCTGGTGCAGCCCGATGGTCGGCTCATCAAGGATGTACAAGACGCCCACGAGCGAGGAGCCGATCTGCGTGGCAAGCCGGATTCTCTGGGCCTCGCCGCCGGAAAGCGTGCTGGCCCGGCGCTCCAGCGTGAGATAGGAAAGACCGACATTCCTGAGGAACGAGAGACGCGCCGCGATCTCCTTGAGTATCTGGCGCGCGATCTTCTGGGCCGTGGGTGAAAGGGGAAGCGCCTCGAAATACCCCAGCGCGTCCTCCACGGACAGGCAGGTGACGTCGTAAATGTTCTTCTCACCCACGGTGACCGCCAGCACCTCGGGCTTCAGCCGCCGTCCGCCGCACGCGTCACATTCCTTCTGGGACATGAAGCCTTCCATCCACTCCTTCACCTGTTCGGAGCTGGATTCGAGATAGCGTCGTTTCAGATCGTTCAAAACGCCCCGGAACGCAGACTGGAACTCCCACTTGCCCCTTCCGTCCTTGCTCTCGTAGCGGAAGCCGATCTTCTCCTTTGTGCCATGGAGAATGGCATCGAATACCTCCCGGGGCAGCTCCTCCAGAGGAGTGTCCAGCGTGAATTTGAAGTGCGTGGCCAGGGATTCGAACTGGCTCCTGTGCCAGTTCGCCTTGGGGTTGGAAGTGGCAATGCCGCCCTGGTTGAAGGAAAGGCTCGGGTCGGGAACAACGAGATGGGGATCGAATTCAAGCGTCACGCCCAGACCCGAGCACGCGGGGCAGGCTCCAAAAGGGTTGTTGAAGGAAAAGAGCCGCGGCTGGAGCTCGGGGACGCTGATCCCGCACGTCGGGCAGGCGCTCCGCTGGGAAAAAAGCACCTCGCGTTCTCCGTCCCTTTCCTTGAGAAGGGCGACCATCGTTCCGCCGGAGGTTTCCAATGCGCCCTCCACGGATTCAGAGAGCCGGCGGCGCACGCCCGTCGCAATGCTCAGGCGGTCAACGACGATCTCGATCGTATGCTTTTTCTTTCGGTCGAGATTGATGCTCTCGTCGAGGGACGTGATTTCCCCGTCGACTCGCACGCGTACGTATCCCATTCGCTTCGCGTCCTCGAGGATCTTCTGATGTTCCCCTTTCTTCGCGCCCACGACGGGAGCAAGGAGCACCACTTTTGTCCCCTCCGGGAGGACCAGGAGAGTGTCGACGATCTGGTCCACGGATTGCTCCTGAATTTCCCTCCCGCAGTTCGGGCAATGCGGAATGCCGACGCGCGCGAAGAGGAGACGCAGATAGTCGTAGACCTCCGTGACGGTTCCCACCGTTGAGCGAGGGTTGCGGTGCGTGGTCTTCTGCCCGATCGCAATGGCGGGGGAGAGGCCCCCGATGTAGTCGAGGTCCGGCTTGTCCAGCCGTCCGAGAAACTGGCGCGCATATGAGGAGAGCGATTCCACGTACCTGCGCTGCCCCTCGGCGAAAATAGTATCGAAGGCCAGCGAGGATTTCCCCGATCCGCTGAGACCGGAAACGACCACCAGAGAGTCCCGAGGCATCTCCAGATCGATGTTCTTGAGGTTGTGCTCCCGCGCACCCCGGATGACGATGCTCTTCATTTCTTTTTTTCGGTTTCCTCGGGGCGCTCTCCTCTACGCGCCGAAGGCCGCTCATCGTCATTCTCATCCTCCACGGGCCGGGGAGGAGGGCTTTGGATGCGCTTCTTTGCGGGAGCTCGTAATCTAAGCACGCGCGAGGGAATCCGCCTGCGGCTCTTTGTCGATGCCACGAAGAAGACGAAAGGCAGCAGGAACATGACGAAAAGGCAGGCCGCAATCACTTCCCAGGATGAGAATACGCTCAGGTAGAGCCCGGATTCCATCGGGCCATACTATCGTCCCCCATCGGAGATGATCAAGTGCGCCGAGTGCGTCGCAGATCAAGTGCGCCGAGTGCGTCGCAGATCTATTTCAGAGTGACGATCGTCTTTCCGAAGCCGCCCTCCTCTGGCGCTGAGAAGCGAAAGTCGGCCACGACGTTCAGGTTTCGAAGGTATGCATGGATGGCGGTTCTCAGGATCCCTTCGCCCTTCCCGTGAACGATGCTGAACTCCCGCAGGCCGTGTATGAGCGCGGCGTCGATCTGCTTCTCAACGAGCCGCATCGCTTCATCGAGGCGCATGCCGCGGACGTGAAGCTCCAGCACGGGAGGATCCATCGGCGACGCGGCGGTATAGCTTACGGTCACAAGGGGGGAAGCACCGGCATCTTCCGCGGGACGCATTTCCCCGGGCAGCAGGGACAGACGCAGAGTCTCGGTCTCCACCACCCATCGCTTGCCCTTGTCCCTGCGCACCACCTTCCCCCTGCGTCCGGTCCGGACAATGACCACGTCCAGCCCTTCCCGCGGCTCGAACGTCTGGGCCGGGAGAAGCGCCTCCCCCTCCTGCTCTATCCGGCTTTCCTCGCGCGCGATCCTCTCCTGTATGCCCGCCGCGAATCGGCCGAAATCAGCTCCTCCGGGAGCGCCGCCCTTTTCACGCAGCGCGTCCCATTCCCTGCGCGCCTCGCCAAGGAAATCCCGCAGCTCCTTCAGTCCGTGCCTGCGCAGCTCCAGCTCTTTCTGCCGCAGGGTGAGCGCTTTCAGGTCGGTTGTCCGCCATTTTTCCCGCAGATCGTGCGCAAGCGCCTCATGTTCCTCCTCCGCCTTGACCAGCTTGTGATGGCGCTCGGCAAGATTCGAAACAAGCCGTGAAATGTCCGTCCGCTCATCGTCGAGGTAGGAGGCGGCGCTCGACAGAACGCTCTCGGGCAATCCGCTCCTGCGGGCGATTTCAAGAGCATGACTCTCGCCGGGAACGCCCATGAGAATGCGATACGTCGGACCAAGGGTCTGCCTGTCGAAGCCCATGGATGCATTCTGCGCTCCGGGCCGGGTGGCCCCGTAGTTTTTCAGAATCCCGTGGTGGGTGCTGACCAGAACGAGGCAGCCCGCAGCCAGGAAGTGGTCCAGAAGTGCCATGGCCAGGGCCACTCCCTCCTGGGGATCCGTCCCCGCGCCCAGCTCATCCAGCAGAATCAGGGAACGCGGGGTTGCGCGGCGTACGATCTGGGAAAGGTTGCCGATATGCGCGGAGAATGTGGAGAGCGACTGCTCGATGGACTGCTCGTCCCCGATGTCCGCGAAGATCTCGTCGAAAAGAGGCAGGGCAGAGCCTTCCGCCGCGGGGATTTCCATCCCGAATTGATTCATGAGGGCAAGGAGCCCCACCATCTTGAGGCTTACTGTTTTTCCGCCGGTATTCGGGCCGGTGATGATGAGCACGCGATTCTCTGCTCCCGCGGATACCGATACGGGCACCACGCGCTGTCCCAGGAGAGGATGCCGTGCATCGCGCAGCTCGATGCAACCCGGGCTCCCCGCCGCGCCCTCGGACGTGTCCGCGCGCCGGCAGGAATGCTGCAACGCATAGCGGGCGCGGGCGAGGATCGTGTCAAGGAACGCCGCCCTTTCAACCATGAGGCTGAGCTCTCCCGCCCGCGCCGAAACCTCCGCGGTAAGCTCGCGGAGGATCCGCCTCACTTCCAGCCGGTAGAGGTTTTCCTCCTGCACGATGGCATTGTTCTTCTCCACCACTTCCAGAGGCTCGATGAAAAGGGTCGAGCCGCTGGCGGACATTTCGTGGACAATCCCTTTCACCCGGCCCTTGTACTGGGACTTCAGCGGAAGCACGACCCGGCCGTCTCGCTGGGTGGGGGTCGTTGTCTGCCAGTACGCATGGTAGTCATGGTCTTCAAGCAGTCCGCGCACCGAGCGATCGGCGTCCGCGCGGTGCCGGCGGATGCGTTCCCGGATTGCCGCAAGCTCCGGGATCTGTTTTTCCTTCAGGACACCCTCGGGGTCGATGATGCGAAAGATCCGACGGGAGAGCGGTGTGAGGTCGGGGATTTCGGAGGCGATGGCGCCGAGCCGGCGTGCGCCTGACTTGAGAACGACCCTTTTCAGCTTGAGCCCGGAGAGCACCCAGCGGCCGATTGCGGCAAGCTCTTCCCCCTCGAGCTGCATGCCCTGCTTCCCCAGCGTGAGAAGAATGCCGCCGAGGTCGGGGAAATCGAATCCCGGCAGGGATTCTCCTGATTCAAGTATCGCGCGGAACTCGAGGGCGAGGGCGTGCGCATCGGCCAGGGGCTTCGGCTCGGTGATGAGGGGCTGGCCGCGCAGGGCCGCCGCTCCTTCGGGGCTCACGCACAGCGCGGCAAGCTCGTCGATGATTTTCGGAAACTCGAGGAGGCCGAGCGTGTGCTCATCCATGGGCCGTCCTCCGTGCATCCTGAAGCTCCGACACTATACGCACGTAGCTCTCATACCGGTCGGGATGTATCTCTCCGCCTTCCACCGCGGCGGTGACCGCGCAATTCGGTTCATCGACGTGCAGGCAGGGCTGGTACGCGCAGGACTGCATGAACGGAGCGAAATCACGGAAGTGGAATCCGACCTCCTCCGGCAGGACTTCGGCCAGCTCGAGCTCCCGTACGCCGGGAGTGTCGACGATCCGGAGCCCCTCGCTCAGGAGAAACAGAACAGAGTAGTTCGTCGTGTGGTTCCCCCGGTCGTGCTTCTGGGACAGCTTTCCGACCCGCTGGCCCGAGTCCGGCGAGAGCGCGTTCAGCACGGAGGATTTTCCCACCCCCGAGTGCCCCACGAGCACGGCAGTCTTCTCCTTCAACAGGGCCGCGAGCCCTTGAAGCCCCTCTCCCGTAAGCGCGGAACAGGAATGCACGCGGTAGCCCATGCGCGAATAGTGCGCAAGCCGTTCCATGATTTCCTGCGGGCACGGCAGATCGCACTTATTGAGGAGCACGAGAGGGGTCACACCACCCGATTCAGCCGCCACAATGAGCCTGTCCACGAATCGAGGCCTGAAGGGAGGCGCGCTCGGGCTGGTGACGCAGATGGCCAGATCAACGTTCGCCGCGAGGACCTGCGGCGCCCTGCCCTTCTTGTTCCACCGCTCGAGACGGGTGCGCCGCGGCAGGACGTTCGCAATCATGCCCTCCCCGGGGCTCAGCCCATCCGGGATCACATCGACAAGGTCACCGGGTGCGATTGGGTTGTAGCTTCGTGCGTCCTCCCTCAGCTTCTTGCCCTTGATCCTGCACTGGATCCTGATTCCGCCGGCGTTCACCGTGTAAATCGTATTGATGCCAAAAAGCACTTCACCCCTGATCGTTTCCGCCATTGGCGTCAGAGCGCGCCTTCCAGGTGAAGGTCGTATTGTCCGGCAAACCAGCCATACCTCTCTTCCAGAGGGGAGGGGCCGGTAATGTGAAGCGAGGCCTCCCCAGGGCCGCCGTTTGACGAGGGGGAACCCGCGAGCAGGCGCGCAACCTGTCGTGATACTCCTTCGCGGGAATCCACAAGCGTGACTCCATCCTCATCAAGCAGAGTTCGGAATTCCGATTCCAGATGCAGGAAATGGGTGCAGGCAAGCACGAGCGCATCGATGCGCTCGTGGCGAAAACGATCGACCTCGCGCCTCACGCGATCCGCCCTTTCCGCCGGCCCTGCGCGGTACAAATCGCTCTCCACGAACTCGACAAGCCCTGCCGCAGGCAGGCTCACCACCGTGCATCCCCCCGCGTGTTTTTCGATCAGCGCGCGCAGGTAGGCGCCTTCCACCGTCTGCCGGGTGGCCAGGACGCCCACGCGATGCCGGCGGGAAAAGGACGCCGCGGGCTTGACCGCCGGGACCACCCCGACGAACGGGAGCGGGAAACGGGCGCGCAGGGCTTCGAGCGCCACCACGGAGATCGTATTGCAGGCAACGACGATGAGAACCGGATGGGCGCGCGCGATCAGGCGCTCGGTGACGCCGATGCTCGCCTCGATGATCCTGGCCGGCTCTTTCTCTCCATAGGGAAAATTTTCCCTGTCAGCGACGTACACGTATCTCCTGCCCGGGAGCAGGCGGCGTGTGTGAGCAAGGTACGGGAGGCCTCCGACACCGGAGTCCAGAAATGCGACCGGCTCAGGTGTCATTTCCGAAAAGCTTATCGAGCTTCCGTTTCGCCTGCTGCGATTCATCGGAGAGTGGAGCCCCGCGCTGAGCCGGAGGGCGGGAACCAAATGAGAAAAACGTGCAGAAGTTCGCCCTGTCCTTTTCCTTCACCAGCTCATCAATTGATTCGGAGCAGTCCCAGTGTGCGCCCGGGCTGTAGAAACGACAGTTCAGGCACACCTTGAGGTCCTTGCCGCAAGAATCGCAGGTCGTCGAGCGATACACCTCACGCGGGTTCTCGACGACAGTCCCACAATAGTGGCACGCGTGCATGGAAGACAGAATATATCAATTGCCGACGGTCGGCAACAGCAATTCTCATTTTGAGGCGGGCGAAGCGCTTCTCATTTTGCCCGATTGAAGCGAGGCCGCTCCGAATCGTGAAACTGGCTTCTGCAGATTCCGGATCGTGCAAAATGAGAATCGCGGGGTCGGCAAGCTTGCTCTCTCCGCGCGGGAAGGATACCATTGCAGGGTATGTTCATGCCACGATCCTGCGCGCACAAGGGATGCGGGCGGCCTGCCCTTTCCGGTTCCGAGTTCTGCATCGTTCACCACCCGGACCCGGAAGGCCATGTCATGGGGCTCCTGCGGTCCCTGGGCAGCCCGGCAGCCCTGCGCGACCTCGACCTCCCCGGAATCATCCTGACGGACGTGGACCTCAGCGCGGCGGAGATTTCGGGATGCCGATTCACCGCCGCGACCTTTCTCCGCGTCAAATTCGGCGGTGCACAGATCCAGCTCTCATTCCTGGACCGTGCCACCTTCACTGAGTGCGATTTTTCCGGAGCCAACATACAAAACAGCGTGCTTGCAGGATCGATGCTCACCGGATGCTCGTTCGTGGACTGTGAGATCGTGCAGGCAAACTTCCTGGGCATCCGATGTGTGCGCACCGGCTTCGATCACTCCGACCTGTACGGATCCCGGTTCGTGGGCTCTCTCATGGAGCAGGTCAGCATGAAAGACTGCAACCTGACGCGGACAACCTTTGATGAGGGCCATCGAACCGGCGTGGATTTCCGCTCCTCCAATACGAACGAGGCCGTATTCCTGGAGCCGGTGCCATGAGGTTTTTTTCCCTTTTTTCCAGCACCGGGTTCTCCAATACCTACCTCATCGGGCCGGACCGCGGCGGGGACGCGGTCCTGATAGATCCCGGCGCCTTCGATGCCCCTCTTCTCCAGGCCGTCGAAGACAACAGGTTGTATGTCAGGTGGATCCTTGTCACCCATGCCCACAACGCTCACATAAACGGAATCCGGGCGCTGCTCAAGGTGTATGACGCGGTGATCTACGCAAACCAGCCCAGCGTGCTGGATTTCCCCGCTCGCCACGCCCAGGAGGGTGACGTGCTCTCCCTCGGAGAGTTCAAGGCCCGGGTGATGGAGACGCCGGGGCATTCCATCGATTCGCTGTCATACCTGATCGGCCACATGCTTTTCACGGGCGACATCCTCTCCGCCGGCGGGATCGGGAGCACGCGCGACGGCTACGCTCGTGGTCTGCTGCTGGAGACAGTGCGCCGAAAGCTGCTGCCCCTGGGAGATGAGATTCTGCTCTTCCCCGGTCACGGCCCCCCTTCGAAGATCGGAATCGAAAAGCTCTACAATCCGTTCCTGGGAGAAAAGCTCTGAAGCTGTGTCAGAATTGAACGGAATCTGGACGGCACCGGCGCGGTGAAGGTGCGCGGCTGGGCGTCCCCGGGCAGCCTGATGACGAGGCTGCGTGCATGCAGCAACAGTGAGGCGTCAGGAAAACGCGCGTCCCGGTTGCCATACAAGGGATCGCCGAGGATGGGGGACCCGAGGTAGCGCATGTGCACGCGAAGCTGGTGAGTGCGGCCGGTCCGGGGTGAAAGCAGGACATATGCGTAACTATCCTTGCCTGCCGCGAATGTCCGCAGAACGCGGTACCGGGTGACGGCGAGCCTCCCGCCCGAGATCACGCAGGTGAATTTCTTCCTGTCGCGCGGGTCGCGCGCGAGCCGTGTCTCGATCCGCCCCCTTTCCGAGGGCATCCTGCCGTACACGACAGAGAGGTAGCGTTTGCGAACGGTTCGGTCCTGGAATTGCCCTGCCAGGAAGTGATGAGCCGCGGAATTCTTGGCCACGATAATGACGCCGGATGTCTCCTTGTCAAGCCTGTGCACGATTCCCGGCCGGGGATCACCCGGCGGGAAGCCCGCAGCGAGCTGCCGGGAATGGAAGAGAAGGGCGTTGACCAGCGTTCCCGATTGGTTGCCGCTGCCCGGATGGACGACGAGCCCCTGCGGCTTGTCGATCACGACCACATCATCATTCTCGAACAGGATCGAAAGAGGCAGGTTTTCCGGGACCAGGTCTGAGACCGGCGGGTCGGCGTAGGAAAGCAGCACGACATCCCCCAGCTTCAGCTTCCGCCCCATGCGCGCCGGGGCGCCGTTCACGGCAAGGCTCACGACCCGGGACCGGGCCTGACTCCGCGTGAAGAGCCCAAGACGCTCCGTGATGAATACGTCCAGCCTGATTCCCACGTCCTGCGGGCGTTCGACCCTCGCTTCAACGGCGTGTGCGTGACTCATTCAATCGCCCGATAAGAAAGTCGATTCCCGCAATCATCAGCGACACTGAAACCGCCGAGACGGCGAGCCAGGCGGTCTCCTGCGCCGAATACGTAGTGGCAATGCTGGAACCCAGGGGCCAGGGCGCGTAGCTCGGGTTGAATCCACGGGTGACGTATCGGTATGTGTCATACACTTCGAGCGTGACGAACAAGGAAAAGGGGAAGGACCCGACGGTTATGGCTTCCGCTCTCCAGAGATCCTTCAGCCAGGGAGCGACCTCGCCCGGAGCAAGGGGCTGGGGAACATGCTCCTCCGAGAAGGCCTCCGCACCGCACAGGGCAAGCAACACAATGCACAGCACGACAACACGCACGGGACGGCGGCTCATTTCTGTTCCCTGTGGCCGAAGAGTGCCGTTCCGACCCTCACAAGCGTGGCCCCTTCCTCTATGGCGATCTCGAAGTCACTCGACATGCCCATCGACAAGGTATCGAAAAATGGCAGCCCCCCGCCCGCCCGTAGTTCTTCGAACACGGAGCGGAGCATGGCAAATGACGAATGGATCCTCTCCCTATCCTCGCTGAGGGGACCCACCGTCATCAATCCCCTCACGCGGAGGCTGGCCAACCTCCCGATTGATTCCAATCCGGCAAGCAGCTCGCGTCGGGATAGAAAACCCGACTTGGTGGGCTCTCCGCTGGTATTGAGCTCCAACAGAATATCCATTGTCCTGCCTCGCTCTTCACATTTGGCATGGAGGGCTTCCGCGGTCTCCGCCCTGTCGATTGACTGAACGCAGGCGAACAAACCCGAAGCTGCCCGCGCCTTGTTTCTCTGCAGATGACCGATGAGATGGAGCTCGAGGCCGCCGGGCAGGTCGAGATACTTCTGCTCGGCTTCCTGCACGCGGTTTTCTCCGAACAATGACAGGCCTGCCGCGCGCGCATCGAGGACAACCTGCTGGGGAAAGCCCTTTGTCACGGCCATGAGCCTGATGCCCGACGGGTCCCGGCCCGCCCGCTGCGCGGCGGCGCTGATGCGGTCCCGCACCGCCGCAATCGCTGATGTGATTGTCCCTACCATCTCCATTGCCGCACCGGAGGATATGCCCTGCTCACAGCCGCGGCAACAAGTATTCCAAGCAGCACGCCGACGCCGCCCTGGAGAAGATTGCCCGGCACATCGCCGAGCGACGCTCCAAAACCCGCTATGAGAGAGCCGCCCGCCAGATAGCCGCCTGCCATGACCGCAATGCCGACAAGCCCGGCAACGATGTTCAAGCCCACGTTGGCGGGCCGGGCTCGCGCAATGAGTCCCACCAGGAGGCCCTGCAGGCCGTGCACGACCAGGGAAATCGGGGCCCAGATGGCAAACGGGCTCAGGAGATCGGCGAGCGCCGTCCCGAGACCCCCGGCGAACATCGCCGAGATGGGGCCGAGGGTTATTGCGGTGAACACGATTGCGACGTCCCCCAGGTTGATATACCCCCTGGCAGGAGTCGGTATCTGCACCACCCTTGTCAGTACGGTGGTAACGGCGGCGAGAATCGCAATGGAAGCAATTCGAAATGCCGGTGACATGAACGGACGTTCATCGTTCATTCAGAGCCTCCTGGGGAGAGTATAGGCGAAAAGCAGTCATTCGGAAAGAACGCGCCGCCGTATCCGGCGGATTTGGCGCCGCCGCCGCACGAGCTTGCGTTACGCCTACCAGCGCACCAGGGCCGGGCTGATGAACAGGAAACCAAGAAGCATGCATACCGCCATATCGACGACCAGCCGCCGTCCCTGCTTGAGCACCGCGTACACGGTCCGGGGATTGCGTCTTCCGAATCCCCGGCTCTCGAGGGCCATGGCAAGCACCGGTATGCCTTTGACGGCCTCGATCAGCAGGGAGGTGAGAACCGGCAGGTAGGTATCAACGATCTTCTTTCTCCCCCGGGTCGCGGGCGGACCTGCGCGCAGTCGATGCGCATCCAGCACATTGTGCCAGGTCGAGGCAAGTGACGGCATCGTGCGCAGTGTGACGATCACCACCAGGCAGAACGCGTAGGGAAGACCGAACCATCTCAGGCTGAGGACAAGATCATCCAGGGAGACCGTTCTGACAACCGCAAAGAATCCGAACGTGACCCCGAGAAATCGCAGGAGCAGGATAAGGGTTTCGCGCGCGCCGTCACTCGTGAGGAGAACGATACCGAACAGCGTAAGAACGTCCGTGCCTCCCCTGTGGAAGGGCGGGGTCAGAAGGCAGATGAAAACGAGAACCGGAGCCATCGCCTCGAGCGGGGGAAGGAGCTCGCGAGGCCCGAGCGCTGTGGCAATGACAATGACCAGTGCCGCCGCGAAAGGCGCGAGCACCAGGGGCGGAACGGGCAGGAAAAAGCAGATGAAAAGGGGAACAAGCAGGAGAAGCTTCGCCCGGGGATCGAAACGGTGAAGGAAGCTGTGCCCGGGGCGGAAAAAATCCCCGCTCATGAGGCCGCTTCCCTGTATGGGGAGGGTCGGAAATCGCGGCTCAGCCTCCCCGCTTCCAGGACAAGGATCCTGTCGGACAGCGACGTCGCCAGAGACATGTCGTGCGTGATGAGAATGATGCCCGGCGCGCGCGGAATCAGGGCGTCGAGCAGGCGCTCCACCTCCCTGCAGGAAAGCCCCGAGTCGATCTCGTCGAGGACAAGGATCTCCCGCGGCAGAAGGTAGGAGATAGCCGCCTGCAATCTTCTGCGGCCGCCGTAGCTCATGAGCGCAGGCGGAGACGCCGGGTCCGGCAGTGAAAAGAGCTCGACGGCCTCTGCGATTTTCCGCTCGATCTCGTCCCTGCCCATGCCCTGCCGGCGAAGGCCGAGGGCGAGCTCGTCGCGGACGGTGGGAAGGTAGATCTGGTGATCCGGATTTTGAAAAAGGTATCCCACCCTCCCATTGAGCTCATCCGTGGAAGCCGCTCTGAACCCCGAGCCCGTGCGCAGCGAAATGGCGCCGGCCTGGGGCGTGAGCAGGCCGCAGAGGATCCTTCCGAGAGTCGTTTTGCCCGAGCCATTGCTTCCCAGGAGCGCGCATACCTCGCCCGCATGCACTTCAAGAGAATCGATGTCCAGTGAGAAGCCGTCCCGACCGGGAAAGCGAAAGCGCACTCCTTCCACCTTGAGCTGGACTTCGGCAGGCGTGTCGCGATGGCGCCGCCTCTCTTCGCGCGGGAGGATGCCGTCATGCGACAGGGCGTGGCGGAATTCGGGTGCATCTCCGCTGTCCGCGGAAGAGACGATCCGGCCTTGCGAGAGGAGCGCGAAATGCGCGCCTCTTTCCGCCAGGAGCGGCAACCACCGCGAAGCGAGGGCAAGGACTGTCCTTCCCGTTTCCGCGAGAAAGTCCAGGGTAGCGGCTTTCCAGGCCTGATCGAGCTCCTCCAGAGACTCGTCGAGGATCCAGAGAGCGGGCCCGATCGCGAAGAGACATGCCAGGAGAAGCCTCTTCTTCTCCCCGCCCGAGAGCGTGGAAGGGTTTCTGCCATTGAATGCGGAGAGACCCATTCGTCGAAGGCTTTCCTCGACCCGTTCGACGATCTGCGGCCGGGGCACCCCGAGGGATTCGAGAGCAAATGCCAGCTCGGTGTCACAGCGGGTCGTGAAGATCTGCTCGTCGGAGTCCTGGGAGACGAGCCCGACTTTTTCCATGAGCTCGAACGGCGGGGATTTTCGCACGTCAAGGCCGTCGAGAAGGATCGTCCCCTCCAGCGTCCCCCCCGAAAAACGCGGCACCAGACCCGCGACTATGCGCGCGAACGTGGTCTTGCCCGCATCTGCCGCCCCGAAAAGCACGGTCACCCCGCCTGTCCGGATGGTCAGCGTGAATCCGTCATGCACGAGGGCGGCTTTTTCCACGCCCATGCCGGGGTAGCGGAACGACAGGTCTTTCACGGCGAGCAGTGGTGAGTCCGGGAGATCCATCCTGGGAAGCGCCTTTCTCGATACTATAGTGGCGGCCGACTGTTCCGCGTCAAGGCCGACGAACGCGCCGATGGCGGCGCAATCTCAGGATCCAGTATCCGGCCCAGCACAGCGATAAAAGGAACGGGATCCCGACGATGAGCACTTTTGCAAGTGTGTCGCTCATTTTCACGCGTCCAGGACGACCTCCGCTTCCCAGCCGTCCTGCACCGCCTCCACCCTGTAGCGGTAGAGGCTGACCGCCTTCACGTCCGCGGCCAGCTTGTGCTTCATGGGATCGATCCTTTCGCCTCTGAGCACGGCGGACAGGGAAGCGACGGGAAGGGCAAGACCTGAGCCTTCCGCGATCCGCACCGATTCGATTCTCAGCAGCAGCCCTTCGGTGTCCTTGGAAATAATCACCCACTGCAGGAGCTCGAACAGCAGCATCCCGATTCCTTCCGCCGACAGGTGGATCTCCCTTTCCTCACGGGGAGTAATGGAAAAGAGATCGTAGACCATCGCGTTGACCAGCGCATCCACGGACGAATGGAACAGCTCCTCCAGCGTTTCTCCCGTTGCCGAGAACGCCACATCCGCGATTGCCCGGTCATCAAGATAACGCCAGGGCACGCCGTTAACCCCCTGGGGAGAATATACTCATAAAGCTTCCGTGCCGGGCTCAATACCTGCGATGGAGCAGCTTTTCCGTGACACCGACGAGCGTGTCGATTGCAGGGTGGGACGGCAATCGCCGGATTTCCCGCAGTGACCTTTCCGTATACAGCAGGGCGCGGAGGCGCGCCCCTTCGAAGCCGCCCCGCTCCTCTATCAGGCGCGCAGCCCGGGAAAGCGCGGGCCGCCGCCGGGGCCGCCGCGCGAGCGCGGCAGCGAGCTTGTCGTCATCACCGCGCAGGGCGATGATCGTCGGGAGGGTGTATATCCCCTGCGAAATGTCGCTTCCCGTCGGCTTGCCGGTCTCGGCGCCGGCCCGCTCGAAGTCCAGTATGTCGTCGATGATCTGGAAACCCATTCCCAGACAGTAACCGAGTCTCCTGAATGTGCTGCATACCTGGGCGGTACAGCCGCTCTCATGCGCCCCGACGTAGAAGGACAGGGAGAAAAGCGCCGCGGTCTTTCCCGCAATCCTCCGAAGATACCGGCGGATGCTCGTATGGGGGTCATAGCGGTCGGCGGACTGGCTGATCTCGCTGCCGCAGATCCGGGCAACCAGCCGGGAGAGCGCCTGCGCGTTGTCCACCTTTGCCAGGTCCGCAATCAGCGAAAAACAGGATGCGAACAGCCAGTCGCCGACAAGCACCGCCTTGCGCGGCCCGTGCAGGACATGCATTGTGGCGACTCCCCGCCGGGTCGGGGCGCCATCGATGACGTCATCGTGCACGAGCGTTGCCATGTGAAGCATCTCGACCGCCGCGCCTATGCGCACCATCCGCGCCGCATCGGGCGTGCCGAAGCGCGAGGCCAGAAGGACAAATGCGGGACGCAGCATCTTCCCGCTCGCATCCAGCATCTGCCGAACCGCGGCATGAACCTCCGTGTCGTCCAAGGCTGCGCGGGAGATGATCGTCTCCCGCACACTGTCAAGCTCGCAGGCCAGTTCCGGCTGCCCGTCCCAAAAGGGCCTCATTTTCTATTTCGTAGGCTCGTCCGCGTAGAAATGGGTTTTCCTGGCAAACCGCGTGCCGTTCCACCATCTCTTGAAAAACGGCACAACCCAGGTGTCGAGCCCGAACGCCCTGCCGGCTCCGCCCATCATGAGGATCGCGGCAAACAGGAACCAGAGCTGGTTCCACGCGAACATGCCGGAGAGCGTGAAGATCAGGCACATGCCGATCGAGACAACCGCCGCCCACCAGGTGAACAGCCCGCCGAAAAGCGCGAGCCCGATCAGCAGCTCCGCGAAGACGATCATCACCTGGAACCAGGAATACGGCAGGTATGCGAGGATCCCGTCCATAACGGTCCGCCGGAACCAGGTGACGAGACCCGAGGCGGGATCCAGGATGGTCTTCGTGGTGTCGAGCCAGGGTCCGTGGACCGCCGGGGCGGCGGACGCGGCGGCCGCACCCGAGGCCGCAGACGCCGCGGAGGTGACATCCACTGCAGCGGCGCCTGTTGCAGCGGCTCCTGAAGCAGCGGCGGAGGCGGCCGTGGTGGCATCCGGGATTTTCACACCCGCCTGGATGACTCCCTTGGAAAACATCCAGCCCGTCTGGCTCGTGCCGGTGGAAAAATCGAGCCATCCCTGCGTAATCTTGTTTGTCGCCTCGACGACCCACATGAAACCGAGCCATAAGCGCAGGAGCAGGGGCCAGTATCCGCGAACCTTGTACGAAGCCAGTCCCCCCACGAAGGAACGCTCGTTCTTCACGTCGAGGAATTCGTGCTTGACGTACTCCCACGCCTGGTTGACGCCCGCCGTGCCGAAGAGGTGCACCACATTAATCAGGTGTTTCACCCCGATGGCAAAGATGCCGGTCAGCGAGATGCCCATGACATGGGCCACGCCGGAGAATGCCCCCAGGGAAACCATGATTCCATGGTAGCGGGAGCGAAAGGTCTTCATCTGTCCGTTGGTGATATCAGCGATGATGTTGTGTGCCGCAGTCTCCGCGGTCTGTACGGCGGCCTCCACGATCTGGGGGTTGACCCTCTTGCCTTCCAGGTGCCACGCGACGTCTCCGACAACGTAGACGTTCGGATAGTCGACCGACTGCATGTATTCGTTGACAAGCAGGCGGCCCCTCTTGCCCTCTATATAGCGGTCCTTTGAAAAAGTGCAATTCTTCACCCCGCACGTGCCCTGCGTCGTGGCGAACCGGCACATACGGTTGGCGCATTTTCCTTTTGTGAGCGCCAGGTTTGCCGCAAACTCGCATCCCTGGATCCCGCAGGTCCAGACAAAGGTCCGGGCCGGGAGGGACCTGTTCCCGGCAAGAATCACTCCATTCTGATCCGCGCCGACTATCGGAGAGCGCAGCATGATCTGCACTCCCCGCTTCTCCAGGTAGCGCGTTGCCTTCTGCTGCAGCTTCTGAGGAAGATTCGGAATGATCGCGCCCAGCGCCTCCACCACGATGATGCGCACTTCCTTTTCATCGATGTGGTGCGCGCGGCAGAGCACGCGCCGCTGGTCCTTGAGCTCCCCCGCCAGCTCGATGCCCGTAAAGCCCGCGCCCGCGACGACGAAAGTCAGCAATTCCGAGCGCTTCGCCGGGTCCTTCTCCGCGGCCGCCCGGCGAAATACATCCTCTATGTGGCGGCGAATCCTCAGCGCGTCCTCGAATGACCAGATCGTGAAAGCGTGTTCCTTGATTCCCGGGATGCCGTAGTACTCAGGCTCGCCTCCTACCCCGAGCACCAGGTAGTCGAACGCATATTGCGCCGCTTCGGAAATGGCCCGACGTGCCTCGAAATCGATCGTGCGTATCCTGTCCGTGACAAGGGTGACCGGCCGGGCGCCGAAAATCTTTCTGAAGCTTATCTGAACGGAAGCGGGGTCCACTCGACCGCCCGCCACCTCGTGCAGCTCGGTCATGAGCGTGTGGTCCGTGTTCTTGTCGATCAGAGTGATCTGGATGTCGCGACGCATCCCGATCTTGTGCGCGAGTACCTTGGCGGCTTCGACTCCGCCGTACCCTCCGCCCAGAACGAGGATGCGGATAATGTCTGGCATGTGATATCCTCTTCAGAATCACCCCATCCTACTAAGGCGAGCGGAATTGTCAATACTGACGGGTTTCCGACCGGCCATGATGAAATAGCCTCTTTTGCCCTGCGTCTATCGCATTTCGGGCATAAAGAGCGTGATGCAGAAGAGAACGCCGAAAACGAGGTGGTGGAGCATCACGAGCGGGATGATCGGCTTCCTTTTTTCCGGCGCCCGAGGCATGAACAGAAACGGAGGCACGGTGAAGGGCAGCGCGAGGTAGATCAGCCAGGGAGGAGGATAGAGGCCTGCCAGCAGGAGCAGCGCGGGACTCGCGTATGCGCTCGCCAGGAGCATGCAATACACCCGTATGGCGCGCGGGTAGCCGATGCGCACGGAAAGGGTCCGCAGGGCGTATCGACTGTCAGATTCGAAATCACGAAGCTCATTCGCCAGGAGGATGAGGGAAACGAGAAGGCTCACGGGAATTGAGACCAGCACGACATTCCATGAGAAAGCCCCCGCAACAGCGGAGTAGGCGCCCGCGACCATGAACACGCCCATCAGCAAGAAGACGATCACCACGGCCAGTCCGCGCCGCTTGTAGTTCAGCGGCTCCCCCGTGTAGAAGAACCCGCCGGCGAATCCCACAAGCCCCAGGATGATGAGAGCCCATCCGCTCCGCCATGCCAGGAACAATCCGACCAGCCCGGCGAACCCGAAAAACGCAAGGCCGACAAGGAAGATGAGCCATTCCAGCAGGTCGCGCTCGGCCTTGGTGAATCCGAGATGTGCGACCTTGTCTCCGACCCTGCGCTGGCGAAACTCGAAGAAATCATTGACGAGATTCACACCCGCCTGCAGCGCGAGCCCGGCTGTCATCACGCCAATCGCATTCAGGAGATCTCCGCGGCCGTCACGGTACGCAAGCAGCACTCCCAACGCGCACGAGAACGCGGCGATCACCAGCGAAGGGATGCGCAGAGCGATGAAGCCCGCGCGCCACGCCCGCAGGTCGAACGCAAGACGCAGCGAGTCCCTCACGAAGGGGCGCAGGAGAGCGACAAGCTTCATCCGCGCCCTCTCATACGCCCCAGAAAAGCCGCGGATGCAAGGAAAGAGATCAAGACACCGAGATAATCCACTGCTCTGAGCTTCATCGAGGCAAAAAGATCGGTACCGCTTCAGGGTGCAGAGATGGGCGGCACAAGGGTTGAACTTGTGACCCCCAGCGTGTCGAACCAGACAGAGTGGAACTCCGCGCTTGTACCAATTTGGCGCGGCTTGCTTCAACTTGTAATAATTCTATACATGGCTGAAAAATGAGTCAAGCGGGGTTGTATTGATCTGCAACGACTTGGATCAGCTTTCATAATGAGAATGCTACACTCAGGGTTACACTTGGCAAGCGAGATACTTCCGATATAGACACCCGGGCGTCTTAGCTCTGGATCAATCTGACACCCCCCCTGAGAGCCTCCGGAAAACCTTCGCCAATCAAGTGCCGATCCCGTAGAACATTCCGCGCGGCATTTTCTACGTCAAAATGGCGTGCGATCCCACGAGCAACATCAAGCAAGGCTGGTTCGGGATCTGCAGTCAGAAGATTCATTACAGGCGGAGACCCTCTCGACGGAGTAGCCGTGAAAAGTCTTTCGATTCCAGTTTGCCTGGGGTGTATACTGGGGTGCCGGCGAACGGTGGGGCCGTGCTCAAGTTCCGGGGGAGGTCATTGATTGTCCCGGGGCGTTAGAGCTTGTTTGCGAAGAACAGTAATCCTGTTATCAGGAGCGCCGACCTACTTGGGAGAGCGTTCGCAGGCCTTTGGATAAGGTTGTTTTCTACACTGCCCTTGCATATGGATATGTTGTGAAGTGTGAAGACATGAGGTAATTGCAGGACTCTCCTCCTTCTCCCCTTTCTTGTGTTCATGGTGATTGAAGAGAGGGCCTTTTCTGTAGCTTCTCCCCGACCAGAAACCCCTTTTGACTTACCTGTATAGCTTCAAAACAAGATCTAGGGCTTCGCCTGCCACAGTTCCTGCAACGGCGATGATCCAAGATCGCACCTTCCACATCATCAGGAGTAAGAAGTCCGTCAGACAGATCGCGAAATCGCAGGATGAAAGATTGCGCTGGTCCACACTGGGGTGTAAAGCGCAGCGAGAAGAATTCCGACTACAGTAGCGTTCACCCCTGAAAGCGCCGATCGTACAACCCGCCGATTCAGTAGGGAATTCCAGAAAGGAAGCAGGCCAATGACGAGAAGAAAGGAGGGCAGATAGATGGCCACCAATGCAACTGCAGCCCCAAGTGCGCCGACTTCGCTCCTCACAAACTATGAGGCGTATGCAGCAACGACCGCCCTCCACAGAGAGCAGAGAAAACAGCCTTCGAGCGAACCGCCTCGGCTACTTGAGCGAAACTTGCATGATCTCAGAGGGAGGGCCGGTCCGCATATATCAAGCAAAGTGCCGTCGAACTTTCGCCGCAATCTGGCGATCGGTCTGGGTCGAAGGCTGTACGTTCCGCAGGTCGACCTCCGGGTTATGAGTGCGTCTTGCGCTCATGCCTTTGCGTAGCACTTCAAAGCTTTCTGTGGCGTATAGTATACCTGCAAAGCAAATAGCGAAAGGGTTGTTTTCGTGCCGTTTCTCACTGTGGCGTTATGTAGCTCTAAATAGCCGTTTAGACCCAGTTTATCTACACATTTCATCTACAGTGCGAGACAAGGAGTCGATCCTTCTTCAGCTCAGACGGCGCTGTCCTTCAGCTCCATGATTTCCGCCGGGTCCTGGGAGGAACTCGGCAAAGGCTTTCCGGATACGCAGCAACAATGATTCGGCACTCCTTGCATTTTCAGAATGCATCCCCAACAATTCTGCTATTGGATACCTGCCGCGGTGTTCGTTCCGGGACAGATCTACGTTCGTCGACAGCCTCATCATCAGTATCAGGGGCAAGCCCAGGGCGGCATAAGCACACCCGCAGATCATCCTTTCATCTTCAGTGGAGAGCAAGGCCAAGCACACCGAAGGCGCCTTACTCATTTGGCTCGGCACGCGCCCGCGATCGGTTGGCGGAGCGCGGTCAGCGCCCAGCAGCTGCGCGGCTCCGGCGGGCAACGGCGTCCACCGTGACAGCGGCCAAGAGTATTGCGCCCTCCACCATGTACTTGATCTCAGGCGGCTGTGCCATCAGGTCGAGCCCGTTGGAGACGCTCCCGATCACGAAGGCGCCCAGCAGCGCCGACCAGACGCTTCCGCGTCCTCCGAAAAGGCTCGTCCCACCAATGACGGCGGCGGCGATTGCTTCCAGAAGGAAAGTCCCGGTGCCCGTCTGCGTGCTTGCAGCGGTCAACCGGGAGACGAAGACAATCCCTCCGATCGACGCCATCAGCCCAGCGAGCGCGAAGACGGTGATCCGGACACCGACGACGGGAATGCCCGCCCGGCGCGCGGCTTCGGCGCTGCCCCCGACCGCAAAGACATACCGGCCGAAGCGGGTCCGAGTTGTCAGGAAGGAAAAGAGCGCAACGAGCGCGAACAGCATCACCCCGGCGGTCGGGACGCCGTTGAAGCGGCCCAGGATCTGGACGGTGGCCGCGGCAATCGCGACCACGAGTAGGGAGCGGGTGAGAACGACGAACATCGGAACCGCCAGGAGGCCTGTGCGGCGTCTGCCCACCCATGTTCCCCAGAACGCGAGCACAGAGACGCCCGCGGCGCCGAGTCCGACGGCCCATCCCCAGGGCTCCGGCAGGAACGACTGCGCAATTTTCCCGATGTGCGGCTCGAAGACGTTGACGGTGCCGGTCGACCCGAGGACACGGAGCTGCACCCCCTGCCATGCCAGGAACCCCGCTAAGGTCACGACAAACGAGGGCACACCGATGAAGGCGAACCAGGCGCCCTGGAAGGCGCCGATCAGGACGCCAGTCGCCATGGCCGCCAGGATGGCGAGCCACCATGGCCACCCGTGATTCACGATCAGCACCCCGAGCAAGGCCGAGCACAGGCCGGTCACCGAGCCGACCGAGAGATCGATCTCACCCAGGAGCAGAACCATCACGATCCCGACCGCCACTGAGCCGGTCGCGGCGATCTGGACGATGAGATTCGAGATATTTCGTGCCGAGAGGAATGTAGGCTCCTGGCTTGCGAAGAATGCCGCGATCAGGATCAACCCAAGGACCACCGGCAGCGCGCCAAGCTCCCCATGCCGCCAGCGCTGGATGGTGTAGCGCGAGAGAAGCCCGCTCGGGCTCTCCGGCGCCTGCTGCTGCGGCGTTTCCGTGGTCCGGCGCCTGCGGCTGGAGCTTTCGGGACCCGTCACGTCACTGCCTCACGAGCGCCCGTAATTGCAGCGACGACCTCATCCGGAGTCGTCGCGCCGTGCTGGAAGGTCGCCACTCGGCGTCCCAGGCGGAGCACGATGATGCGGTCGGCGATCGAGAACACCTCGTGAAGGTTGTGCGAGATGACGACGACACCGAGCCCGTGTTCGCGCAGGCGCCGGATCAGGGCGAGGACCTGCTCGGTCTGAACAACACCCAGTGCCGCCGTGGGCTCGTCGAGAATCACGAGCTTCGAGTCCCACATGGCAGCCCGCGCAATCGCGACCGACTGCCGCTGACCGCCCGAAAGCGATGCCACCTTCTCACGCACATTTGCGATCGTTGTCACGCTCAGGGTCTGGAGAACGTCGAGGGACCGCCTCTCCATCTCGAACTCCGATAGGATCTCGACGATCTGGGGGAGTAGGCGAGTGACCCGCTCACGCCCGAGGAACATGTTCTGAACGACGTCCAGATTGTCGCAGACCGCGAGATCCTGGTAGACGGTCTCGATGCCGAGTCGCGTGGCGTCGCTTGGCGTGTGGAGATGAATCTCCTTCCCGTTGAAGATCATCTTCCCTTCGTCGGGAGTGTGGGTCCCTGCGACGCATTTGATCAGGGTGGACTTCCCTGCTCCGTTGTCGCCAACGAGCGCCACGACTTCGCCGGCGTAGACCTCGAAGTCGACATTCGTGAGAGCTTGAACAGCGCCATACCGCTTCGAGATCCCGCGCATCTGGAGAATCGGCGTATGCGCGGAGGAGGCGGCTGATCCGCCGCCTCCTCCGCCATGTGTTGGCTGGGTGCCGGACAATGGAGCGCTACTGCAGAAGCTTGCCTGCGCTCTCCGGCAGGCCGGTCGTGACCTTGGCGAGCCCTCCGAACTGGCTGTCGATCCAGCCGTTGGTGGCGAGCGTCTTGACATTGCCCTGGTCTATCGGGACGACCTGCAACATGACTGACGGCACATCCACCTGGCCGTTGCTGACCGTCGCGTTCGTGCTCGTGGGCTTCTTCCCTTGCACGATCGCAGCCGCGATGTCCGCCGCCGCTGGAGCCTGCAACCGGAAGTCCTTGAACACTGTCGTTCCCTGGTATCCGAGGAGCACGTTCTGCACGCCCTCAAGGGAAGCGTCCTGGCCGGTCGTCTTAACCTTGCCCGCGAGCTTCTGCGCCTTCAGCGCGGCGATGATGCCGCCTGACATACCGTCATTTGCTGAGACGACCCCATCGACCTTGTTATTAGCCTTCGTCAGGATCTGCTCCATCACATTCTGAGCCTTGGTGGGATCCCAGCCGGGCGTCCATTGCTCATCGACCAAGACGCGCGCTTTCGAGCTGACCAGCGGGTCGAGCACCGCGTGTATGCCCTGATTCACAAGATGTGCGTTGTCGTCCGCTGGCGATCCGTTGATGATCACGAGCCGAGCGCCCTGCTTGGTGTTGTCAGCCATCCACTGCGCCTCTGCCTTACCAACGGCAACGCTGTCGAATGAGACGTAGTAGCCAAGTAGTGAGTCTCGAATCAGCCGGTCATACGCGATCACCGGAACCTTCTGCTTGTTCGCCTCGTTGACGATGACCGCAGCAGCCTTCTGGTCCACGGCCGCGACGACAAGCACCTTCGCACCCTTGGTGAGCTCCGCTTCAGCCTGCGACTGCTGCTTGCTCGGATCGTTCAGCGCATTCAGAACGTCGACCTGAACGTTCGGGATCAGCTTCTGGAGCGCCTGCTTGAAGAGCGGGGCGTCCGCTCCCTCCCACCGGGGCGTAACGTTCTCCGGCAGCAGGAACGCCACTATCGGCGCCTTGTTTCCTGCGCAGCCCGCTAGAAGGCCGAGACTCACGATCAGCAACCCTGCGAGAGTTAGTGTCGTAGCTTTCCTCATAAAAGACCTCCTCTATAAAACTGTGAATACTAAGACTAAGGCTACTTTTCGCCATTCTCACTGTCAAGAGATCGAATTCCGGCAGCAATTCCCATTCTCACCGGGTCTCGTGAGGCGGCCCTTCCTGATCTTGTCTCTTGCCCTCATCGATTGCCCTGCTGAAGTAACGGTCGTGACTGTTGAAAATGTTTAACGCGAGGGTTGGGATGTTTTCAGAAAAGACTACAAGGTCCTTGAGCGACTTGATCCGCTCCAGCATCGAGCGCTGGCCAGCAGCCAGGTCCTTTGCAGGCTTCTTGCCGAGGAGCGCTTCGACCGCGTTCTGCGGAGTCCACTCCTGGTCACACGATTCGTAGAGCTGGTGAATGTTGGTCAAGAACAGGTTGCCGGAGGCGTCCGGCTCCGTAGCCTCGCCCCGTAGGATGACTTTCTGCTCGAATGCTCCACGCCACTCGGGCGGGACCAGAGGCAGCTCGTGGAAGATCCGGTTGCTGGCGAAGTCCTTCTCCAGCCGCTGGTAGACGATGACGTTCGGCGCAACGATCAGGAAGTTGGTCGAGAGCTTCGACCCAGGCACGCGTTGCCACCTCTTCTTGCGCCTCTGACATTTGTATCCATCCTCTCAAAACGAGGATCCTCTGCATTGCTATTAGTTCCTCTTCGGTGCCTAGGCGGCCATACGCTACCCCGGTGAATCTCACGTCAGGCGTCTGTGCGATTGGCCCACTTTCTGCAAGTATTGCACCCACCTCGTGCAATTCCTTGGGTTCTGATCAGCTGAGTACATGAACATCCATTGATACAATCCTGTGATATTGTCCCTTCTGATCCTCTAAAACTGCTTCATCACTCTACCATCTCTTAATTCATGCACTCGCAGATGATTATCCGAAAGCTAGCCGTGTCTCCTATTCCCTTCCTTTTGGATCTACTCTGTCTTTTAAAACCACTATGTCATCAAGCAGCGAGAAGTCAACGCGCGAAACCCTCTACTTCAGGCCGCACGGGCAGGGTTGGGGAACCGTGGTGACTGGATTCTCAGATGCACTCGGATAGGGCGCCCTTGCCGTTGTGTCACCGCGGTTGATGAGCTTGAATGCCGCTGCTTTCCAAGCCGTCATTCCGCCGTCGAGCATGTAGATGTTCATGAACCCGTCCTTCAGAAGCTGGCGCACGGCGACGCTTGCCATGCGGTTGGTCATGCAATAGATCACGATTTTCGAGTCTTTGTCATGGGGGTAGTCCCCAATCCGCGCCTCCGTATCCAGGTAGCTCTGTCAACCATTCGATTCGATTTGACCACAGGCGGCTCATTGCCATAATGGGGCGAAAGGTTCCGGCTGTCATCTTTCAACTGAGAGCGGAGGTAAAATGGCAATTGCCGGCCTTCATGGTACGCCTGGATCACGCCCCGTGATGCTCGCAATTTCGTTCCGGAGGCCATCGCCACTCCTCGTCACGCCGCCATTCCCGGCCGGACCCTCGGCCCGCGCGACCATTTTAGATCTGACAAAGTGTGTTGCTTAATTTTGACGGGTAGTCAGCGAGGCCATGGGGAACTAAATTGAGGCGACATTCCAATGTCTGACGACTTGGTTGATAATACTCATCGAACTGGTGTATGTCGCCAATCCTCATGATCGGTCGGAAGCTGTAGTTGCTCTGGCAAAAGCTATGTCGACAGCTTGAATCATAATACATTAACGAAACCTATTGATTTCCTTTTAAGGCGAGTTTCTTCGTCATGGAGGATGCCCTCGAGTTTTCCCGCTCGCATCCTCCCTCATATGCATCCCCGAAGCAGGTAGCTGCGGGAGGAATGCCGGAGCCGCGTGATAGCCTTCTTCTCGATCTGGCGTATCCCTTCCCTGGTGAGCTTGTA